>Ga0209416_1000231_pt1 | contig 60539 bp, 54 predicted proteins | sample RifGroF1_FD_184001 | JGI IMG/M metagenome (GOLD analysis project Ga0209416, IMG submission 184001) | Groundwater microbial communities from Rifle, Colorado, USA - Groundwater F1 (SPAdes) (version 2) | ecosystem: Environmental > Aquatic > Deep subsurface > Groundwater | place: Rifle, Colorado... | reverse complement strand
AGTGATCCTCCGATGGGCATTGGGTGCCCACGGAGCTTAATTGATAAAAGCTACCCCGGGGATAACAGAGTAGTCGCGCCCGAGAGTCCATATCGACGGCGCGGTTCGCTACCTCGATGTCGGCTTGACCAAATTGGTCTGGGCCCTCAAGAAAGTGATTTCTTGAGCAAATTCGGCTTATAACGGTGGAGCCCTATTGATTTCGGGTAAACTTCGGTTTACCATGAATTCAAGGGTAATACCGTGGGAAGTCGAGGAGTTTTAACCCAAAGACAGAAGCAAATCTTGGTTGGGACTTTGTTGGGAGATGGCCATCTGGAGCTAAACGGAAGATATACTCGTTTGCGAGTTGATCATTATGAGAGACACAAAGAGTATGTTTTTTGGATGGCTCGCGAGTTTGAACCGTTTTCTTTGAATCCTAGAGCAATCGTTGAGAAGGACAAAAGAAACGGCAAAATTTATAAAAGATGGCATTTCTCGACCAGAAGTCTACCAATATTCTCTATCTTTCAGGATTTATTTTATAAGGGGAAAAGGAAAATTATCCCTGTAAATATATCCGAAATGATGAGCAATCTATCTTTGGCAGTCTGGTATATGGATGATGGTTTCAGGAGAAGAGACTCTAAAGGTTTCTATCTCTGTTCATCATCTTTTACCAGCCAGGAACAGGAAATCTTAAGAAAAATGTTGTTTGCCAAATTCGGATTGGAAACTAGGATTCATCACCAACGAAAGTGGGAAAGAATCTTTGTTCCTTCTGCATTTTCCGACATGTTCAACGACATTATTAAGAAACATATAATTCCTGTTTTTGATTACAAACTCCTTTGACCCCGTAACGACTGATTCCCAACTTATGTTGGGATGAGATATAAGTTTTTTAGCTTGTATCATACGCCGAAATTCCAACTTGATAAGTTGGAAGATGATATAGTCTGCACTTCTGGTAACAGAAGAGTGATGTGCATCCTAACCTGGCGCTGAAGAAGGTGCCAAGGGTCGGTCTGTTCGCCCGTTAAAAGGGTACGTGAGCTGGGTTCAGAACGTCGTAACTCAAGTAGAGTTTGCGACCTCCGATGGTAACATCGGTGGAAAATTTAGCTAATATCGGTGAAGCCCTACATTAAGTTGAGGGTAATACCGAGGGAAGTCGTCTTTTTTAAGATTGACCCCGTATCGACTGATCCGACAACATTAGTTGTACGGTGAGATGGAATACTTTTTAGTATCCATCACACGCTAACCCCTGAATAAAAGTTCAGGGTGAAGATATAGTCAGCACCACTAGTAATAGTGGAATAATGCGAAGACAGTTCGGACTCTATCCGGTGGAAACGTTGAGTTTTGAAGGGAGCTAGCCTCAGTACGAGAGGACCAGGCTGGAGGAATCCCTGGTGTGCCGGTTGTCGCGTCAGCGGCAACGCCGGGTAGCTATATTCCTAAGGGATAACCGCTGAAAGCATCTAAGTGGGAAGCCCACCCTAAGATTAGAACTCATTATTAGACCCCTGGAAAAATACCAGGTTAATCGGCTGGCGGTGGAAGCGTCGTAAGACGTTAAGCCTACCAGTGCGAATCGGTCGATAGACTTGCGAACTTTTCTCTTCAGTATATCAAAGTATAAAAACTTTAGCTCTTTCAAGATATTGGTCTGGTGACTAGAGCGAGGTGGTACGACCTGATCCCATTCCGAACTCAGAAGTCAAACGCCTCAGCGGGGACGATAGTTGTCGGGCAACTGACCGCGAAAATACCTCGTCGCCAGACTAATGTCTTGAAGGGGTCAAATTTAGAAAGGCGGAAACAATGCGTGGGAAAACAAAAGAAAACTTCATCTGAACCGACAACCATGGCGGAGCTCCTGGCGTCCGCCGGAACCAAAATCAGAGCTTTTACAACAGGACAAAAGGTAAAAGCAACGGTTGTCTCCAAAAATTCCAAATCTTTAATTCTTGATATCGGGGGAAAATCCGAAGGAGTGGTGGTCGAGAAAGCATTCGTTGAGGCAAGAGATTTTGTTAAAACACTCAAGGTAGGGGATACGGTTACGGGAACGGTCCTCATCCCCGAAACAAGAGACGGAACGGTCCTTCTTTCCCTCAGGCAGGCCGCTTTTGATTCTTCTTGGGAGAGGCTCGAAAAAGCCAAAGAAGAGGTCGTCCCGGTTGCCGTTTTCGGTAAAGGAGTCAACCCTTCGGGCGTCACCGTTGACGTTGAAGGTCTAACCGGTTTTATTCCGGGCTCCCAACTGGGAAAAGAAGCCTCCAAAAATTCACAAGGACTGGTCGGCAAATATTTTAAGGCCAGGGTTTTGGAGGTCGATAGACTGGCCAATAAGATTGTGTTGTCCGAAAAAGAAGTCTCCGACGCCGCGGATATCAAAGCAGGTAAAGAGGCTTTGGCCAAGATCAAAGAGGGAGAAGTCTATGAGGGCGTGGTCACGACGGTTGCCAACTTCGGCTGTTTTGTCAAACTTGATTTGGGCAAGAAAGGACTGGAGGTTGAAGGCCTCGTTCATATTTCTGAGCTAGCCTGGGGGAAGGTGGAGAATGTTTCGGATGTTGTCGCCGAGGGAGATAAAGTAAAAGTCGAGGTCATCGGGACAAAGGACGGAAGAATTTCTCTTTCCATCAAAGCGGCAATGAAAGATCCTTGGGAGACGGCCGGGACAAAATATCAAGTTGAGGCCAAAGTAAAAGGGAAAGTAACCAGAATTTCCGACTTTGGCGCCTTTATCGAAGTCGAACCGGGGATAGAGGGGCTGGTTCATATCACCAATATTCCGCCCGGAAAGAGACTTTCAGAAGGAGAGGAAGTAGATTGCCTCGTTCAAGAAATTGACGCAAAAGCAAAGAAAATGTCCCTAGGATTGGTCTTAACTGCAAAGCCTATCGGATACAAATAATGGCCAAAGCCCATTCCCAATATGTCTGCCAACAATGCGGCTATTCTCAAGTCGGCTGGGCCGGAAAGTGTCCCAACTGTAACTCCTGGGGAAGCCTGGTGGAAACCCTAATGGCTACGGGTGAAGGTAGAAAAGGAAAAACCAAAGGGCAAAAGAAAGCTGAACCGATTAGCCTGACGGCCATTCCTTTTAAGAGAACTTCGCGACTTTCGACAAAAATTTCGGAACTTGATCGGGTTTTGGGCGGGGGATTGGTTCCCGGACAGGTAGTTTTAATTGCCGGAGAGCCGGGGATAGGGAAATCCACGATTTTGCTTCAGCTCGCCGACAAAATAGGCAAGACCTTATATGTCTCGGGTGAAGAGTCGGCGGTTCAGGTAAAAGTGAGGGCCGATAGGCTCGGGATTAAGAGTAAGACTCTTAAATTCCTCGAAGAGACCGATGTCGACACGATCGTTGATTCTTTCGATGGTCCCTCCTTGGTCGTTATCGATTCGATTCAAACAATGACGACCGACGATTTGTCCGGCCTGGCCGGGAGCGTGGGACAGGTCAGGGAGTGTGCTTTCAGGCTTCTTAAAAGAGCCAAAGAGGGCAATATTCCTCTTTTTATGGTCGGACACGTCACCAAAGAAGGAACGGTGGCCGGGCCGGCCGTCCTTGCCCACATCGTCGATACCGTCCTTTGGTTTGAAGGGGATAAAAGCTTGACCCTCAGGCTCCTCAGGGCCGTTAAAAATCGATTTGGGCCGACCGACGAAGTTGGCATTTTCGAAATGGAAGACAGGGGACTGCTTCCCCTGACCAACGCCGAGAAGATTTTTCTGACCAAGGCCAGAGCCGAAGTGCCCGGCAGCGTCGTTTCCTCAATCCTTCAGGGGACCAGACCCCTTTTGGTGGAAATTCAAAGCCTGGTTGTGCCTACCAAAATGGCTTTTCCCAAACGGGTTGCTCAGGGAGTCGACGCCAGGAGGCTGGAGATGCTTTTGGCCGTCCTGATAAGAAGGTGTGGGCTGCCTTTATACGAATATGACGTCTTTGTTAATGTTGCCGGAGGCATTAAGGTGGTCGAACCGGCGGCCGACCTGGCCATCATTCTCTCCATCGCCTCCTCCTTCTTCGACAAGCCGGTCGCCAAAAACATCATGGCCCTGGGGGAGGTTGGTTTATTGGGAGAGGTGAGAGAGGTCGTTGCCGAAGAAAAAAGAGTCAAGGAAGCAAAAAGATTGGGATTTACCCACCCCGTCACCCAAAAGGAAATAAAGTACGTTAAAGAGGTGGTCAAAAAACTTCTTCGATAAGTTCCCACAAACTATCCACAATTTTTTAATTGGCCAAAGATTAGACGAAGATTAAACGTGGTATTTGAAGGTCATTTACTATGGGCATAAGTAAATTCAAATAGTATTTTAGTTATAGGGTTTGACAACGTTGACAACGGGTGTTAAAATTTTTCTAGTTCATTAAAAAAAAGCATCCCTACCGTTGGGTTCTCATCCGCTCTTAAGAAGGATGAACTCGCCACAAATAGAGATGCTTTCTTAAAAAGTGAATTTGTCTTGAGGACAGGAAAAAACTAGTCAAGACAAATCACCACTAGACTAGACGCTTTTGGAAGGATTTGTCAAGAGTTATATTTGTCGGCTCTAGAGGGGACGGGTGGTGTGTAGGGCAGGCGCACTACCCGTTCCTTGTAGGGCCGATTTTTGTTTCCGGTGTTGACAGACGAGGGAAGTTTGAGATATCCTTCGCCAACTGCTCCTAAAGCTGCCCGATATAATTAGCATGAATAAAGAAATCGCAAGGGGGCTTATTGCAGGCGGCTTAGCTTTGTCTTCGTGTTCTGGCTGGGAAAAACCGAGTCCAAGCCCACTCGTGGCACCCGATCTTCCTCCGGTTACCTTTACTCCGACCCTAGAGTCTATTCCGACCGAAACCCCGTTCCCGGATACCGGAGGTTATTTTTCCGAAGGACTTATTTGTCCTGCCGAACCTATCCTTTTTGATTTGCCCGAAGTAGGGGATGTCGTTGAACTTCAAAATCTGACCTGGAAGATTGTTGCGGTTGCCGAAGTGGATGGTGAAACCTGCGAAGGCGGACTTAGGGTTGTTATCGAATTTTGTCCTTGTGTTGAGGAAACCCCGACGCCGACTGCAACCAAAATAAGAGTGAGTCCAACCCCAACCCCAACTCCAACCCAGAGGAGGGAAACTAATACGCCGAGACCGCCCACTGAGACACCAAAACCACCCACCAAGACGCCTACCTCGCCCCCTACGGAAACAGAGGTCCCGACAGCAACGGACGTTCCGCCGCAGACTCCGATTCCGACACCTACTTACTAATAATGAAAAAACTATTAATTCCAACCTTTATCCTTTTAACCTTACTTCTTAGCCCCGTCCTTGTTTTGGCGGCAGCCTCTTTCGAGGGCGGAGATATTTTCCGGGCCTATAACAACACCAAACAAGATACCCCAAGCTGGGTTGACCCACTCAACAATGTAGACGTTAGAAATGTTATCGAATACCAAATTCGGGTGACCAACCAAGGAGAGAATGAGGCTCAAAACGTTGGGGTCAGGGTCGACCTGCCCGATTACTGCGGGAACAGAGAGGTGGCAACGGTTCACTTAACGGCGACTAATGCCGGTGAAGTTACGGATACAGCCATTGTCAACCTGACTTCGGTCGGGAAAATTGAATACTTACCCGGACACGCAAGATATATTGATGCAAGCGGAGAGCATTCCTTATCCGATACAATCACCAGCGGTGGGGTTAATCTTGGAAACATTGCTTCAGGTAATGCCCACACGGTTCAGGTATTGTTTAAAGCTTGGGGAGTGCCTTGCCCGACACCGACCCCGACGCCTACACCTACGCCTACGCCTACACCGACGGCTACACCCACGCCCACGCCTACACCGACACCGTCTTCAACTCCTCAAGTTTTAGGGACAGAAGCTCCTCGGGAGCTACCCAAAACAGGACTTCCTTTGGCATCGGTTGGAGTTCTGGCCGGCCTGGGAACACTCGGTACCTATCTTTTCAAGCGCTTCAAACTAGCTTAATCAATGTTCCCGAGAGGAATAATTTACCAAAAGGGGATTTCCCCCAAAAAGGGAGAAATTGGTCTTCATCCGACTTTTCTCGTCAGGCTCGGTTATTTGGCTTTACGGGGAGTCGGGGCCGGCCTAATTGGAGCCGTGACCATTGCCTTAATTTTTACCTATGCGCCGATTATTAAGGAAGAAATTTCTTTTGTCCTCCTCGGTCCGAAAAAGATTGCCTCAAGAGTCAGTTGGGAACCCCTTAAAGCCGATCCGGGCAGTTTGGTTCGGGAAGAAGCCGGCCGATTTGGCGTTGGCGCCTATTTTTCCATTGTCATTCCCGGTATTGGGGCGGCGAGCGACGTCGTTGCCAATGTCAGTACCTCCGACCCCAAAGAGTATTTGGCGGCCCTGGAAGAAGGAGTCGCCCACGCCCGGGGAACCTACTTTCCCGGCCAGGGAGAGACCGTTTTCCTTTTTGCCCATTCGACCGATTCACCAATCAATATTGCCAGATATAACGCCGTTTTTTACCTTTTGAGGAAACTTGAACCGGGGGACACGATAATCGTTTTCTTTGCCGACAAAAAATATACTTACGAAGTAACAGAAAAACTGGTGACTTCCGCAAGCGATACTTCATGGTTGGCGACGACAGGGGAGGAAAGGCTCATTCTTCAGACCTGCGACCCACCGGGAACGACATTTAGAAGGCTATTAATTGTCGCTACACCAATTTAAATTATTAAGATGTATTTTGATATAATATAAACATGAATCCAGAATTTAGCAGAGAAGCGAAAATTGGTGTTTCTGTCGTGGACACCAAAGAAATAAAAGGTCTTACGGAAATAGCAAGAAGTAACCCCGAAAAAAGGGCAACGATAACTCTCGACAGAACACAGGGTGAGACGCTGCATAAGCAGATTGATGCGATATTACCTGAAACCTATCTTAGACCCCATTCACATATAAACCCTCAAAGAAAGACCCTTGTTCCATTAGGGGGGATTGCGGAACTGGTGACTTTTAGCGATGAAGGAGAAATTTTACAAAAAGTACTTGTTGGAAGAGAGATAGTGCCGGTAGTAGAGGTAGAGGCGAATACATGGTATACACTGGTTGCACTTAGCCCCTTCCTTGTCCTCGAAATTAAAGTCAATCCGACCGGTTACGACAAGGGAAAAGACGAAGTTTTTGCCCCTTGGGCCCCGGAGGAGAGGACGGACGAGGCCGATATCTATTTTGAAAGCCTTAGGCAAAAACTAGGTCTCTCGCCAGCCAGTTGACAAGCTGCCGCCGAGGTCAGAATAGTTTCACTTGCCGTTTTTTAGAGTAGTCTTCTTTTAATTTCTGGGCAGAGATGGATTCCGCGATTTAAGATATGTCCCAAGATACAGTTTCAAAAAAGGACGATACCAACCCCCAAGATTTTGTGGGGATATCAAGCGTGGATGAAAGGGCCATCCCCGACGCCGGCCTGCCGACCGAATACGTTGAAGGCATTTTGGACATTGCCAATGAGGGCTCGGGGCTTTTAAGGCCGGGGTTTGCCGCCAGCGACCGCGACGTTTATATTTCCGCTTCGCAAATCAGAAGATTCAATCTTAGGGTAGGAGACAAAGTCGGCGGACAGGCCAGAAGACCAAAGGAAAACGAAAGATATTGGGGGCTTCTTAAAGTCGAAAAAGTCAATGAGGGGCCGGTGGAAGAGTCGGGAGAAAGAGCCAATTTCGACGAACTCGTCGTTGTTTATCCTGATGCACAAATAAAGCTTACGACCACTTCTGATATATTAACAACCAGGATTATCGACCTGATTGTGCCCATTGGTTTTGGCCAAAGAGCGCTCATTGTCTCTCCGCCAAAGGCCGGTAAAACCTGGCTTATTAAAGAGATTCTCGAAGGCATTGCCAAAAATTATCCCGAAAAAGGAAAAGGAAAGAATAAAAAGGTTCACCTGATGGCGGTCTTAATCGGGGAGCGCCCCGAGGAAGTAACGGACATCGTCAGAAAGATGGAGACAGCGACGGCGGGAACCGGCGAGGTGGCGGCCAGTAACTTCGACGAAGCGCCCGAAAACCAAACCAGAGTTGGGGAATTGGCCCTTGAGCGGGCCAAAAGACTAATTGAAAAAGGAATGGACGTGGTCATCGTCCTCGACTCAATTACCAGAATGGCCAGAGCTTATAACTTGGCCCTGCCGACTTCCGGCCGAACCCTTTCCGGCGGATTTGACCCGACCGCACTTTACCCAGCCAAGAAGTTTTTTGGCGCCGCCAGAAAAATCGAAAACGCGGGCAGCCTAACCATCATCGGTACCTGTTTGGTGGAAACCGGCTCCAGAATGGATGATCTTATTTACGAGGAGTTTAAAGGTACGGGTAACATGGAGCTCCATTTGACCAGAAAATTGGCCGACAAGAGGATCTTCCCGGCCATTGACGTTTCCCGTTCCGGCACCAGACAGGAAGAACTCCTTTACGGGAAAGAGAAATTAATCCAAATACACACGTTAAGACGCATGCTCGAGCTGGTTCATGAGGACGAAAGAACGGAAACCCTTCTTGAGCGGCTAAAAAAGAGCGAAACGAACGAAGATTTTCTCGAAAGCCTCAAAACAGCCTAAGACCCTTCTTGCTTGAGAATCTTTCATATGCTATCTTGGTGGCTACCCAATGGAAGATTCCTACGAAAAATTTTTGGCTTTTTTTACCGAAGTAAAGCTTTTTTTTAGCGAACTGACGAGCTATCTCATTAAAAATCTCCATCTTTCATTTCTGCGTTTCGAAGAAGGTAAAGGAGTTTTTGTGACGGCTCTTTATCGACAAAGGGGCCGATATTCAAGGCGCCTGATGCATACCGGTATGGCCAGCCTGGCGGCCTTAGGAATAATGATTGCGCCGGTGATTGCCCAGGAATTTCCGGGAAGAAGCGTCAACCCCTGGGAAATTCCTTCTACCACTTCGGTTCTTTCGGCGTCGGTTGAGGACCCCGAAACTACCACTCTGGTTTCCGATAAGGTCAGAGACAAGGTTATAGAATACACCGTCCAAGAGGGGGATACCATCGCTTCCATCGCCCAAAAATTTGGAATTGATGAAGATACGGTTAGGTGGCAGAATAGCATTTCTGGGGACAGGATAAAACTTGGTCAAACATTAGAGATTCTTCCGGTGACCGGAATTTCTCATAAAGTGGCCAAAGGTGATACGGTTTATTCCATTGCGAAGAGGTATGATACATCCCCCCAGGCTTTAGTCGACTTTCCGTATAACACTTTTTCGAATGACGAAACTTTCGAATTGGCCATCGGACAAGTCGTTGTCGTTCCCGACGGCGTCAGGCCCTCGGCAATTCCGACCGGTCCGAGAATTCGCCAAATCACCCCCGATGCCGGAACCGTTGTTGCCTCCGGGTCTTTTGTTTGGCCCACCGGTGGAACCATTACCCAAAGGTTCGTCTGGTATCACAAAGGTATAGATATTGCCAATAGAGGAGCACCCAGCATAGTGGCGGCCGATGCCGGTAAAGTTGTGGGTGCGGGCTGGTTGGACGGCTACGGCTACGGTAACAGGGTCATAATTGACCACGGCAATGGCTACAGGACCCTATATGCCCACCTTTCGCAGGTCTACGTGGTTGCCGGGCAGACCGTAGGTAGAGGCGCTGCCATCGGGAAAATGGGTTCAACCGGCCGCTCAACTGGTATGCATCTTCACTTTGAGGTTCTTCTTAACGGGATTTACCTTAATCCGCTTTCGGTACTTCGGTAATAATTCTTGTGATTTGTTATAATTTAGAGAGTTTTCTCGGGCCCGTAGTCTAACGGTAGAACACTGCATTCGCATTGCAAAAATGGCGGTTCGATTCCGCCCGGGTCCACCCATAATTGGCAGACGTTATTAGTTTTTGCTTCAATTTTCATCATTTTTCAAACCCCATAATGTTAACAGTCTAAGTCCCTTTAGATATAGTTTAAAAAAATCCATCAGGCACGAAAGACGCATTTCTGAAGCTAATTTCTTGAGTACAAAGATGGTCCAAAAATAGGCAAAAAGGCAAAAAGGGCCTTGACAAGCTTTTCACAAAGATTTTCTATGATAGTAGAGCTTACTATTACAAATTTGTAAAAACTTGTAAAAACAAGCTCATCGAAGCCAAGAAAACTTGGAATAACAGCGCTACGCGCTAAAAAAACTAAACAACCTGCCTATGCCAAAACGTTTTTATTCAGTCAAAGAGACAGCCAAAATTTTAGGTGTTTCGACAAATACCGTTTACAAATACCTTGATGAGGGAAGTTTGAAGGGGAAAAGACTTAACGACAGGGGACGATTTAAAGTACCCTTTTCTGAATTGGCCCCATATTTAGGCGGCGAGACTTCCACCAAGGTTTCTGAGGAAACACCGGTTGTAAAACAAGAAAACCAAAAGGCCAGAGGAAAACTAACCGTTTTTGGATCATTGTTTGCCCCTGCGCTTATCGGGCTTTTCCTTCTCTTGCTCTTGGGGAATTTTGGCCAAGGAGCGACGGGTCCGCAATCTTTGCTAGGTAGGGATATTGGAAATGCTGTCCTGGGTTATTCAGCCAGGACCTTTTCTGGGTTTGGGAGTCTCGTGTCGCGTTTCTTGCCGGAAGCTCAACAATTCGCAAAAGGAAGTAAGCCTCAAAATGAGACAGTAAGTAACCCTTCGACACAGATTGCACCAGAAGAAAAGACCCCGGATTTGAGCTACAAAATTGAGAGCACTGAAGGCCGGACCAACGAGCTTTACGCCAATGCCCAGGTTCTTGCTTCGAGTACCCAGAGGTTATTAAGTAAAAGCAGAACCTTAACGTCGGCGGAACTAAACAACGCCATCGAGGAGATGTCAAAACTTCTGGGATCGTTGTCGGATTCATCTGACCAGAAGACCATTTTTGCCCAAATCAATTGGCTCAACGAGAATTGGGACTTTACCGGTATCGAAGCGCTGAAAAGAGCCGCAAGTAACGCCAGTGATCTTCTCGTTTCGTTGCAAAGGCAGAGCCAGGCGGCATTCACCAGACCCGATATTACTGACCTGAATAACTTAGTTATCGAAGCCGATCTTCTGCCGGAGCTTGTGGGTGATCCTTCTGATCTGTCAAGCGAAAAGACTCTTTATGGAAATATCAAGGGAGTTGAAATCTTGGCCCAAACCATAGACGCCAAAGTCGGGGAGATCGACAAAATTCTCGTATCTTGGGATAACCTTAATATTTCGGAGAAGGAATACACTGTCAAATCAATACTTTCTGATACATTAAGTATCAATGTCCTCCCCCAAATTGATGAGGTTGTATTCTCGGGGCTTCGCGGTCCAAAAGATGAGTCCGAGTTAAAAAATAGTCTGCTTTCGGTAAAAGGAGTTTTGACAGCAAACAAAACCCACCTTGCTCAAAAAGCCGGGGAGACGGTTGTGGTTACCTGGCCCGAGTGGGATGGTGCAGCTTATAAAATCCTCATCATCAATCCGTCCAAGAAAGATTCCCAGGAAGTTGCCTATAAATATTATCTGCCGTCAGATTTAAAAAGAGGGGACGTTGAGCAAATTGATACGGGCTTAGCGCTTAATTTCGACAATCAGAAGAATCAGTATTTTATGGAGGTTAACCTGCCCTTGCCTGCAGGCCAGGGCAAAACTCTGAGTCTTAAGACCAATAATATTTGGAAAATTGACCAACCGGAAGCAAAAACCCAAAAAACTGGCGGGCAAGAGCTTTCCAAGGCTTCGGAAACAACCACTGCCGATAGGCAAAACAAGGTCCTGGGAACAGAGATTGATAAACCTTTTTCCAGCCTGACTGCTCTTCGCGAGAAAGTTGCCGGCCTCACGGCTCAAATTCCGCGGGAAAAGATGGCCGCTTTGGGGTTAATAATTTTTCTTTCGGGCCTTATCGCCTTGGTTGTTTATCTGATGATGACATTTATCAGGTGGGACAAAAAATCCGGACAAAGCGTTTCCGGAGATGTTCAATCGGCCGAGGTTGAGAGCATCTTAATACCGAAGTTTTCGGCCAAAAAAGAGACGATTAAGAAAGGGCCTTCCTGGCTCACGGTCAAATTCCGGGCCGTAGTCTCGGCTATTCTCGCAATCCCAGCTTCGATAATATCCTTTTTCTCGAAAGTTCTATCCTCGGTCACAAAGGCCTTGGCCTCTTTCATTAATGGTCTGCTCAAGATCCCAGTCTCCATATTAAAGTTTTTCTCAAAGGCCGTCACCTTAGTTAAAACGTTCACAACCGCCGTAATAACAGGCTTGGCGAGGTTTATATCCTCGGTTACAGCTTCTATTCTGCGGGTCTTCCGCTCAATCGTGCAGGCGATCTTAACGTTTGCGGCCAAGACAATCTCCGCGACCAGAAAAACCGTTGTTGCGATTGGAAACTCTTTACTCAAAATCCCGGTGGCTATATTGACATTTTTCTTAAAGGTTATATCTGCGGTGAGGACGCTCTTGGTCGCCCTGTCAACGGGTTTTTACAAGTTCATAGCCTCGATTATCGCTTCTGTGAGAAAGGTCGTAGGCGCCGTTGTCAAAGGTAGTCTGACGTTTGTTGCCAATCTGATATCTGCCGTGACCGCGTTTTTTGTAGGCATCGGATCCGGAGTTACAAAAACAGCCCACTCTGTCAGAACGGGGATACCGGCAATTTTATCTGCGATAGAAACGTTTTTCCTAAGAACGATTACTGCGGTCAAAAAGCTGGTTGTCGGTCTGACAACTTCCTTACTGGGGGCGGTAAAAGCAGCCGGGAACGCGGTCGTCGTTTTTATCAAAAAACTGATATCCGCCCTGGTTAAGGCGGTAGTCTCGATTGGGTCGGGGGTGCTGGCCGTCCTGGCTTCGCTAAAGAACTTTTCCCTGAACCTGATATCTGCGCTGGCTGGAGGCATTGTGGCGGTTGCCACTGCCCTTAAAAAGGCCCTCTTGGCGGTTATTGGTGCCATCAAAACTTTCATCACCAATGTCGTCTCCGCCATCAGCGCATTTTTGGTCAAGATTGTTTCCTCGATCATAGCTTTTGTGGCAAAAATAATATCGTTAGCCACCAATACCTTGATTTCGACAGTAACCTTTTTCTTGAAAGTTGTATCGTCAATCACAAGAACCTTGGCCTCGATAATCAGAAAAGTACTTAGGGGTTTGGTTTCGATAACAAAATTTACGGATTCCACCCTAGCCCAACGGAGCCGGTAAAAGAGATTTCGGTAGAGTAATTACTTCTTTGTATCTTTGGAGCCAAAGGCGTTTTTGAATTCTTTGAACGATTCTCCCAGACCCTTACCCATTTCCGGGAGCTTTCTCCCGCCGAAGAGGATGAGGACGATGACGGCAATGATTATTATTTCTGTTGAGCCGATGTTAGCTAGCATCTAAAAAGTCACCTTCTTTCAAGACAAATGCGTTTTGAGAAAGACGCGATTTAATATTAGCGTAAGTTCAAACAAGATTACAAGGGGCGCAAACAAAACGACATCGGAAATAAGATCCGGAGGAGGCAGAAGGATGACAAAGATGACGGCAATCAGGTAGGCATAGATCCTTTGCCTCTCAAAGAAAGAATGTTTTACCAGGTTCAAAAGCATCAGGACCGTCATGGCAATCGGGAAGAGGAAAGCAACTCCCATTAAAAGTCCGGTCAGAAGTACATTTGACAGGAACTTTTCGATATCCAGCACATTGCCGATTTGCAGGGAAACTGAGGTCCGATAAAAAATCTGGAGCAGAAGTTTCATTACCATCACTCCATAGCCGAACCCTAAGCTGAAAAGAACCAGGGTCAGGGGCAGGATATTAACCAGGATGCGATACTCTTTCTGGCGCAGAGCGGGCTTTAAGAAACCCAAGAGCTGAAAAATTATTACCGGGATAACCACAATTACCCCCACGACCAAGCCGCAATTCAGCGCCAGGGTAAAGAATTGAAAAGGTGTTGTAAAGACGATGTTGACGCCCTGAAGACTGAAAAACCCAAGAACCAGGGTGACGATTTTTTGAAATGATAAAAAACCGACGATCGTAGCGATGACAAAAAGCGATCCGACGAATAAAAACCTTTTTCTGATTTCCAGTAAGAAAGGATAAAATTTACTTGCTGTCGTTTGGGGTGGGGGATTTGCCACTATTCCTCCTTTGCGCCTTTTTTGAACTCATTCATTGCTTGTCCTATTCCTTTTATAAATTCCGGGATTTTCTTGCCGCCGAAAAGAAGAATGACGATTAAAGCGATAATGATTAGCTCCGGTGTGCCTAGGTTAAACGGCATTTAACTATCACCTCCCGGCTGGTTATTTTTGGCCTCTTCTGGTTTTTGGAGGTCTTCCTTAATCTTATTGAATTCTTTTTTGGACTGTCTTAACCCTTGGGCGAGTTCGGTGAATTTCTTGCCGCCGAAAAAAAGAAGAATCAAGACGGCAATGATGATGAGCTCTCCCGACCCGATATTCCTTAAGACATTAAACATTTTTGTTTTTTAAGCTTCTGCCTGTTTGTCCGCGTCTCCTTCCTCCTTCCCCTCAAGTTCTTCCTTGATTTTCTTAATTTCTTTGGTGCTTTCTCCTACTCGTTTGGCGAAGTCTTTAAGCTTTTTGTCGCCAAAAAAATACAAGGCAATGATGGCGATAATGATTATTTCCGGGCTCCCCAGATTAAGCATAAAATTGATTCTTACTGGTCATCCTTGTTGGATGCGTGGCGAAACTCTTTGATCGCTTCCCCGATGCCTTTCATAAATTCGGGAATCTTTCTACTGCCGAAAAGGAGGATAACAACTAAACCGACAATAACCAGTTCTGCCGTGCCGATATTTTTAAGCATTTAGCTTCATCACCCCCTCCGCCCATCATAGAAAAAAACCTAGCGCTTTGCAATAATCATTTTGTATAGCCGGCCCTTGATTCGGATTGCGGCTTTGCCGTCAACAATGATGATGCGCTGGGCATACTTATCATGGTCAAAGTTGATAAATTTCTTGACCACCGAATACTTTAAGTTTTTGTTGATTGTTTTAATCATTGATTCGGGTATAAATCCGCCCCTTTAGTTTGACCGCCAGATGTCCGTCTACAATTACCTGCCGTGGTCCGGCATTCTTCGGGTCAAAATCGATGAAAGTGGCCACCACGGCGTATTCGGAATTCTTTCTAATTGTCTTTACTCCGCCAACCGTACCTATCTCATAACTTGTGGTTTTGGTTATATTTTTAGTTTCTGTCGGTGAGACGGCAGCCGGGCTTGGAGATGCGGACGGTGAGAGTGATGGGCTCTCCGCCGCAGAGGGGCTGGGAGAGGCACTCGGGCTTATAGAAGGCGACGCCGAAATACTTGCCGAGGGACTGATTGATGCACTGGGGCTTGGGGTAGGCGATGGGGAGGCACTTTCGCTTGCACTGGGTGAAGGAGTAGCCGAAGGGGAGGCAGAGAGGGAAGCCGAAGGTGAGAGACTTGGGCTTCCCGAGGGACTTGGACTGGCGGATGGCGAAAGACTTGGGCTGGCACTGGGAGACGGGCTTGCCGATGGACTTCTGCTTGGTGAAATGGAGGGTGAAAGCGAAACACTTGCACTTGGGGATGGAGATGCACTGGGTGAAACCGATGGTGAGCGTGACGGTGATGCACTGGGTGAAACCGATGGTGAAAGAGACGGCGAAGCTGACGGTGACGGACTGGCAGAGGGAGAAACCGACGGACTTACGCTTGGAGAAGCCGATGGACTCGGGGATGCAGAAGGTGAGACCGATGGACTTGCACTGGGTGAGGGTGAGGCTGAAGCGCTTGTACCAACCTCTATAGATTGCGAAAACTCTACCCACGGGTTGTTATCGGCAGTTGTTGTATCGTCCTCTGCCAAATCAGAAGCGGCCACATCACCCACCCTTAAATCAGAATCGTGGTCAAGGGTACCAGATGGGTCTCCGCCAGTGCCGACTTCAACTACGATTCTATCTCCGTTATTGGCGGTGACTTCGGAGGTAGTTGCCGTAAATTGGCGATTGGTCAGCGTCGTGGTCAGAAGTGTGTTGTCTCTGGTGACAGCGAGTATTGTTCCCGTCACCGTACTTCCGTCATTACTAACAACCCGGATACCAATCGAGGTGAACATGGCGTCTCCGGCAGATGTCAGAGCACCTCGGATTTGAAACTTGACTGTTTGGGCGGTTATCGTCTGGGCTGCGATCGGCCCCGACTGGTATTGCCTAAACAAGATATCTCTATCAACCGCATTGTTGTCCAGAAAACTGACAGTTGTCATTGCCGTTCCCGACTTGACCGTCGGCATTGGCAACCTTGCTGCTATGCTGGTGTCTTCCCAACCTGCGTCAAAGGCGGGGGCAGTTGCCATTGGCGGTGTGCCGCTGCTCGGCAGGTAATATCTGGTGGCGACCGGAGCTGAAGGGCTTGCCGAAGGACTTACGCTTGGAGAAGCCGACGGCGAAGCGCTAGGCGAAGGACTCGCTGACGGTGAAGCCGAAGGAGAGGCACTGGGGGAAAGAGAAGGCGAAAGCGACGGACTGGCAGAAGGGCTGGGAGATGCAGAAGGTGAAACGGATGGACTTACACTGGGAGATGCTGAGGGGCTTGGTGAAGCCGAAGGCGAAACGGATGGACTTACACTGGGGGATAAAGATGGAGAAAGCGACGGAGAAGCCGACGGTGATGGTGAGGCTGAAGGTGAACGGGAAATACTTGCACTTGGCGACGCGCTGGGAGACGGTGAGGCTGAAGGAGAGGCAGAAGGTGAACGGGAAGGACTGGCAGAAGGGCTGGGAGAAGCCGAAGGTGAGACAGACGGAGAAACACTCGGACTGACGGAGGGTGAAGCCGATAGAGATAAACTTGGACTTGCGCTTGCGGATTGACCGACTGAAGGAGATGAGCTGGGAGATGCGGACGGACTAGGTGAAGCCGAGGGTGAGGCAGATAGTGAGGCACTGGGTGAAGGAGAGGCAGATGGCGATAGACTCGGACTAAGCGACACACTTGCTGAAGGGCTTGGTGAAGCGCTCGGACTTAAACTGGGTGAAAGGGATACACTTGCCGAGGGGCTAGGACTTGCCGAAGGAGAGATGCTAGGCGAGGCGCTGACTGACGCAGATGGTGAAATCGACGGACTGGCAGAAGGGCTGGGTGAAGCCGATGGAGAAACCGACGGACTTACGCTTGGAGAAGCCGATGGACTCGGGGATGCAGAAGGTGAGACCGATGGACTTGCACTGGGAGATGCTGAAGGGCTTGGGGAAGCTGAAGGCGAACGGGATGGCGAGAGCGATGGTGATGCACTTGGTGATGGAGAAGCCGAGGGAGATAAAGACGGCGAAGCCGAAGGTGAAGCGCTAGGTGACGGAGAGGCGCTGGGAGAAACAGAATGTGAAGCGCTAGGGCTAAGTGAAGGACTTACGCTTGGGGATGCACTTGGTGATGGAGAAGCCGAAGGACTCGCCGAAGGACTTGCACTCGGGGAAGCCGACGGACTCGGAGAAGCACTAGGACTTAAACTGGGTGATGCAGACGGCGACGCACTTGCTGATGAAACGATAGAAGGAGAGGCAGATTCAGAAACTGAAGGAGATACAGATGGTGATGCACTTATTGAAACACTCGGTGACGCGCTTGGGGAAAGCGAAGCCGATGGCGACGCGCTTACTGACGCAGAGGGCGAAGCACTGGGTGACGGTGAGGCGGAAGGTGAAGCACTTACCGAGGCGCTGGGAGAAGCAGAGGGTGAAACGCTGGGCGAAGCACTTGGAGAAGGTGATGCCGATGGAGATGCGCTCTCCGAAGCGCTGGGAGAAGCAGAAGGCGATGGGCTTGCCGATGGTGACGCGGAGGGACTTAGACTTGGTGATGCAGAAGGACTGGGACTAGCAGATGGCGAAGCTGACGGGGAGGCTGAGGGTGAAGCGCTTTCCGATGCTGAGGGTGAGGCACTAGGTGACGGGCTTGCAGAAGGCGATGCACTTTCACTAGCCGAAGGTGATGCACTGGGTGATGGAGACGCTGACGGGCTCGCGCTTTCTGATGCACTTGGAGATGCGCTTGGAGATGCACTGGGAGATACCGACGGGGAAGCCGAAGGCGATGGAGAGGCAGATGGTGAGGCACTTTCCGAAGCACTCGGTGACGGGCTTGCAGAAGGCGAGGCACTTTCCGATGCACTTTCTGATGCAGACGGTGAGGCGCTGGCAGAACCTGCGGTATACGTAACCACAACTCTGATATAGTCCCACTCCCAAGTGTTTGAGGTAGCGTTATTTCCGTTTCTTGCCCGTAGCGTGGTCTTGAAGTTTGCGTCCAGCAAATCATCTCTTGTCCAACTGCCGCCACCGGGCCTAGCATAAGCCGTATAAGCTCGTGCGGTTAAAATAATAGGCTCAAGATTATCTGAATTAACGGCTCCGTCCGTAGCGCTTACCGAGGCGAAATTTTCCAAAAAACAAACATTACCAGTGGTTTGGAGACGATGTTCAACCTCAATGTCAACCTGGTCAATCGTGGCACCTACAGGGATTTGGGAATCAAAATCAAATCCTAAACACTCTAGGTTATCTTGTGAGTTTTTGGTGGTACCCCTTGTAATTGAAACAACATTTCCATCATCAGCTCCCGCATTTGTCTGGTTATTCCAAGTCCCCGAAAGGGGATTATAAGATGTGGGGTATCTTGTTGCTTGCGCCATTAAAGTATTGGGTCATCTGGAAACAAAAAACCACGACAGCTCCCTCGATGTCTATCTCTTTCGGGCGTTAAGACGGGGTTATTACCAATGGAAATAATAAATTTCCAAAAGTGGAAATCAATATAAAACTTATCCCAATCAAGATGAATTCCCAAAGAAAAATATCTGCCCCCTTGATATTGCATGGCAAACCAAGAGTTGTACAAAAGCCAGACTTTTTTGTGTACGCGTAGAAATTTCCAGCGTATCCCAAGAAGGGAAATATTAAAATTTTTCTTCAGCATTGTATTGCACAAACTTTAAGCGCATTGGATTGCGGCTACTTACACTTTAATTAAACTTCTTAATCAAATCAATGGTCTTTCCCCAGCCGGAGATTTCATTGCGCGATTATTGCGTGATATAATAGGTGGCTTTGCCCTTGCCTTTTCTCTTAATTAGACCCATATTGATTAATTTTCGAAAATCCAGTGCCCGGGTTGCTTTAGCACGGTGTGCAAGCTTCGCATAATCGCTATCTTTGATAAATCCTTTTTTCCTTATAAATTTCAATAATTTTCGGTGATGTTCTTGTAATTCTGTACTTGGGCTTGTTGCAACTTTCGGCAGGATCTTTTGAACCCGCAAAAGCTCATCAATTATGCCTTCGGTAAAATATTCAAGCCAGGCAGTAAAATCAATTTGATTTACGAGGTCGTAATAATTTCCTTTTTCACCCACAGTTTCAAAGTAGCGGGCAACATTTTTATTGTAATAATTCTCAAAACTAAATAGATTGAAAGTATTTAGGCCCATTTCTGCAAGCAGGACTTTAGTTGCTAAGCGTGTAGTTCTTCCATTCCCATCCAGGAAAGGATGAATAAGTACAAATTGCTTATGGAATATCCCCGCTAAAATAAGGGGATCTATTATATTTTTGTTGTTCTTCACAAAATCAGTTAAGCCACTTATTAACTGCTTGACATCTTTTGCGTCGGGAGGCAAATATGCTACCTGTCCAGTTCTTGGATTGCTAACTACGACCGGCTTCTGTCTGAGAGATCCGGTTTCAAAATCTGGCAATAGTCCTGCCATAACCTGTTTGTGGATGCCAAGAATTAGATCAAGGGAAAAGTTAATACTGTCTTGGCCCAATTTCTTATTCAAACTTCGTGAATACCTCGCATCTTGATGCGAGGATGAAACGAAGGAGTGAACAAACTTGTCCGAAGGAATACTTCGTGACTTATCGCGAAGTAGTTTATTCAATTCCCCTAAGGCCTGGTTATAGTTGAGAACTTCTTTTTCACTTTCCCTTATATGTGCCGGGGTCGATTTAAGAATCTTTTTGACTTCGGTTAGGGGAAGGGGATTACCCTCTATGCTGGTTGAAGCATAGGAAGAAACTTCCCGGGCAATTCTTTCCAAGTTCGCTAATATAAGATTCGGGAAACGTCTGCTGTTAAGGTTGTTGACTATGGTACTTATACGTTTGATACTCGACAACAACCTATTTGTGATAGTATATTTAGGAATAAACACGAGTTCAATCTTAACAGATTGTAGACGAATTGTAGACGATTAATAGACGATTGTAAAGCTTTGTACTATTAATTAAATTTCTTTATCAACTCTTTTGTTTTTCCCCAGCCGAGATAAATCAGATTTTGGAAACTATTTTTGTTTTTCCAAAGGAATGAAGGCCAAGAAGTTTCTTATCACTTGTTAAAAAATATTGGCAACTGCCTGCCAATGCGGAGTGGAGTTGAATATTATCTTCTAAGTCGGGAGTTGGACTTTCCAGGGCCATCGAGAGTATTTTATCTGTGAGTCCTATGATGGAAAATTGCTTCTTATGTGCAGAAACAATCTTTACTGGTACTCTATATTTGTAGGTATAAAAAAGTATGTGGTACGATAAAGCTGAAACAAATACATGATGACCTTCGATCTGATTCTGTCTTTTTATATCTCTCTCGGTTATGTCAAAAAGGATATTTGAATCAATAAATACTTTTGCCATGCTTTTTCATCATAGCATTTCTATATCTTTTTTCGCGCTCTTTTTGCGATAACTTAGGGAGATTCATTTTTTCTGCAATCTTCGTGAACTCTTTGGCGTTAAACAGCTTTGGGGCTTTTTTTCTGGGTTTGAATACACCGATAACCCTTGACCTATGAATTAGGCTAACTTCCTCGCCGTTTAAGAGGGCCTCCATAAGGTCTTTTGTCTTGGTTCTGAGCTCGGTAGCCGTGATAGTATTCATAATTGAAATATACATTTAAATATACATTTTGTCAAGTCAAACCTTTAATCAACTCTTTTGTTTTTCCCCGAGCCAGACTTTTTCAGTAGCACCTAAAAGACGTTAACGTAGTAGTCGTATTTAAGTTTTTCGCGGTTATTCCAACCCCCGGCAAAGTTGGAATTCCCCCGTACGTAGCGGAAAGAACCCGTATCCGTATCTATTCTCATAATAAACCAGGAATCATTTTTATGCGTGAATCCGTAATAGGCGATAATGGAATCATCAATTTCGGTAATTCGATAACCGTCTGTGGGTTGCTTTTCCGCAGGATCGATTGTATGCCCGGCAGTATCCTGGAGAGAAACCGTTCCGGATTCTGACGCACCCCCGAAGAGTGGCGTTCCTGCTTTTTTAATGAAAACCCAATAAAGAAGAAGCGAGATCCCAGAAATACCAATCAGCTTTAGGAACGCCCGTTTATCGATATCAATAATGCCCGTATCCTCTTTTGGCAATCTCATACTTACAGGCCCAATAGTAGCCACTTGCTCCAGGGGAGATGCCTGCCAGGCTTTACGTGGGAAAATTCTTAAGGCGAAATAAACAAGTAGGGGATAAAGAAAAATGGCAACAGCCAGCTGGACATAGGTTGTAGCTGTCACAAATGCAAGAACCACCACCAGAGCGGCGATGACAAAACTGCAGCAGGTTAGAATTTTACGCATTGGTTATTTATTCTCTTGTATCACTTCGATATACTCTGACGAAATAAATCCGACTGATCCATCGGCTAATTTGATTTCATACCATCCTGAATCTTCGGAAACGAATTCGAAAATGTCTCCCTCCTTGGCCTTACCGACCATTTTCGAATTGACTGCCGGTTCTTGGTGGATATTGACGTTTGCTGACCCTCCGGTTGCTTTTACAGACAACATCTTTTTTGGCTCTTTTGTTTCCATTGTTTCGGTTGGCTTTTCTGTTTCCATTGTTTCGGAAAGGACAGAAGAGGTGGGGGGCGGAGTGTTTACAATATTTTTAGAGGAACCTATAATGTTTCTTAATCCAAGGGTAAGAAGTATTACAAAAATGCCACTTGCCGCAATTAATTCGGGTGTTCTTCTCCGGGATGGTGGATGTTGATTTTTGCTAACAGCTTCTCTTTTTTCGGTGTACAGGGTTTTGTCTTCAAGAGAAATTTTTTCCAGAAGTTCTTTTTCTTTTTGACCGGGTTGGTATTTTTCCACAAAATCTTTGTAAGATCCCAACCCCTTAAAAGAATCAAATCTTGTCTTTTCAAAATATGTCAGGACCGCCGCCGGTTTAACCCAGGGAGTAACTCTTGTATTTAAATACTCGGGGTATGATGAAAAGCCGTGGGAGTGCAAGTGACGCGTAAGAAGCAAAACACAGGCTTCGTCCTGGATTAGGATTGATTTATATGGGCCTTGAAAAAGTGATCCTGTACGATGCTGTTTTTTATTGAAATACATAGAATATCTGGTACACAATGATCTAATAAATCCCTGAAGTGAGTCCTTTTGCTTCAAATTAATGACTAAATGAAAGTGATTTGGCGATAAGCTATAGGCGACAAGCTCGAGCTGATCGAAGTAATTTTTGGGTTGATGGGGCGTGCCCCGGAAAGCACGGCCGCGGATGTTAAATACCTTCTTGGCGGATTCAGGGTCGGCCGGCACAGAGAGATAATCCTTCAGATAATCGAGGAAAACACGGTAATCCTCCTCATCGTAAAAGATAGCTGTATTCTCAACTCCGCGGTTATAGACGTGATAATATAAGCTTTCTTGGATTGTTCCGGGTATACCTTGGGCAAGCATAACTCATGCTAGACTTGAAAGGAGAGACCTTGCAAGTGCCATTTAGTCATTAGGTCAAAAGCCTGTATTATTTAAGGATTAGTGGTTATATTTTGACATCAGATTCTTCCGGATCTATGGAAATAATTTAGAAGAGATTAACATGATAAAAATATATATCAAGATAACAAAGAACAACAAACAACTACAAACCGCTATTAATGATTACAACTACCAAAATATACTAAATCCTTTTAAAAAAATGATGTTTAATAAAAAGAAAAATCCGGATTGTTAAAAGTAAAGAAGTTATAAAATTTCAAGTGGTACAGTTAACCAAATGTTGCCATTCCAAAATTCCAAACTGTTGGTTTGGATATTTAATCCGAAAACTCCCTTCATCGGTTTTTTCGGTCTACTGGTTGTCACCCAACAAGAAATCGTCGGTTGTCCAATTGGTAGTGCCAAGCCCTGTCCGACATCAATAAAGATTGGAGAGTCTTTTGCCATTTAATTATCTATACCCATAATATTAAAAAAATACTCGCGTCAATGACGATCATCTAGTTTATTCATAGAAAGAATAACCAGAAAAACCCATTCCAAAATTCCAAACTATTTGTTTGAGAATTAAATCCGAATGTCCCTTTCATTGGTTTTTTCGGCCTGCCGGGAGTATTCCCGGTTGAAATTGTCGGCTGCCCAATTGGTAGCGCCAAGCCCTGTCCGACATCAATAAAAAGTGGGGAATCTTTAGGCATCAGACCACCTCGTGGCCATGATAGAGCAAACCGTAATTAGCGTCAAGGGTGTTCATTTAACCTAATCATTCGAAGGATCAACCAGACAGACCCATTCCAAAATTCCAAACTATTTGTTTGAGAATTAAATCCGAATGTCCCTTTCATTGGTTTTTTCGGCCTGCCGGGAGTATTCCAGGTGGGGATTCTGGTCTTGCCGACTTTAGTGGATAAACCTTCCATAAAACGAAGTTCGCTTATGAAGTGGAAATTTGCAGACCTTGAAGGAGCGGGGGGAGGTATTAATTCGACGGCCGCAGAAGGACTGGCTGACGGCGAAGCTGATATCGCGGTTGACGGGGAAGGGGATGCGGAAGGACCGCTTCCGGCAGGTGATGGAGACGGAGAGGCGGAGGGTGAACCGCTGGCTGATGTGACCGGTGACGGACTGGGAGAAGCAGATTCAGAGACTGACGGCGACATACCTTCACTTGCAGATGGGCTAATTGATGCACTGGGACTTGGGGTGGCCGAAGGGGAAGCGCTTTCGCTTGCGCTTGGTGACGGGGTGGTCGATGGGGATGCAGAGGGGGAGAGCGACGGTGAGAGGCTTACGCTTGCAGAGGGACTTGGACTGGCGGATGGAGAGAGGCTTGGACTCGCACTAGGAGATGGGCTTCTTGAGGGGCTCGCGCTCGGAGATATAGAAGGTGAAACCGACGGACTAGCACTGGGGGACGGAGAGGCCGAGGGAGATAAAGATGGTGAAACGGATGGAGAAGCACTTGGTGAGGCTGATGGACTTCTGCTTGGCGAAAGGGAGGGGGAACGCGACGGACTCAAACTGGGTGATGCAGATGGCGAAGGTGAAGCGCTTGGCGAGAGTGAAACACTTGCACTTGGCGAGCGAGAAGGTGATGCACTCGGACTTGGACTGGCCGATGGGGATGCACTGGGTGATGCGGAAGGAGATGCACTTACACTTGCTCCTACTGATGGAGAAGCAGAGGGGCTAGCCGATGGCGAAAGAGAGGGAGAGGCTGATGGACTGGTAGAGGGAGACGCGCTTGGAGAAGGTGAAGCAGATGGAGAGGCTGATGGCGAGACAGACGGCGATGCACTTGGCGAAGGACTGGCGGAAGGTGAGGCTGATGGACTTGCAGAAGGTGAAACGGATGGGCTAACACTCGGAGATGCACTCGGTGATGGTGAGGCAGAAGGAGAAGCTGATGGTGAAACCGAAGGTGATGCACTTGGCGAAGGACTGGCGGATGGTGAGGCTGAAGGCGAGGCTGAAGGGCTTGCCGAAGGGCTAGGCGAAGCCGAAGGACTCGCCGAAGGACTTGCACTGGGGGAAGCCGAGGGGCTTGGAGAAGCAGAGGGTGACAAGGAAGGACTTAAGCTGGGAGATGCGCTTGGTGATAAAGAGGGCGATGCGGAAGGTGATGGAGAAGCGGAAGGAGATGCACTTACACTTGCTCCTACTGATGGAGAAGCAGAGGGGCTAGCCGAAGGCGATGGAGAAGCACTAGGGCTTAAGCTAAGTGAAACACTGGGACTAGCAGAAGGACTGGGAGAAGCTGAAGGAGAAGCAGACGGCGATGCACTCGGTGAGGGAGAAGCCGATGGACTGACCGAAGGTGAAACCGATGGGCTGGCAGATGGGCTGGGTGAGGCAGAGGGAGATGCAGACGGCGAAGCCGATGGAGAAGCACTCGGTGATGGTGAGGCAGAAGGAGAAGCTGATGGTGAAACCGAAGGTGATGCACTGGGTGAAGGACTGGCGGATGGTGAGGCTGAAGGCGAGGCTGAAGGGCTTGCCGAAGGGCTAGGCGAAGCAGAAGGAGAAACCGAAGGACTTACACTTGGTGAAGCTGAGGGCGATGGACTGGCCGAAGGTGAAACCGACGGACTTACACTTGGAGATGCCGATGGGCTTGGTGAGGCCGATGGTGACGCGCTTGGTGATGGCGAAGCAGAAGGAGATGCACTTACCGATGCCGATGGAGAAGCACTGGGAGATGGTGATGCACTTGGCGAAGCCGATGGACTTAGACTGGGTGAGGCGCTCGGTGATGGTGAAGCCGAAGGACTGGCGGATGGACTGGCACTGGGAGAGATAGACGGTGAAGCGCTGGGCGAAGGACTTGCCGACGGCGACGCGCTTACTGACGCAGAGGGAGAAGCACTTGGAGAAGGAGAGGTTGAAGGAGAAGCACTTTCCGAGGCACTAGGTGATGCAGAAGGACTGGGACTAGCAGAAGGAGAAGCAGAAGGGGAAGCACTCACTGACACACTTGGCGATGCACTCGGTGAGGGAGAAGCCGATGGACTGACCGAAGGTGAAACCGATGGGCTGGCAGAAGGGCTGGGGGAGGCTGATGGTGAAGCCGAAGGTGAGACGGACGGGCTGGCGCTTGGAGAAGGAGAAGCAGACGGAGAAGCACTGGGGGATGGAGAAGCCGAAGGTGATGCAGAGGGGCTTAAACTTGGTGAGGCAGAAGGAGAAGGGCTGGCCGATGGTGAGGCGCTCGGTGACAAAGAGGGCGATGCGGAAGGTGATGGTGAAGCCGACGGGGAAGCACTTTCCGAAGCACTCGGAGAAGCGGATGGCGACGGGCTGGCTGAAGGTGATGCACTTACCGATGCCGACGGAGAGGCGCTCGGTGATGGTGAGGCGGATGGGGAAGCGGATGGAGAAACCGAAGGGGATGCGGAGGGTGATGGAGATGCTGAAGGAGAAGCGCTTGGAGAAATACTTGGTGATGCACTGGGTGAAGGACTGGCGGATGGTGAGGCTGAAGGCGAGGCTGAAGGGCTTGCCGAAGGACTAGGCGAAGCGGATGTTGAAGCGCTTACTGAGACAGATGGCGATGCGCTCGGCGAGGGTGAGGCAGATGGAGAGACACTCGGTGAAGCCGATGGGGAAACGCTGGGTGAAACCGAAGGCGAGGCAGAAGGACTGGGACTTGCAGATGGTGAGGCACTTGGGGATAAAGAGGGCGATGCGGAAGGGGATGGAGAAGCCGACGGTGATGCACTTACTGAAGCGCTGGGTGATGCACTGGGTGAAGGAGAAGACGAAGGAGAGGCACTTATCGAGGCGCTGGGAGAAGCCGAGGGTGAGGGGGAGGCTGACGGAGATACCGACGGGGAAGCACTTTCCGAAGCACTTGGTGAAGCCGATGGCGATGGACTAGCTGACGGTGAAGCAGAAAGTGAAGCGCTGGGTGATGCACTGGGTGAAGGAGACGCAGATGGAGAAGCAGAAGGCGAAGCGGATGGGGAAGCCGAAGGTGAAGGGCTGGCGCTGGGCGAAGCCGAAGGTGATGCACTTGGAGAGGCTGAAGGGGATGGCGAAGCCGACGGTGAGGCACTGGGTGATGCGCTTGGTGACGGGGAAGCCGAGGGTGATGCGCTGTCAGAAGTCGATGATGCCTCCTTAATGAAAGCGTGGTGGCCGATGTTGACCGCCGCCGCAGCGAAGGTGTTGGAAATCGAACCGACCGTCGTGACCGCCGTCAGAGCCTGGTAGGCGACTTCGGATGTCGTGCGCGTAGCGGGACCGCCCCCAGTCGAGGCTGACTCGCCGTTCGCCGGTTCGGTGTAGTTTGTCGGCGGCGTGGCTGTGGTGCCGGTTGCCGTTCCCCCGAAGAACAGGTCAATGCCGTTGACGCTCGCCCATGTTCCGAGCGCCGGAGCCGTGCAGGTCGCCGACGATGCATTCACCTGCCCGCCGTACTGCGCCGCGACGAGAGCAGTCGTGTCCGCGCCCGACAGGGCAATGATGACGCCCGACGCCTTAGCAGTAAAAGGAGCCTGGAACTCATCTGCGTAGAAGTTAATCGTATAACTCGCGGGCTCACTGCTGGCAACGCGCCAGTAGAATATCTGCCTCAGCACCGTCGTGCTGTCCAGATAACCGAGTCCGGTCCAGCCTGACGGACCACCCATCGAAAATATGTTCGTACCGCCGCGAACAGTAACCGACATCACCATCACGTCGCCATCGACCACACCCGTAGGCACGGTCATGGTGATGCTTGAAGCGCCACCGGCGTTATTCGAGCCTTGGGCTGCCCGAAGGTCGATCACGGTATCCGCCCCCCCAAGCCTTGCTCTGTTATGATTGTGAGTGCATTGTCAGTGCCCGCCAAGTTTTCCACCCCAGAATGGGAGGCGAGCGAAGGTTGGCTAAATTCCGTATAACCGTCCGTAAGTATCTGGAGGATGACAAGATTCCCCACGGTCGCCCCCGTGCGGCTCACGGTCACTGCGGTGCCGGCTTGCCAAACGGCTCCCGTCCCAGCCCCCACAAATGTTGGAGCTGCCACTTTAACCGACCGTCTTTCTAACTGATATTGCCATTAGATTGTCTCCTTTAAAAACTATTTACACTTTTATTATAGTAGGAGCTGCTCCCGGAAGCATGTCAGTAGATAATTCGATTACAGCCTAAAACCTCTTAATCAAATTAGCCGTCTTTCCCCAGCCGGGGATTTCGTCATCAGATTCTATCCACCCCTTTGTATATTTTTGGTTTCTGAATTCCTCCTTGTTCCACCTTGTGGGGGAGAAGTTGCCTTCGTGTCTTATGTCCACATTCGGAAACTCGGATTTCCAACTTTCGGAAGTCGAATCGTCAACCCTTTCGGGGCGGTGATGTGTCCCTGGCTCATAGCCCATTTTCACACTGAATCCATTTTTTTCGACCATTTCAACTCTCTTTCTGTAGTGTTTGACTGCGGCCTCTCTATAAACGGCAATTCCGCTTACCTGCCTGCAGTCATAATGGATCGCATGTCCGGTTTTGGCATCAATTTTCCAGACATTTTCGTTGTAATAGAAAACATCTTTTTTGGGCGGAGTAAAGTCAAAATGCGAAGGATGGTAAAGAACATCCGCCTCGCAAAAATAAACAATATCGGTATCACTAGCCTCAAGAGCCGTTAGAATTTGCTTGAACATGGTCAGTACACCACGCTCAAGAGGAACATGAATGTTTCTACCGAAGCCCATGGGTTTGAGGGAGGCGCTGACGATTGGTATATTTCTGGCCGCGCTTATTTTTCCAAGTTGTCTTTGAACCATTACGGCGATTTTTATCTTAAGCTGGTTGTCGGTGTAAAAAATGATACCCTTGGTTGGCTTTTCCTCGGGATCTCTAACTGAAAGTTCACTATTGGGACTAGAAGTGGAGCTTGCGTCGGAAGTCCGACTGACGTCGTAGATAATTACAGTATTTGACTCCTCGCTTACCGGCTCGCTCTCCACCGGTTTTACGGGTAGTGCCGCGTCGGGAAAACTAAAAGTGTTTGCCTTTAATTTTTTCAGATCTTCCTCGTTCCAGCCTTTGACAGGCCAGAATTTTTCTACAAGCCAGCTTAGGGGGCGTACTTGTTTATCCCATTTGTTGTTGAAAAAGAGATCTTTGGCAAAAAATTTGGCTTTTTCCTGGTCCTTGCCGGAAATGGGGTAGGGGAAGCCAAAATCTCCGCCTTGGGTTCTAAACATATGGGCGTACCAGGTTTTTTTATTGACCATCACCCTGCCTCCTGATAGCCAGGTTTTGACCGCCACTTCAATCCCTTGAGAGCCCCAACCGCCGAAGTTTTCGTCGCAGACATTCAGTTCCCAGTATTTGTCACGGGTGAGCATCCAACAACTGCCCTGAAGAGACATTGTTTCGGTTATTTCTCCCTGGCCTTCGGGGCGTTTCGCGTAGTCGCCGAAATACTGAAAGTGGGGCGTGGGATCAAAGCAATAAGAAACGCTATTTGGGCTTGGTTTTGCTCGCCAGAGCACGTCCCTAGTCGTTTCCTTGCCGCATTCCATACACGGACCGCTTGGTCCTTGATACCTTCTGTGCCCGTCGGGGCAAACCCAATCAAAAGCATGCAGATTTTTCATGACAGGAACCATGGTCCAATCGTCGTGCATTTCGGCAATCATTTTGGCATCAAACCCTTTATCGAAAGCGCAATGCGCATCGACTTTCATAATATACTTTGCTCTGGATAATTTGGCTGCTTGATTAGTGGCGGCTCTTTGACCAATGCTTTGTGGATTGTGTATTAAAGTCACTCGCTGGTCATCGTTGATCGGCGGTTCGGCCCAGGCGCCGTCCAAGACGGCAATCACTTCGGTGTCCCCTTCGATATTTTCCAAAATATTCTCGATGGTTTTTGCCAAAAACATTTCGTTTCTTGCCGGAATTAATATTGAGAGTTCGCTCATAGAAATGGTCGTAAATCCCTCATATTTACAAAAGTATTTTTTTAAGACCTTCTTCAAAACTAACTTTGGGCGTCCACCCCAGAAGTTTTCTGGCTTTAGCATTCGATGCCAATGTAATCCGCGGCTCGACAATCGCCGGGCCGTGTCTGGGTTTAATGTTTTTGCCCATAAGTTTATTAAGTAATCTCACGACTTTATTTACCGATATGCTTTTCCCATACCCGATGTTAAATATCTCCCCCGAAAGGCGAGACTTGACGGCCAATAAATTTGCTTCAACGATATCGGAAACAAAAGTAAAATCACGGGATTGTTTACCGTCGCCATTAATGACGGGAATTTTGTCTTGGGACATTAGTTTAATAAATTTGGGAAGCAGCAGAGCATAAGGACTATTGGGATTCATCCTTGGTCCATAGACGCTAAAGTAGCGCAAGCTAATTGTTTCCAAACCCCAGAGTCGTGAGAACATTCGGCAGTAATCTTCTGCGACTACCTTTTGCAGGGAGTAGGGAACAAGGGGGTCGGGGGTCATATTCTCGGTAAAAGGGGTTTTGTTTTTATTTCCGTAGACCGAAGAGCTTGAAGAAAAGATAAACCTTTTGACTTGATGTTTCTTGGCTTCAATTAGAAGATTTAAAGTGCCCTCGACGTTTACTCTGTGGGTTTGCCAGGGATTATCAACTGATCTTTGCAGTCGGGGAATTGCGGCTAAATGGAAAACAACGTCCTTGCCGGAGACTATATTTGAAATATCATCCAGAATGGAACCCTCATGCTTGATTAAATTGGGATGGAGAGGTAAATTCTCCCACTTGCCTTCTGAAAGGTCATCGATGACGGTTACCCGACACCCTTCCAGAAGAAGTCTTTCGGTTAAGTGTGAACCTATAAATCCGGCGCCCCCCGTGACTAATATGTTCTTATACTTCATTTTTTGTAACCTCAAATGTTAATGGAAGGAAGCTAGAACCTTTTTTATTCCATCCTTCAAACTTACCTTGCAACGAACGGGATTATTACAAGAAATACCAGCGGAGTAAATAGCCGGTGGTTTGACATAAACCGGCTTTAAATTCTTATTTGCCGCCTCATTAATAAAGCTCACAATTTTGTTAAGGGAGTATGGCTTTCCGGCTCCAATATCTCTTATGCCGCTCTGGGCATTCGACAAATTTATAATATTGTCTACGACATCGTCAATATAGATGAAGTCTCTTTTCTGAGTACCGTCGCCGTATACTTTTGGTCGTTTATTCGCTTTAATATCGCGGCAAAATTGATAAATAGCGGTTCTTGTTTCTCCCACTCCGTAGACCGGAAATATACGAAGTGCCAGGCAGTCAACCGGAAATAATTTTTGCATTTTTTCTGTTATTTCCTTAAACGCTCTAAAGGGACGATCCAATTCGTAGACCAAAGCGGACGACGGATACACGTATTTAATCCCCCTATCTGCACAAAATCTCATAAGAAACACCATGCGTGGTATTATCGTATTAAAACTATAATCAATATTAGTTTCAAAACCTTCGTGCGTGGGCGAGGCAAAATCGTAAATAATCCGGCATCTCTCCGAAGGAACATGTATTACATGTTCAGTTTTGATTAATTTTTTGGTTAATGCACCACCAATAAATCCATGATGACCTAACACACAAACCAATTTGTTTGAGTCTTTCATTTCATATCATGCCCGTAAAACTTATCCATCTTTAGCTTAAATGGAAGTAAAAATCAACCGAGAAATTGGAGATCAGGCAAGGATTCTTATGAGTCTGGTACCGCGGCCGGAGTAGACGATATCATCGAAGGTGAGAATATCGCTTTTGGGGTAATTAAACTTATCCATTCCGAAATTCCAATAATTGTCGACGATTAACCAACCACCAATTTTAACTTTGGAAATAACAGTGTTGGCAAGGGCGAGCCTGTCGGTGGCTCTAGGGTCGGAATCAATAAGCACGATGTCGTAGTGTCGGTCGGGTTCCTTCATAACAGACCTGAGGATATCTTTGTAATTTCCTAAACCGATTTCGACGTTACGATATTTTCTAACTTTTTGCATCACCTTTTTATACCAATCGGCGTTGGTTTCATACGATTTAACATTCTTGCAGTTTTTAGCGAAGAAAACAGTTGTGCCGCCGCTTCCTAACTCCAAGACCCGAAGACGTTTATTGACAATGCCCTCCAGGGCCATTATTGCGCCAAAAGACAGCCAGGGGTATCCAATCTCGAGCGTCCGCTTTCCCTTAAGGAAGTCTTTGCGGTTTGTGATATCCGAAATAATGGTTTTCATTACGAATCTATTATAGCAAAAAACAGAAATCCGTACTATTTACTTTTGATTGATAAGATTATATAACGGTGGCATACTAGTTTGCAAAAATTGAAAGGTAAATTTTAATGAAAGTATTAATCGTTGGAGGTGCGGGTTATTTAGGGGGAGCGCTAACGGACATTTTATTAAAAACTGATCACAAAATTCGAGTTTATGATGCCTTAATGTATGAAGATGATTATCTTAAAAAGGTACCTTTTATCCTCGGTGACATTCGAAATAGAACATATCTAAAGAAACACTTAAGATGGGCAAATGCCGTAGTTTGGCTGGCAGCCCTGGTGGGGGATGGAGCCTGCGCCTTAAATCCCGATATCTCAAAAGAGATCAACCAGGAATCTGTAAAATGGCTGGCGGATAATTTTGACGGCCGGATAATTTTTCCCTCTACCTGCTCGGTTTATGGAGTACATAAAGGTATACTTACCGAAGATTCGCCGGTAGGTCCTTTGTCAGTCTACGGTGTAACCAAATTAACCGCCGAAGGGTTTTTGAAGAAGAAAAACGCCATAATTTTTCGAATTGGTACTCTGTTTGGCTTGGGCGATCGGTACTCCAGAATTAGATTGGATTTGGTTGTGAATACGCTAACGGCCAGAGCAATGACCGACCGCAAACTTAAGATATTCGGTGGCAAGCAATATCGACCTCTTTTGCATGTCCGTGACGCGGCCCAAGCTATTGCCGATAACCTGGAAACCAAACACACCGGCATATTTAACCTGCATAGTGAAAATATAAAAATTCTCAACCTGGCCCGCAAAGTGGTCAAGAGTGTGCCGGGGACCAAAATAAATTTTGTTGATATGAAAGTTGGGGATATGCGTAACTACCGGGCGAGTTCTTTTAAAGCCAAAAAAGCCTTCGGTTTTAGTCCGAAGCTCAGTGTCGAAGACGGAATCGAGGAAATCAAGCAGTTATTTGAGAAAAAAAGGATCAAGGATATTAACGACCCCAGATACACCAACGAAGGACACCTGACAATGTTTAACAGTCATAAGCTTGTGGATGAGTCAGGAAAACCCAAAATAATTGACGGCGGGATATCAATCGACGATCGTGGTCAAGTGACATTCGTTAATGATTTCGGCTTTAAGGACGTTAAAAGATTTTACATGGTTTCTAACCATGCTGCTGGTTTTGTCAGGGCCTGGCATGCCCACAAAAAGGAGGCTAAGTACGTGTTGGTAACTGCCGGCGCGGTTTTGTTTGGTTTGGTACCTATAAATAACTGGAAGAAGCCTGCTAAAAGGGCTAAGGTAGAGCGCTACGTTTTATCTTCTAAGTCTCCGAAGCTACTCTATATTCCCCCTGGGTATGCGAATGGTTATATGTCCTTAACCGATGACGCGCAGTTGATTTTTTACTCGACCTCCACCCTTACCGACTCTGAGGGTGACGATTTCCGCTACCCCTCCCGCTACTGGGATATTTGGAAGGTGGAAGAAAGATAATATGGCCAAAAAACGAGTAGCCATCTTAGGTGCAACTGGCATGCTTGGTTCGATAATGCTCGATTCATTTGTCCAAAGCCGTGAGTTTGATATGATAGCAACCTGTCGAAAGCGAAAAGAGGCAAAGCTGCCTAAACATCAATACCCGAAAGTAGCTTTTCGTCGGTTCGATGCCGAAACAACCGGCCTAAAAGGTCTTTCGGAGGCTATTAAAGGTGCCCAGTGGGTCGTTAATGCGATCGGTGTTACCAAACCGCATATTCATGACGATAATGCCGAAGAGATTCAGCGGGCAGTACTTGTTAACGCTTACTTTCCCCATCTTTTAGTCCAGGCTGCCAGGAAAACTAACGCCAAAGTTATTCAGATAGCAACAGATTGTGTCTTTTCAGGCCAAAAAGGCCGATACCTCGAGACCGACCCGCACGACTGCCTGGATGTTTATGGTAAAACCAAGAGTCTCGGTGAAGTCTTCGGAGACAACATTTATCACCTCAGGTGTTCAATTATCGGGCCGGAATTAAAAGGGCATAATTCCCTTTTGGATTGGTTCTTGGGTCAACCGAAAGGCGCCGAGGTTAATGGCTTTAAAAATCACTTCTGGAATGGTATTACCGCCTTTCATTTTGCCCGGATTTGTCAGGGAATAGTTAAAAAAGGAGTTAACTTGCCCCATGTTCAACATATTCTTCCGGGTAATATCATAAGTAAAGCTGACCTGCTAAAAATAATCGCCAAAGGATATAATCGTAAAGATATTGCCATTAAGGACGTGGAGGCTCCGCTGGCCATAAATCGAACGCTCTCAACAACTAATAAAAAATTAAACCGAGAGCTCTGGCGGTTAGGGGGGTATAGTACCCTGCCAACGATCGCGAAAATGATTAAAGAACTGGCTCGATATAAGTTTCTTGGAAAGGACATTAAATTATGAAGGTCTTAACTATTTTGGGTACCCGTCCGGAATTAATACGGCTCTCCGTAATTATTAAAAAGCTGGATAAGTTTTGCGACCAAATACTTGTTCATACCGGACAAAATTACGATGTTAATTTAAATGACATTTTTATCCGTCAGCTTGGCTACAGAAAAATGAATTATTATTTGGCCGCCAAAGGCAGTTTCGGTGAACAAGTCGGCATTATTTTATCTAAATTAGAAAAGATTATTGAAAAAGAAAAACCTGACGTCTTCCTCGTTCTAGGGGACACTAATAGCAGCATGGGTGCAATTGCCGCCAAAAGGATGGGAGTACGGGTCTTCCATATGGAAGCCGGCAACCGTTGCTACGACGATCGGGTACCGGAGGAAAATAATCGCCGGATTATTGATAGCCAAAGCGACGTTCTCCTGCCATATTCGGAGCGCAGCAGACTCAATCTTATTAGAGAGGGAATTCCCGGGGAGCGCATCTATGTTACCGGTAACCCCATCAAAGAAGTCCTTGACCATTTTATGCCCCAAATAGATAAAAGCGACATAATGCAAGAGCTTGGCCTCGAAAAAGGTAAGTTTTTCTTGATGACCCTGCATCGGGCAGAGAATGTTGACTTTAAAGACCGGCTGGCTAAATTTGTTAAAGCGTTCAATAGGATCTACGACAAATACAAGATGCCAATGGTCTGGAGTGTCCATCCTCATACTAGGAGGGAGTTAAGTAAAAATTCCAAACTCAAGGTAAGAAAGGGCATTAAAGTTCTTGAACCGATGGGATTCTTTGAATTCAACAATCTGCAAAAAAATGCTTTCTGCGTATTGAGTGATAGCGGCACCGCTCAAGAAGAATGCTCGATCTTTGGCGTACCCACAGTTACCTTAAGGGATACCACCGAGCGTCCTGAGACATTGGAAGCCGGCAGCAATTTCTTAAGCGGTTGTGAGCCTGCGAGTATCTTAAAAGGAATCGAGGTGGTAACTTCCTTACCCCCAAGGGAAGCCCCTGAAGAATATCTGGTAGATAATGTTTCCGATAAAGTTGTCAAAATAGTTGTAAGCTTCTGGCCATGAAAATAGGTTGCTGTCTGATTACAACGAATCTTCAAAACAGATTGTCTCTAGTAGAGAATACTGTTAATTCGTTAACAAAACTTGAGGATAGATTTGGCCGGAAAGTAATGTCGGTTGATGTTTTTCCCGACGGGGTATCCATGAATTGGTTTGGAAGATTCCAAGAATCAGGATGGACGGTGTTATCGAAAAAAGTTGACCCAAAAAAGAGCATGATTTTAAACCAGCGGAATGTTATAACCAACGCCACAAGTGATGTAATTTTATATACAGAAGATGATATATTAATCAATAATCTGCCCAAATTAACCACGATTCAAAAGCTCTTTAATGAGAAGATTATCGATGAGAAAAGAGTCGGATTTATTTGTTTTAATAATCATGTCTGGTTTAACTTTAACGAAAACCCCAAACATATAATTGATTTTATTAACGACTTAGGCAGTTATATTACTATTGACGGTGATGTGTTTTTGGTAAAAAACGAAATAATTAAAGATAAATATTACCTGAATTTTCCGGTTGCGCTGACGACAAAGAAATTGTTTTTAGAACTTCAGGATTATGCATTAGAAAATAAAGCGAATCATGGTGTCGAGGCAGGAATGACGGGGGCATGGTTTGATACGGGGAAAGATAAAGAATATGCAGTATTGATTTCACTAAAACCGGAAATCATTGACGACATTAAATCGGGTAAAAAAATAACGGTTCTGGATTTTTACACTTACGCCAATATAAATTTTTGGAGCAACGATAAATCGCTGCGGCATGAATCTGTAGCCGGCAGAAGTAATACATATTTTTAATATAAAAAACAGATGAAACTCTACGACTGCATCTTGTTTAACGACGAAATAGAATTACTTGAGTTAAGACTCAAGGAAACGGAAGACGTTGTTTACAAATGGGTAATTGTTGAATGTGATATGAATTTTCAGCAGAAACCGAAACCTCTGTATTTCAAGGAAAATAAGAGTCATTTTGGCCCATATCTTAATCGAATCCATCACGTTGTTATTGATAAGCATCCGGTTGGCCCACATCCGGTCATCGAGCATTACCAAAGGCGCTGTCTTCAAAAAGCGTGGCTTGACGCCGGAGCGGTCGTGGGGGACCTGATAATGATCTCTGACGCTGATGAAATTGCGGATTCGGAAACTCTCAAAAAACTTCTGGCTGCTCCTCCGCCCACCATGGTTGTTTTGAAACAGTACCTATACTATTACACTGTGGACTGTCTTCAGAATCAAACCTGGAATGGCCCTGTCGTATTCCAATTGGGATCCGGAGAATACGATGCGCAGCAAATCAGAAACCGTAAAAATAGACTCCCTGTCGTAAAACCGGGCGGATGGCATTTTTCCTGGCTTGGCCCGGTCGACAGGATTCAGTACAAATTGAGATGCCTCGACGTTGGGAGAGAAAGCCGTGGGGATTTCCACCGCCCCAGCGCGGATGATGTTGAGTTTATCAGTGAGTGCATCAGGTCAGGCAAGGATATTTTCGGGAGAACGGATGAATATGCCAAGAAACGCTTTGTCGACATCGTTCCCGGGAGTCTCCATCCAAAACACATTGAAAGCTGGTTGCAAAAATATCCTCAATTTGCCCAACGACCATGAATATTTATGATGAAATATTCAAAAGCGACCCGACTTATAACGCCATCGTCGATTACAAGCTGGAGATAGTTCTTGAATGGGTAAAAAAGAATGGCTTCAAGAGCGTGTTGGATGTTGGTTGTGGGCGTGGCCACTATCTTAAGAGGCTAAGCAAAAATGGTATTGAAGTTACCGGCCTTGAGCCAAGTAAGTATATCGCGGATACCCTAAAGGATTTTCAGGTTATTAATGACGATATACTGGGCTTAGCCAAAAGGGGCGGGAAGTGGGAGGCACTCATTTGTATGGATGTTCTGGAGCACATAAAGCCCGCAGAAATAGAAGAAACGGTAAAAGCCCTGGCCTTACTTTCCCCCCGCGCGCTATTGGGCATAGCCAACCATTCAGACAAATGGCGGGGTGTGCAGCTGCACCTCATTCGGGAGGGGCCCCCGTGGTGGACCAGCTTATTGTCTAAACAATACCGAAGTTTAAAAAATATTTATACGTCCAAGCGCTATTTTATCTACGAGGCAATACGATAATGTTTTCAATAATAATGCCCCTTGACGATAACCGATTGGAACAATTCAAGAACACCAAACGTGTTTATGATGCGATGCCGCAAAAAAAGGAGTTTATCATTCCCACCCGCAGCAAGGCCAAATTACGTAAATATTTTGACAAGTACGATTTAGGTCGCGACGTGAGGATTATTCCCTATACCATTGAGGCTGGCTTTAATTGCAGCAAGGCCTTAAATATTGGCGTGCGCATTGCCAAGTATTCCTCCATTATTATTACCAGTCCGGAAGTCAAACCGCTGACTCCAGTTTTAGCACAGTTTGAAAAAGTCTTAGGCACCAATGTAGTATGTCAGGTCTGGGACGGGGATGAAAATGGCGGGAAGGGCAAATCTTTAGTTAATACAGACTATAGACAAAAAGACCCTGCAATATATTTTTTGGCAATGTTTAATAAAGAGGACATCGAAAAGATTAACGGTTGGGACGAGGATTTTATGAAAGGCTATGCCTTTGAGGATAAAGATTTTGGAGAGCGCTGGGTTCGGGCAAGAATACCGTTTGTAGTTAGAGATGACATTCATGGCCTACACCAGTATCACCCAAGAAATGAAACAATCCCCGGCGGGCTTGAAGTAAACCGTCAGAAGCTAATCGAGAATCATGCAGCAAGGATTGTAAGGTGTATAAATGGACTTAGAAAGCTATGACTCGATGCCCCAAATCATTCTTCTAACCTCCTCTTTGCTTCCCCAGTAGGGGATGCTAGGTACAGCGGAGCCAAATGTAGTTGTATGCTTCCGCATCCCGTTAAAAGTTTTTAGGTTCAAAACTGGGTTTTTATTGTTGACCACTTTCCAGGGTTGATCTAAAAATAAAGGAATTCGGAAATGCTCTTTTGGATTATTCCATTGAGGTTTACCTTCCAGGGCTTTTTTTATCATCCTGATATAAAGATCTCTGCCGATTATCTGGGCGAAAGGGGCGCTGTCTTTCCTATAAAAACCGCCGTAATCACCATCGCCCCACTGGCTGAGAACATAAAGATTGTCGAATCTGTAATATTCATCGATATCTTCAGGCACAAACTGGAAATATTCGGGAGGATATAAGCAGTCGGCTTCTGCCGAAATGACAAAAGGGGTCGTTGCAGCCTCACAGCCTGTTTGGATTTGCCTAAATAAGTTAGCGTCGCAGGCACCAACCTCGCCTACACAAATGTTTTTGCCAAGGTCAATCGGTTTTTGGGAGACGGAGATAATGGGGACATCGCCGCAAACCTCCAGAAGCTTCGCTTTTATCTTATTTTCGAAAGCTTCGTCTTCACGGTTAGAAGTGTAATAGATGATTGTAAATAAATCTTTTGCGCTCATTCTTTGTGTAAAATTGAAACAACCATGTCTTCCGTTTCGTAATCCAACTCTCTTTTCTTAACAGATTTGAAACCTTTTATGTAGTCGGAAATTAGGAACCGTTCGTCCGGATTCCAGATAACGAAGTCTCCCTTATCGTTTATATCAATATTCCACATGTGGAGACCAGAGTATCTTTCGTGCTCGCCGACATTAAAAAAGTGACGCAGATAGATATAGCCTCCGGGTTTTACGACGCGATACATCTCTTTTATCGCCATCAGTGGATTGGTGCAGTGATCCAGCGCATTGGCGCAGTGAACAATATCAAAAAAATTGTCGGGATAGGATAGTTTCTCCATGTTCTCCTTTTTCACCGGAATGATCGGTGTGACTCCGTGATCTTTGAGAATCTGATTAAATTCATCGGCTAAAGCATCCGATGGATAGACCGTAATTTTGGCCGACTTCCAGAGGGAGCCTATGGTACAAAACATGCCCGACCCGAGCTCAGCAATCGTGACTTCTTTTTTGTTGCCAATCATCGGCTTAAAATAATCCGGAAGAGTTAGTTCGTGGTTAAAAGATGCTGCCTTCCACGGCAACTTCTTCTCATAGAAACTGAGGGTTTTACGCTTGCCTTTTTCCCATCTTGACCGATAGAGGTCATTCATCTTATTTTTTCAGCCACAACCAATAAGCATACCTGTCAACAGGTTCAATTTTCAACATCGAAAAACCCATTTTCTCGTATAACCTTTCGATTGCTTCTTGGCTATATTCAACTCCGCTCCACCAGCGGTTTATATCCTTTTGTTTATCTGACCTAAGAAGGACTTTAAATGTCCCTCCGGGGGCTAAAACACGATGAATATCAGCAAAAGCCCGTTCAACTATTTCCCGCGTCTTGATGTGCTGGAAAACCAAGTAGGAAAAAACAAAATCGATCGACTTATCAGGCAGGGGGAGGGATGAGCCGTCAATTTCTATCAGCTCGACGTTTTTGAGACTACCTAGCCTAATTTTTCCCTGGGCGATCATTGTGCCTAAAATATCTACCCCAATGACTTTTTTGAAATCTTTAGCCATAAATTCGGTCAACCTGCCTGTCCCGCAGCCGAAATCAAGAATACTTTGCCGGCTTGTAATCAGTTGATCGTTGGCAATAAATCGTCGGTAGGTTTCTTGACCACTTTGGCGGAACTCTTCCTCGGTTATTTTCCGCCCCTTGTCGGAGTTAATGTAATATCTTACGTTTTTTTTGGCGAGGGCTTCCCAGTGGGCTTTTTGGTTGATCATGGAAGATTTAAATATAATTTTGCAATGTTATCGATGTGGTAATCCTCAGCCCGTTTCAAGGCTTTAGCAGCGATGTCCTTATAAAAAACAGGATCATCTTTTAACTTTTTAATCTGAAGCAACACCTCTTCAATGGTGTTGGCCGGGACAAAACAACCGTCCCACTCTCTGACATAACTCGGTTCGGGGTAAGCTACCATGGGTATTCCAAACGAACTGGAGTTGCCTAGCTTATTGGGATTTTGGAAAGGAGCCATGCTGCGGAAGACTACCCGCGGTCTCCAGCCCAGTTGGATATCGATCGAGTAGTAGAAATCAGCTACATTTAGTCTCATTTCCCGCTCAGGCGTGCTTTTATAAGTATTCCAGTAATCCTGCTCAAATTTTAATTCCAAGCCCATTTTGGCAAGCTCTTTTCTAAAGGGTTTTACAGGGTATTGAAAAGCGGTAATTGCGCTGCCGATGATACCAACCGTTTTAACCGGACGATCGGGCCTTAAGCGTCTTTCAAAGTTAACGTGCTGGTGGGGGATAAAGACGACGTCATTTCGATTCAAAAATTTATTTAAAAAGTCTTTGGCAGTTTCGGAGATTGCTATTACTCCGAGTTCCGGATGAGTTTTGAGGTATTCTGCGGCTTTGGGCGAATCATCGACGTCCGAATACGAGTGCTTTGGGTGGCCCTCCGGCGGGATTATCTTGACGTAAATACATATATCGTTCTTGTACCCCTCGGTAGGATTTTTTTTGCCGCCCAGGAAGTCAGCCGTTTGCTCCCCCCTAATATATCCGGAACCACCTCGAGAATAAAAAAAACTGAAATTTTTGACAGGATTCATATCATTTTTTTATATAAAACCAACTTCTTGGCTTATCTCTGACTTCTCCCGGTACTCTATCCTTAGCTCCGACTACAAACCAAGGCCTGATTTCGTAAGCAGCCATAAAGGCATTTACCACCCAAAGAACATGACACGGAACCCGGTTATCGGGTTTGTCTTTATTGATCATATAGTCGTGGCCGGCGATGATGCCTCCTGGTTTAACCTTTTTGCTCCAGCTATATAGATCCTGGGTAATATAGGTAAATTCGTGGTTGCCATCGATGTAGACAAAATCCAGGGATTCATCATAAAAGTCCTTTACAGCATCCTGACTGAGGGCTTTGATAAACAGGCATTTAAAAGGGGATAGCCGGGCTTTGGCCTCAAGGAAACACTCATCGAGTTTTTTCTGGGGAACGTATTCACGGTATCCGGAGTAGCTGGTCCAGGGGTCGATACAAAACAATTTCAGCTCAGGGTTGGCCTTGCATAAGACTTCGGCATAGGCTCCGCGCTCGGTGCCGATTTCTACCCCGTAACGGTAGTCTAATTCGGAAAAGAGCTCCGCCAGGTTATCCCGGCCCATGTTGACAATTTCAATCGGCATCCGTTGATCGGGATTAAGGTTATACTTTTTCGTAATGTAATCCAGAGTGTTCACAGATCTTTACTGTAAAGCTTTAAGACGTCTTCGGCACGACCCCAATAGGGGATTTCAATTGCTTTAATATCTCCTAATTTTTTGCGGGTTCCGCGGCTTAGGTATCCGAAGGCTTCGGGGTGGCTAAAAACGATATTTGGGACTCCAGAGTAGAACTCCTCGGTTTCCCTCACCGTTACACCCAGCTTGTCTTCATACCTTCCGGGATCACCCCAGTGGTGAATGATATCTTCCTCTTTTTGGCCCTCTTGTTTTAATTTTTCAACCCTCGCAAATCTTTCCTCCAAAGCTTCAACAAGCATATCTCGGGGTGAGATAAGGCTATTGACGACCTTTCTGTTGTTTCTGAATGAGAATAAGGGAGGTCTGGTCCAGGTAAAGATTGACCATTTGTTCATGTCATAGGCAAACCTGTCTTTGTCCGGAAGATAAGCATGGAAATGCTCATATGAGTAAAGAATGTCATCTTCTGCCATGGCGACATATTTGGTTTTTGCCGCCTTGGCCCCCGTCAGTATTTGTCCATAGAGGTTTAAATGGGACCTGCCAATATCTCCCACACAAATATTTTGTCCGAAAGCTATCGGCTTTTGCGAAACACTGATGAGAGGAAGGTCATCTATGGCCTTTAGAAGTTGTTTCTTAGTATTCTCCAAAAAGTACGGATTGTGGGTATCCAGATAATTGCTTGTGTAGTAGATAACGGTTAAGTCCTTCATTTTATTTAATAAAAAACCAGGATCGGTATTTATGACCCCGTCTCGATTCTAAAACAAAGAGCGGCAACCCTCTCCTATAAGATTCGTGATATGCCTTGAGTGCTTCAACTACGTGGCTGTAGTGTTGATATTTGTATTGGATGTAATCATGTCCTGAAACTATTCCCCCCGGGCGGACTTTTTTGGTCCATTCCACAAGGTCATTAACAACATACTCGAGCCTATGATTGCCGTCAATGTAGACAAAATCTAGTGAATCATCCGGGAATTGAACTACCGCCTCCATACTTAACTTTTTGATGATCGTTGTATTATAGGGACGGAGTTTCTCAACCGCCTCCTTGTAGAAACTATCAACTTGCTGCTCGGTTATTGCTGGGTGGTATCCAAGGTTGTTGTCATATACCCTCCAAGGATCGACGCAGTAAAGGTGCAGATTCGGATTGGCTTTGCAGAGAGTCTCTGCATAAAGTCCCTGCTCGGTGCCAATTTCAACCCCCTCTGTAAATCCCAACTCAGAAAATAAGGAAGCCAATTCCAATCTCCCGATATTGATAGATACGGGCCCTGCACCCATCTGATTAAGGGAATATTTCTTAGCGATATATTCTTGTGTGCTTATGGTGCCCATTTTGCTTTGTCCTCCGGCCAACCCGGAACCGGCCAAAACCTTTCGATAAGCCAAGTAAAGGGAAGTGTCTGCTTATGCCAGGCCGTGTTTGTGGGCCACCGATGGGTATAAGCCACACCTTTTTCTATTTGGCCTCCACCCAAAGAATATCCTCTGCCGCCGGTTTTATGAAGATGCGCGTACCAGGTCTTTTTATTTATTACCACCCGTCCCCCGGATAGCCAGCACTTAAGACCTATTTCCTGAAACTCGTTGCTGAAACTTCCGTAATTGACTTCATCCTCAAGTTCCAGAGCATGGAAATAATCCTTTTGCATGAACCAACATGAGCCTTGGGCGGACATTGTCTCATCGATCAGTTTTTCTTTTAACATTGGGTCCTTGTTTTTCTCGTCCCATACCTCACCATGCAGGTCTTTTGAGAGATACATATAGTCGATAGGGTATTTGGGATTTTCAATTATCTGCCATTTTTCGGGATCCAAGGCGTATCTCCGGGGAATAACAATACAGTTTTCTTCATAGTCGTCTTTGAGGGCCTGGTCAAAACCTGGTGCAAACAGGCAGTGGGCATCACACTTCATTAAATACTTTCCCCGGGCGATTGATACGGCCGAATTAATGGCAGGTCGCATACCCAAAGGGGAGCCGCGGTGAATCAGTGTCAATCGATCATTATCGGGGATTTTAGGCTCAGGCCAGTAACCATCGAGAACGGCAATAATTTCGATTTCCCCGACGGCTTTAGTCAATAAATCCTCAATAGTCTTTCCTAAAAACTTTTCGTTGCGCGAGGGAATGATAATAGAAACCAAATCACCATTAGTCATGATATTCCAACCAATTATCAATAAATTTGTAAGCAATGCAAGAGGAAAAATCTATTTTTTTTAAATAGTAATTATATCGGGATCTTCCGTTACAACAATTCGTTTACTTGAGGTTTAACAACTTGTAAAAACTTGTAAAAATATTGTAAAAACTTGTAAAAATGAGCCCAGAGTTGTTAATATAAAACTTATGGGGTTTGGCTATTTGGACCGGGGACGCCGTTGCAGGTAAACAGACTGAAGTGTTTAAGGAATGTTGTGACTTTTAGGCAGTGATCAAATCAGGGTTTTCGGTCACAATTAAGTTATTGGTTGGGGTAATTGCCATGATGAGTTTTTGCACACTGGCCCCCACTTTTTTTTCGTAACCGAAACAATAGAGCCGGATATGCTTCTCATCGCTGCCTCCTGAATTCAGGACGATATTGCGATAGAAATGGATGAGTTTCATACTTAGATCTGAGAAAAGGACCGTATAAGTCTGAGGAAACTCCCGGGATATCATTTTGAACATCGCCAGCCGGCTTTGGTCAATTTCGGCAAATTGATGGAAGATGCCGTCGTCCCCAAACTGTTTAAGGGAGCTTCCGTCTTCATATGTTGCTTCCCACTGCCAGATTTCCGGGGGAGCACTAATCCATTTCTTTAAATCCTTACGGAAATATTTGAAGCGGTAACCTGCTGTTATTTTATCAGGCATTGTATTGCTTTTTAGTCACGCGAGCTATTTGGACAGCGGCGAGGATTTTCTTTTCGAGGACAGAGGCCGCTTTTGTTTTGGGAGAAAGAGCCCCAAGATTGCGCGGAGTTCTCCCTGAGGCCGGACACAGATGCTTAAGGTAAGCCAGTTCGGAGGTGAAGGTTTCGTCGCACTGCCCGCAAATGTGTTTAACTTTCGCTCTCATGCCGTTTCATCATAGCTATAATTCATCACGGTCGTGCTTCCGGCCAAAGCGGCCTCGGTTGTTTGAATCTGATGAACCAGAAAGTCTGAAGAGCCGCTTTTGGTGAGGCTGCCGGTGAGGCTGCCGCCGATGCCTAAGCTTGCCGATCCGGGAATGGACGTGGGCATAGGAAAAATTGCAAATGGCGAGGTCTCATCCGTCGGAGTGCGGTATTTGGCCTCGCCGCGATATGAAGAATTTGAGGCATTGGTGAGGTGGATGGTATTGGCCCCCAAGCTCCCGGAGCGCCAGACCCGGATATTACTGATCATGCTTGAAGTGCCCATATCGACGACATGGAGCATCTGCCATTTTTCAAAGGAGTTTGCCCCGGGAGCGATGGGACTTGCTATCGGATTCAAATTGGCAGCATCCGCGCTCCCCATATTGGAATCGGAGATGTTATGGGTTAAGGCAGGAGAACTTGATTTTCCGTTTTCTTCGTCAATTTCGACTGTAGCTGCCATGAGTCTAGTATAAACTCCACTTACTCGAATTTGCAATTCTTCGCAAGTGATTTTAATCCACCGAGATACTTTTTAATTACAAATTAGCGCACTTTGAGTATAGCAAAAAGGTAATTGTTAAGTTTAGTCAAATTTGGTTTAATAAAAATATGTTGCGGCGGAGACTGCCGGTTTGGTGGTTTATCATTCTGGCCATTGTCAGCTTGGGGTTGATTTTCTATTTTAGCGCCTCTCGGCGGCCACTTTATCGGGAATTGTTACTGGCCAGGGCCCAGGCGAGTAACCTCGTCTCTTTCTTCAATGACTTTGGTAACTCACTGGCCGTTCTTGCCCAATCGACCGCTATCAAAAGCCGGAATGCATCAACGACAATAAAAATGGAGACGTTTGTCGAACAATGGCGTAAGAGTGACCTTATAGGCGGAGTGGTCTTAACGGATAGCCGTGGCGTCGTTCAGTTTAATGCAAATGTTTTGGGAATTCCGGATGTGGGGAAGTCGCTGGCGGATAGAGATTATTTTGTTTGGGCAAAAAATCAGACCCAAGCGGAAAGATATTTCGTCAGTCGGCCTGTGGTAAGTAGGCTGGGGGCCAGTAAAGGCGAAGCGATTGTGGTCGTAGCCTTGCCAGTATTTCAAAACGGTACTTTTTCGGGGGTAGTTGCCGCCTCGGTGATATTGGCGCCATTAACCAACCGCTATTTAGAATTGATGAAAATCTCGAGCTTGACAGAAGTTTATCTGATCGACCAGAAGGGAAATCTCTGGTATAGCAGAGATGACACCAAGACGGTGGGAGCAAGTATTTTCGAGTCTTTCCCCAAATATCCTCTCCAGACGGTTCTCAACGCAAAGGAAGAGGGTAAATTCGTGACCGTCGATACCAGAATTGGTCCGGCAGTGCGCTTTGCGGCCTATGTCCCGATACAGCTTAACGGTCAAAATTGGCTGATTATTGTTGCCTCTCCCTTGAGGGACGTTTTCAGTTTTTGGGGTCAGAATACCTTATTAAAATAATCGTAATTCAATTTGGTCCGGGTCGACCAGTATACGGGCAAGTCACTCTCTCCCTTGGCATAGCGAAATGAACTGTCTTCATCTTCACGCATAATAAACCACGCGCCGTTCTTGTTAATGAAGCCGAAGTAAGAGGGTGACGAATCGTCTATTTGCGAAATGCTGTATCCGTCGGTAGGCGAGTCTTGGGCCGGATTGATAACCTTTCCGGAAGGGTCTTTAAGTGTTACCGACTCCAGATTGGCATTACCCAAAAGATTCGGGAGGCCGCCGCGTCTGCCGAAAAGTCCTAAAATGAGAGCCAGGATTCCGGCGGAGCCGATTAGTTTGAGAAAATCTCGGCGGTTAACGTCTACCTTGGGTTCGGTTGCGGGCAGGAGTTTAAATTCGGACTTTTTAAGCGGTAAAGCCCCTTTACGATGCGGCCAGACCAAAATTAGAAAGTAAATGGCCATGGGAGAAAAAATCAGAGAACTGGCAACTTGGGGAAAATTTCGGGAGGCAAAAAAGCTGACTCCTACGACCGTTGCGGTGACGATGAAACAATAATAGATCAGTACCCGTCTGAGACCGGTTTTTTGGTCAAAAACCGGGGTTTTGGCCAGAAGATGCTCCGCTAAAATGTAGAGTAAATAGGCGGTAACTGGGAAAAAGAGGATTTGCAGGAATCTGGCGGCTAAATCGATTTGGGCAGTCAAGCCCGTAATTGACACAAACAAAGAAAGCAATGTCACCGAAATTAGGAATAATGATCTGAATGCTTTCATAAAAGAATACAATTTTAGTTTATCACATGTCAAAGAGTTTTTTGCAAATTTCTTGGGAGTTGCAAATCCGAGAAAGAGGAGATATCATATTTCTGAAATGTACGAGCATCTTCTTTTTCTTCTTTACTGGTCTTTGAATTCTTTGGCGCTTTACTTTTTGGGATTGTTATTTCCTGGGTCGGTGGTTTTGGGAACTTGGCGGTTAACTGCGGCTGAAACCGCCATTTACGCCGGCTTCTGGCTGACTTTTTTCGTTTGGACGATGTGGGAATATGTGTTATTCCGCAAAGTTAAACTTGAGCCGTTTACTTTAAGATTTCTCTTTTTCTTGGTGGTCAACAGTCTTGGGATTTGGCTGGTTTCCCGTTATGCGGGTTATACTGGCTTGGGGATTACAAGTTTTTGGTGGGCATTTGCCTTGGGAGCGGTTACCAACTTACTTCAGGTCGTTGCCTGGAAACTTTTGGGGGAGAAACTTAAGGGTTAACTTCCGTAAACCATCTGGCTTCGACCCAGCCTTCGGCAATTTTATACCAGCCATCTGTGTTCTCATAAAAAGGATAGACAACGCCATATTTGGCCGACCCCGCAACCTTACTTTCTTGGGCGTTTGCTTCATAGATTGCTATTTCGGTGAGGTTTGCATCTTTGGCTGTAATTTGGCCAATGGTTCCTTCGGGTAGGGCCGGATTTTGGGGCGGCGCGGTGCCTAAAACATTCAAATCTTTATTTCCCAGACTGTCAATTTTAGTTTTTAAGGTGCTAATTTCATTCTCAAGATAGGTTCTAAGTTCGTTGTTGTATGTGTTTGATTCGTTAAGAGATTGTCTGATATCTTCAAGTGTTGCGCCTGAGATGGAGGGAGATGTGTTGGGTAAATAATTAACAAATTTAGCAGCCAGAAAGTAAGAAAAAATTCCAAGTAACGAAAACACAAGAATAATCGCTCCAAGTTTTGGCGACCATTTAGGGGCCGAGAAAAAATCCGGATTTAAAGCATGAGTCCACAAGAAAAAAACAACCGGGGCCAGCAAAATAGTATTGGCAAGATTTTGGGGTTTGGGCAGCATAAAAAATGACACCAAAAGAAGGATGGTTGTTGCAACCAGGGAGTAGTAGAAAAGAAAAACTTTGAAAAACTGCATATCAAATAAGTTTACATAGAGTGCTGCCGGTCTGCAACTAAGGAAAAATTAAAGATCGCGGCTAAATAAATTCTTTGGGGTCAATTTTAGGTTCATTTTTACAAGTTTTTACCTCTTCTTAACACCTAATTGTGCGTAATTTTACAAGTTTTTATAACTTGTAAAGTTTGTTATTCCCAGAGTTAGAGATTGATACTTCTTCCCCAATTCCTTAAACTGGTTTTGTGCTGACCAAGGTCCTTTTCTATTGTTATTGACAATCATTATTAAATCGTTATAATTATAACGAATATGGATACAACAATACTTCAGGTGCCCATTAAGAAGGACGCACGCCAGAAAGCTACTGTTGCGGCCAGGGAGATGGGTTTCTCTTCTTTACAGGAAGCCGTGAGGGTTTTTTTAAATAAATTGGCCGTCGGCGAGATGAATATTAGATTTGAGGAGACCATTCAACTTTCTCCGCGAGCCGCTAAGAGATATGACAAAATTCTTGATGATATTGAAAAAGGAAAGAATCTTTATGAAGCAAAAGATGTAGATGATTTGATGAGACAGCTTAATGAGGATTAAATATCACAGGAATTTTGTTAAAAATTATAGCAAAAGAATCTCTCCAAATAAAAATTTAGATAGAACATTTAGAGAGCGATGCGGCATCTTTGTTGACGATCCTTTAAACCCAATCTTGAAAAACCATAGACTTTTGGGTGCCAAAAGGCATTTATACGCTTTCGCTATCACCGGCGATATTCGTGTGGTTTATCAAAAACTGGATAGCAAGACAGTGATTTTTGTTGACATTGGTACTCATAACCAAGTCTATTGATACTTCTATTATAACTTACTAAACTAAATCTTGTGCTGACCAAGGTCCTTTCTGCCTCCCATTTCGGACTGGAAACTATCCCCATCGAAGTTGAGGTCAATGTCAGTAAGAAAGGCTTTCCGGGCTTCAACATCATCGGCTTACCCAATAAGAGCGTTGAGGAGGCCAAAGAAAGGGTCAAAACCGCTCTTATCAATTCCGGAATCGACTTTCCCAATATCAAAATCATCGTCAATCTGGCTCCGGCCGATATTCCCAAGGAAGGCTCAAATTATGATTTGCCGATAGCCATTGGCATTTTGCACTGCCTCGAGCTGGTTTTGCTGCCTGTCGATAAATCTTTCTTTTACGGGGAGTTGTCTCTTGACGGTACCCTGCGGCATACCAAGGGAGTTTTTCTTCTTGCCTTGGCCGCCAAAAGGGAGAAGGCAAAAAACGTCTTTGTGCCGGTGCCCTCGGCTAACGAAGCCTCGGTGGTAGCCGGGGTCAATGTTTATCCGGTTGCTGACCTGGGCCAGCTTATTGCTCACTTAAATTCCGGCAAGGTGATTAAAAAAGCCACCTGCGTTCGCTTTCGGTCGCTAACGACTATTCGGCCGCCCGTGGAATTTGACTTTGCCGAAATCATCGGCCAGGATGCGGCCAAACGGGCCATCACCATTGCCGCGGCCGGCGGGCACAACGTTTTTATGCAGGGCCCGCCGGGAGCGGGAAAAACGATGCTGGCCAGGGCCATCCCCGGGATTCTGCCGCCCTTGAACCTGGAGGAGGCCCTCGAGGTCACCAAAATTTATTCCGTTACCGGTAACATTGAACCGGGACAGTCCCTCATTAGAGTCAGGCCTTTCCGCTCAAGCCATCACACGACCAGTCGAATCGGGCTCATTGGCGGCGGCAGCAATCCCCATCCGGGGGAAATTTCGCTTGCCCATCTGGGAGTTTTGTTTTTGGACGAGTTTCCCGAATTCCCGAGAGGGGCCTTGGAGGCCTTGAGGCAACCGATGGAAGACCGGGTGGTGACCATCAGCCGGGCGGCCGGTTCCGTCACCTATCCGGCAGCTTTTATGCTGGTGGCGGCGGCTAATCCCTGCCCCTGCGGCTTTCTGGGCGACCCCAAACGGGAGTGTAAATGCTCCCCCCGGATGATTATGCGCTATCAGGCCAAGCTCTCCGGGCCTTTAATGGATAGAATTGACCTTCATCTTCAGGTTCCGGCCGTCGATATCGACAAATTGATTTCACCGACCGATCGTAGGGTCGTCAGCAAACAGGAGACTTCGGCGGCAGTTCGTACGAAAGTTCAAAAAGCGAGAGGAATTCAAAACAAAAGGTTTAGGGGCTTGAAAATTTTTACCAACTCCCAAATGCAAAACCGGGATATCAAAAAGTTCTGCCAGATTGAGCCTGCGGCCCAGAGGCTTCTTAAACAGGCGGTCGGCACTTACAATTTATCGGCCCGGACCTACTTTCGGCTGATTAAGGTTTCGCAGACAATCGCCGACTTGGCGCAGGAGGGCGCAATTGGCCCGGCCCAGGTCGCCGAGGCTTTGCAGTATCGGGTCAGAGTTCAAGAGTAGTGTTGCACTTCCCATTGATGAAACAGAAAAATTATGAGGTAGGGCGCTTGGGTGAGAAAATCGCGGCCGAATTTTTGGCCAAGAAGGGGTATAGGATTTTGGCAAGAAATTTTAGGACGAGATTTGGGGAGATTGATTTGGTGGCGGCCAAAGACGGCGTCCTGGTCTTTGTGGAGGTCAAGCTCAAAATTGGAGACAATTTTGGCCCAAACCCCGAAGAAATGATTGATAAAAAGAAGGTTCAGCAGATAGAAAAAACCGCCCAAAGTTTTTTGATGGAAAACCCGGAAGACGGGATGCGATATGAAAGTTTACGGATTGATGCAGTTTGTATCGTTCTTGACGCCGGCGGCCAGGTAAAAAGGACAAATCATTATGAAAATATCGGATTTTGAGATTCAAAAAGTTGCGCTTGCGGATAAAAACTACCCCGCGCTGTTAAAGAAAATAAAAAATCCTCCCAAGCAAATTTATTTTCGGGGGGATTTGCGCCGGCAACTTTTTAAAAAATCTTTGGCCGTGGTGGGGTCGAGAAGGATGACCAGGTACGGGGGGGAGGTTATCGAGAAATTTATCCCGGCCCTGGTTGGCGCCGGCGTGACGATTATTTCCGGCTTCATGTACGGAGTTGATACCGAAGCCCACACCAAGACGGTTGAATATGGCGGCAAAACGGTCGCGGTACTTGGGAACGGAATAAATATTTGCTATCCGCCGGAAAACGAGAAACTTTATGTTGAAATTTTGCAAAATCGGGGAGTCATCATGTCCGAATACGAGCCCGACCAAAAGGCCCAGCTTTGGATGTATTCGGCCAGGAATCGAATTGTGGCCGGGCTATCTAGCTTAGGGGTTTTAATTATCGAGGCGGGGGAGGCAAGCGGGTCGCTAATAACCGCCAGGTTGGCAAAAGAGCAGGGAAAGAAGGTTTTTGCCGTTCCCGGGCCAATTTCCTCCCCGGTCTCGCAGGGAACCAATCTCCTCATAAAAAAGGGGGAGGCAAAGACGGTGACAGGCCCCGCCGACATTTTGGGCACCCCGCCGGCGGACGGACGCAAGGCGGCAGCGCCGGCTTTAAACGGTCTGGAAAAGAAAATCTACCTGGCCTTAAGACTTGAACCCCTGACGGTTGATGAGATTATCGCTGCCGTCGGAGAAGACGTTGTCGAAGTAGGCAAAACTTTATCTCTGATGAGCCTGAGAGGCATCATTGAGGAATCCGGCGGAAAATTTTACACTTCAGACTTAGAATTCCGGCGCAGGAATTTCTAGCTTATGTTCAATGGTTTCGACTCTTTTTCGAAGTTGGAGGTGTTCCCTGTCGAAGAAATTGATTGTTTTATCTAGTTTCTTTTCGATGCGCCTCAAGCCTTTCTCGAGAGAAGCTTGTCCTTTCTCAAGAGAAGCTTGTCCTTTCTCAAGAGAAGCTTGTCCTTTCTCAAGAGAAGCTTGTCCTTTCTCAAGAGAAGCTTGTCCTTTCTCAAGAGGACCTGTCCTTTTCTGTACTATTTTGTCTATGGCGGTGAGGTCGGTTTTCGTAAGCATCTGGTCTATCTTAGATTGTGGAAATTTGCGTGTCAATCGGAAAGTCAACAATGAATAAATTTTTACTGGCCGGTTGCCGGCGGCGTTGCTTCCTCGGGAAGAGTCAGAGGAGGCTTGAGAACCGGTTCCTCGGCGGGTGTGGGGGGAGTAAGACTTTCGGTTCCCTCGGCTTCTTTTGCCGGTAGCTTCTTTTCCAGATTTTCAATTTCGGTTTTGACCAGATTGTAATCCTCGGAGTCTTTTTCGACCAAAGAAAGGACTGCATTTAGCTGGGCGATGGCGTCCTCGAGGTTGCCTTTCTCCCTTAAGGCAATGGCCAGGTTATAGTGGCCGTTGGCCAAATCCGGCTTGGAAAGTACCGCCAGTTCAAACGTCCTGACCGCCTCATCATACCTTCCCAGAGAATAGAAGATACCGCCCAGAGCAATTCTTAGATTTGGATTTGTCGGGTCAAGAGCAACGGCCTGATTAAATGAGGTTATCGCAAAGGCATCCGCTCCGGTGGCAAAGGCCATTATCGATTGATAAGTTCTGCCCAAATTCTCCCAATTGCCTGCCCTTTGGGGATTTAAGGTAACCGTGGCTCTTCCTTCTCTTATTGCCTGCTGGATAAGCTGGGAAATGGTGGTTCTGTCGGCATCGGTGATCTCTTCATTTTGGGCAATGGCCCTGGCTAAGGCGAGGTTAACTTGGGCGTATGAGGCATGATATCTGTCGACATAGGGGTTAAGGCCGATGGTTGCTATTAGGGTGTCGTATGAGCCCTTGCCGTCATTGGCTACCAGGAAGTTGATGGCGCGCCTAAACTGGTATTCGGCAAGGAACGCCCTCCCGCCGTAATAACCCAGTATTCCAAGGCCAACAATTACCGGCAGGGTAAGAATGGCGGCGGGTAGGCGGGAACCGACGGCGCCACCGGCAGAAAGAGGGATTGTTACTTCATTGACCCTGGCGTTAGCCGCAAGCAGGACAAAGGTTAAGACAAGAAGAGGAATGCTGGCGGGAAAGATTAGCAAAAGAACCAGCGACAAGGCTAAAGAGACAAAAAGGCCTTTTTCGTAATCAAATCCTCCCGAGAGTTTTTCTCTAAGACCCTTGAGCACCTTCCAGTAAATAAGAACAAGCGCGGCCAGAGCTAAAAGTCCGGCCTCAGTTAAGAGGGTTAGGGGAAAATTAGTTGCCGTTGTAAATCTAACTGCCCAAAGAGGGGTGGCGTTATACTCTAGGGGCTTAAATCGACTGAATGCCGTTAAGTAGTTCCCCGGACCAACCCCCAAAAGCGGTGATTGTTTTAGGGATTCAATGGCCACTACCCAGCTGGTAGCATAGGGGGGAAGAGCCGGGCTATTGGGCTTGCCGGGCAAGATGTTAAAGATAGTCACCGCCAAAGCCAAAGTGGTAACCGCCAGGGAAGCGGAAAAGAATAGTTTCCTGACTGCTTCTTTCTCGGCCAAGACCAAGGCAATACCTATAGGCAGCAAAATTCCCACAAAAAGAGCTTGAGGGAGAAGTCCTCCCAGAGGAGAAAAAGAAGAATCCTTAACAAATTGGGGCAAAAAGGAAATCTTGGCCAGAATGCCTGCGGCTGCCAGAAGATAAAAAACGGAAACCAAAGTGCCCGATAAAAAGAGTGTTGCCCCCAAGGCTTTTTTATTGGTCCCGACCGAGTTAACCAGGAAATAGAGAAGGACGCCCGCCGCAATTATGGTGGCGGCACCCGGGAAAAAGAAGGCATCCATTTTATTGGGGGTTCTAATAAAAGCAGAAAGCAGGTAAGCGACCAATAAAAGAAGTAGGGGAAAGTCAAAATTGGAAAGCCCAACGGTGAGCTTTCCGCCCAAAAGGGCTCTTACGGCAACAATAAGAAGAGTTAGGGCAACTCCGAGAGCCAGGACCAGGACCTTAGGAATATCAAAGAAATTGGAGAAGAGATCGATAAAAGCTACGGGAGCTAAAAAGATGGTTAGATAAAGGATGTATTTTTCGAGTTTAGCCAGATACATAAATTTTCAACTTCTTACGACCATAGACCAAGGGAAAAAAGATGTCAAGGGGCAATGCTAAAGCACAAAATTGATATCCAGATTATATCCGTATTTATGGGCTAAAGAAATATAATTGAAGAAAAAACGACCCCAGCGTTTTAGGGTCCGGTTATTGACCTGTAGGTTGGACTTGTCGTTCCGGAGGGGACATTGGTTGACCCAACCGCAATTCTTCCGACTCCGCCCGCTCCGCCACCGCCGGCAAAAGGACCTGCGGCGCTTCCCCATCCGGTGGAGACAGCCGTTACGGGAGCGGAGACAAGATTACTTCCCAATGTGACCGTAGTTCCTTTTATAAGAATTGAGCCACCGGCTCCTCCGCCTCCGCCTGCGCTTCCCGAATCTCCGGTCCCTTCTTGGGCATTTTGCCCCTTACTTCCTTGGGCTCTGATGGCTCCGGTAACCGTCAGGGTTTTGGCGGAGATATAAATAATTCCGGCGCCGTACCCTCCGTCCGGGGTGCTGTCGGTTTGAGCAGAAGATCCACCCCCCGAACCGAAGAATAATTTAGTAAGGTCGATGTCTCCATATAGGCCTCCGCCCCCGCCTCCGCCATTCGCATGTCGTGCAATCTCTAAATAATTAAATGAAGATAGTCCACCGCCTTGCGCCGTACTGGCATCGGTTGCGGCGACAGCTCCTCCTAAACCACCTCCGGTTCCAGCGGTTCCGCCGTTACTTCCCGCGGCTCCACCGGCCGGTGCACCACAGGCATCACCTTCGCCTCCCGCACCGCCTCCACCCCGGACTCCGGTACTTCCACCCGTTCCACCGGCTTGGGTGTTTCCGCAACCTCCGCCACCCCATCCTGCTCCAGAACCTCCTCCTCCACCACCCCCATACCCACCACCCCCACCGCCACCATCCATATCAACGGTATTTCCTCCACCTCCACCTCCTCCACGGTCACAGGCCGCTCCAACAGCGGTAGAGTTGGAATTTGCCCCACCGCAGGTATTGGAAGTTCCTCCGTAGCCGTTATACCCGTCATAACTTTCCCCATTTTGATTCGCATTATTGCCTCCTCTTCTATATCCCAATGCATCAGCGTGGATAGTTCCGGTGACCGTTACTGTTCCAGAAGCCTTAAAAGCCAGAACTCCTCCTTTGACACCGTTCCAGGCGGTGGGAGTGATGCTTACGCCGGTATTTACGGTTACGTCTCCGAATTGGGGAATTCTTTGGAGCATTACTCTTTGGTTTGTGGTTGCCGTTCCCAGATTCGTATCGTCGGTTGCTCCATTCCCGTAATACTTCTTCTTTGTTGAAGTGAAGGTAATCGTGTTGCCCGAAACGGAATATACTTTCAAAGCTTCGTAATTTCCGGTGTTGACACTGGCGGTTGTAGTTCCCTGGAGGTTAATTAGAAGTACATTATCTCCGGCCAAGATACAGCCCGTAGAGACAGTAGAGGATAGAGTAGCCGTAGAGACGCTGCTGCCGTTTGAAAGAGTAGTGGAGCCCAGTCCCGACAGGGAATAATTAACCGCATCTCCACCGTCGGCGCAGGTTCTACCCGAATGATTCCATGTATTAAGATTGGTATTGGTGGTAAAGATGATACTTCCGTCCCTGCTGTCTCCGATTTCCGAACCGATGATGGTATTCCTTCTCACCCAGCCGGTACCCGGGGAGTTCTCTTGAGCTTTTTGCCTCGTTTCTGGATTTGGAGACCAACCGTCTCCGTCATTATCCTGTACCCAAAGATTGGTTTCTTTTATTTGCCCGCCGTCTTCAAATCTCCACCAGGCAATAGGAGCATTACCGGTCGGGTTGGGAGCATAATCTTTGTCTTCGGTAATTTGAGTAGCCGAGCGGGCATAGTTATAGATTCGGACATCGTCAATTTGACCGTTAAAGTATCCTCCGGTTGCTGCCCCGGAATTGAAACGGCCAATGTTGAGATCGGTTGTAGTATTATTTAATCCGTTTGTTCGAGCGGCGGGAGTTCCCGGATTACCATCGACATAGGGAGTGACATTTGTGCCGTCATAGGTGCAGGCAACATGATGCCACGAGCCGTCATTGGCAGAACCACCGAAGACATAGCTTCCGGTATTGTCTCCGACCCAGCATCCGAGGACACCGGGGGAAGATTGTCCGATATTCATGGCATATCCGGGAAAAGGATTAGCACTGAATCGCGCCACAATATCGCCCCGGGTGGTCTGGGTGGTTTTCACCCACGCGGCAAGAGTAATTGCGCTCGTGGGATTTAAGGAGGAGCTGTAATTGACGTTGATGTAATCATTTGAGCCGTTAAAACTCCGGGCTTTACTGTATTGGCCGGCCACAACCGTTGCACCGAAAGCTGTCCCTTCATTGTTATTCCCGGAATAATCTCTGACATTTCCTCCCACTCCTCCTTCGGGAATATCATTTATGGCGATAGAAGAGACGGTTCCTATTTGGACAGATTTGCCGTTATTCCTGACTATTTGCTGGTCACCGCGTATGGTGAGGGTTTTATAGGCTTGAATAATTAAGTCTCCGTTATCAACCCCATCAATGTTCGTTTCCGGGGAAGAAAGCTGGGTATTTGGGAAGTAGCAGTTTGTGGTGATGGTAAAGTTTCCTCCGGGCAGGGGGGTGCAGGCTGCCCAGGTTGAGCCAACGGAGGATGTCGAAGTTGTATAGTTGACGGTAATGTCATTTAAGGTTGGAGTCGCCGTTCCGTCGGAAGTATATGCGATTTTGTAGTAGAAATTGGCACCGGACCAGGCAAGGCCACTTAGGCTAATCGTATTATTTGTGCCTGTTGTTAAGGTGTTCGTTCCACCGTAAGCGCCCGATGAGTTATACCAATTTGTGCTGCCGCCTTGACTAAATTGGATAGTGGCAGTCGTTCCTGCCGGTAGGGTAGCGAGGTTATAGACGAAACTGTTGATGCTGCTTATGTTCGAAATACCGGTTAGAAGGTTGGTCGAAATTACAGTGGAACTTGCAAAATACAAAGGGCTAGGCGTAGTAGGAGTCTGAAGATTATTATAGGAAGGGTTAGTGCCACCAGTTGCACTTTTTGTTAAAATAGCAATTCGCCCAATGGCACCTGCACCTCCCTGAGTTCCTCCGGCATTCCCAAGAGCGGTAACCAAATTGGTTCCCAGTGTTGATGTATTGGTCCAAAAAGCTGTACTTCCGCCACCTCCTCCTCCACCGTCACCTTCCCAATCGCCTCCGCTTGTTCCGGCATTCCCGCTGTTCACTATAGAGCCAGATATAGATATCGTATCGGCAATAATAGCAACAATTCCTCCGCCATCACCTCCGCTGCCTGCCGCTCCTCCTCCTGCTCCTCCTCCAGCACCGCCCCCGGAACCAAGATACAACTTAGTTAAGTCGGTAGAACCATAGGTGGCTCCTCCTGTTCCGCCAGGACCGATTGCAGAACCGGTTGTTCCGGTTGTTCCTGCTGCTCCATAACCACCCCCGCCTCCGGAGGAAGCACAGTTGGTACCGACGCATGAGCCACCGTTTCCTCCCCCTCCGGCGCCCAAATTGTTTGCCGTTGCAGTTGTTCCTACGCCGCGGTAAGATTCTCCTTGTGGACCGGCGGCTCCAGTTGGTCCAGTAGCACCCCGGAAACCTTTCCCTGTCATGCTAATTGACCCAGCTACCGTTACTGTACCAGAGGCTTTAAAAGAGACTAGTCCGCCTTTTGTTCCGTCCCAATCGTTGGCGGTAAGCGTAACTCCATTATTAATAGTTACGTTTGTGTAATTGGGGACTCTCTGAACCATTATTTTCTGGCCCGTAAGGACCGAATTGGAAGTTGTTGCTCCATAGATTTTTTGGATGTTCGAGGTAAATGTCAGTGTATTTGTTGAGATGCTTTGTACGGTCAATATTTCATAGTTTCCAGCGTTTCCGTTGTTTGTAGTATCCCCCTGGACGTTCATGAGAAGGACATCATCACCTGCGGCAAGCCCCGCTTGCCAGGAATACATATCGTCCGTAATTTGGGATTGGGAGCGGGCGTAGTTGTAGATGCGGACATCATCGATATTACCGCTATGAAATCCGTAAACCATCCCTCCGATGGCAATGGGAGCGTAAACATTTGTTCTAGGAGAGGTCAGGCCTGTACGAACAAGAGTGCCGTTAAGATAGATTGTTGGCTGCTTGTTGGTGTAAACAACCGCAACATGGTTCCACCCGGCTGGAAGAGTTGCATTATAAACAGCGAGAGGTGGCAGATAACTATTAGCATGTTCATACACACTAATGCCATTAGTGCCTACTGACAGCCCTGCTCCACTGTCTGTTCCTGCTTGAAATTGTGGATCGAACAGATATCTCTGTCCTGAGGTTCCAGTAGTTGAAGAAGTTGATTCTGCGTCAATCTCGTGAGTCACATTAGTAGTAAACCAAGCTTCAAAAGTGAATGTATTTGTTGGCCGGCCGGTTGACCCAAAAGCGACAATATCACTCGTTCCATTAAAACTTCTGGCATTTCCGTATTTACCGGCCACAATGGAAGTACCGGTTGCGGTACCATGATTTCCATTTGCTGAAGAATCACACGCATCTTGCCCGCCGCTACAGGTGTCATTTGCAGATTCATTCATATACCACATACCCACGGGGGCACTCCCAAGGGTAACAGTATTTGTTCCTATTGCGGTGACTCCATAATTTGCCCCATCCGCAATGGTTCTTCCCCCGGCGATAGTGTCCGTATTAATATTTTTGTTGGCTGAAATGGTTACCGCCCCGTCCGCTCCGTCTCCAACGTCAGTAATTATATCTGTTTTAAGTTGGCTGCCTTGAACTATTTGATTTGTCGAAGAAGAACTGTTTATCTTGGTTGCGTCGTCATATGGGTCACTTACGCTATTTGATGTGTTTGTATATCCGGAGACTGTATAGTTAACCGTTACATCGTCGAGAACCGGCGAAATTGTGGCGTTGCCGGTAAAGGAGATCTTGTAATAAAAGTTGGATCCCAACCAACCCAGAGCGTGGATATTGATTGTATTATTAACACCGGTTGTAAGAGTGTCTGTACCATCGGGGGTATTGGAAGAATTAACCCAAGTAGTTCCATTTTGGCTAAATTGAACTGTTGCGGTTGATCCTTCAGGTTTGGATGAGAGGTTGTAAACAAACTCATCGATGCTATCAACCCCTGAAGTAGCGGTAAGAAGGTTGGTAGAGATGACGGTTGCAGGTCCGGTGCTGACAGATGTTTCTTCAGCCCCAACAGAATGAGAAGGCTCGCTTCCGCTTGCTGGATAACTTCTGGCAAAGAGTTGGTTTGCAAAATTTGCGGTACTGACTACTTTCCAGGCCCCGTCATATATACATAACTGTGCCTGCTGATTGCCGCTCTGTTCGTCGAAAAGAAAGTCAGTCCAATATCCTTTCCCGCTAACCAAATATCTATAGCGGGTTCCCCCAGTTCCACAACCCCCAGCTCCTCCACTTCCATAATCGAAGGCAATTATATTGTGTGCCCCGTAGGGATGAGTTGTGTTCAACCCACCTCCATAGCCATCTTGAGGGAAGAATGTTGCTTCACCGTCGTCATCGTCATTTGCGCTAAACCAATAGAAATTACTTGAGGACGGTGCAAATAAAAACCTGTATCTTCTGAAGAAATAATCGGCGCCCGAAGTATCATTTATTTGAGTTACATAACTAGTGCTTGATGGGACCATATTTCCCTTCACAAAATCAGCTTCAGTATGGTTGTCAACAGGATTATATGTACCGCTTGCATTAGCCCCTGTTGCATGGAAGATGGAGTTATTTAAAAAGGTATTAGTTATACTGCTTACCGAGGAAGCAGCAGAATTTCCGTAGTAGATATATATAGTAGTATTTCCGTTAAGAAGTGAAGGCACCTTGACCCAAATTTTTGTAGAGGTGGTATTACAGCCTTCTTCAAGCCAGTAGTTTAATAGAGTATTGTTTGCATCAGTCGCCCTGATGTCGCTGCAGTCGGGTTTCATCTTCGAAGTTCCAAGCCCAGCCTCTGTTTCTTCGATGCCGACAGAGCTCGTTGGTTCAGCGCCTTCGGTGTACATCCTGGTATAGAGTTTGCCTGAAAAGTTTGTGGTATTTACGGTTTTATAACCCGAACCATCGTTAATACACATCTGGGCGTATTGGCCGCCCGAAGTCTCACCCATTACGTAATCTAACCAATAACCTTGTCCAGCGGTAAGAGTTCTTGAGCCGGGAGTCCCCGATGTTCCGCAAGTACCTGTACCGTGTCCCCCGTACCAGGTTGCTATAACATCATGAGCGCCGAAGGG
>Ga0209416_1000230_pt1 | contig 60649 bp, 49 predicted proteins | sample RifGroF1_FD_184001 | JGI IMG/M metagenome (GOLD analysis project Ga0209416, IMG submission 184001) | Groundwater microbial communities from Rifle, Colorado, USA - Groundwater F1 (SPAdes) (version 2) | ecosystem: Environmental > Aquatic > Deep subsurface > Groundwater | place: Rifle, Colorado... | reverse complement strand
AGACGAAATAATATCCTGCACTGGGGACAGCGGTAATGGCTGTCCCTGATGTACCTGAATTGACTGTTTGGGATGTTGTACCAGTTAGTGTTCCATTGGCATTAGCAGTGTATGAGAGGGTGTAGGTAGTGGAAATTACTGCATTAGATGTATATGTTAGATTGGATGGATTAGTTAGTCCCCCATTATTTGATGGTGTAAGGGTGATAGATCCTGCGACTGTTGGAGTGATGGTGAATGTTTGAGGAGCAGAGGAGGAAGAGAATGTCTTGATGATTGGTGAGATACCTGTAGAACCTACTCCACTTGGTGTAATAGTAATGGTCCCTGTGTATGTATTGTTTGGAGTGATTGTGAAATTAGTTGAAGTAGTGTTAATGCTCCCTGAGATTGGACCTGTTAAAGTAAAGGTGGTAGCTGAGGGAGTTGCGGGATTAGGATCTGGAACCAGAACTATTCCAGTGTATGGGAGAAGGATTGTGCTTCCTGTATATTTAGTTCCCAAACCATCTATCATAGGAACTGATAAAGAAACTGTTTTGTTAGACTGACTCGCATTGTAATCGAAAAGGATACTAGAGAGAGTTGCGGTTGTTAGAGTAGAGTTCGTTTCTTTCCCTGTAAAAGCTTTCCAATTTGCAAAAGTGTAATTGGTCAAACCATAAGAAGGCAAGACATGTAACTCATGATGAAGATTAAGTCCACTTGATTCTGCAATAAAAGCATTATTATCACTTGTGCCAAAATTCCCTACAGTATACGTCCGACCATCTCCTAATAAAGTCATATGAGATGTATTTACCCCTTGTGATACAGTATTGGAATATATTGTATTGTCGTGATTGTAACCCTCTAAAAGATAAAGATTCTGAATACTTATCCCTCCTAAAGTAGCATTATTAAAAATGTTGTTGTGAATACTATTGCTGTATCCATCATTCATATGAATACCGTATTTAGCTACATTTGAGATTACATTGTTATACCACTCAATATTGTTTGCTGAATTGTCATTATACAAACCATTCGCACCACCATTTATCACAATATTGTTGTAAACTTTCTGCCCTGTATTAGGTGAGGCAGGATTACCGTTAAAGGTATAAATACCTGCACCGTCAGTAATAAGAGAATTTGTCCCATCAACTTTATTATAACGAACAATAAAATTATTATTATAAAACATAATTCCATTGTACCCGGCATTCGTTACTTGATTGTATTCTATTAGCCCGCCAGTACTTCGAACATAAACACCACTATAAGATATTCCATCTACTCTACCCATACCTGCAAACATTCCATTGGAATCAACAATAGAGTTACTTAATGTAGCAGAAGTAGAAGTTATATATACTCCAAAACCATTGTTGTTATTTACATTACAATTGTCTACAGTTATTACCGTGTTACTATTCCCAAAAACTCCAGTATCACCATTGAACTGAATATTGGAATTTGTAATATTTATCGTAACCGAAAGATATGCATAAATCCCATAAACATTTCCACCTTCGATTGTTAAATCATTAATCGTAACTGTATTTTTAGAATCTATTGTAATAACCTTATCTATAGTGCTAGCCTTTACTACATAACTATTTGGATTATTGCTACCAAAATACATATACAGATTAACTCCATCTGTATACCAATCCCCCATTTGGGTAAGAGTATTTAAACTTTTTTGAATAAAATATCCATAAACACCATCTACTGACACAGGGTTATAAGTTGACCCACTTGTATAAGTGATAGTATTATTCGTATGGTTCGTAATAACACTTCTGTCTATCGTCCAATTATTCTTTTTTATTACAACTTCTGCTCCTGTCCAATTGGGAGTACTAGTGAGTTGGTTATCGGTGATTGAAGTCCTCCCTGAAAATGATTCGAAGGTAGACCATCCTGTTTTCGGCCATCTTCCCATAGGAGTATTCACGCCATCAATAGTTACCATATTCAAAGAACTAGTAGCATTACTCGGAGCAGAATAAATACCACTTCCAGGAGACGTTTCGGTCCAGCCTGTAATTGTTTGAAAACCAGAGATGATTGGCTTCTCGCCGGAACCATATGAACTAATAGTTAAACTTGATCGGGGAATTATTAAATTGCCATAGAAAGTATCTCCTTTGTTAAAAAGAATAGAATCCCCTGATGCAAAAGTGAAACTGTTGACTTTGGATATAGTCTGCCAAGGAGTACTTGATGATATTCCGTTGTTAGTATCTAGGCCTGTATTAGATACATAGTATGTAGCAGCAAAGGAAGTACTGGTGTGTAGAAGGAAGATTAGAAGGAAGAAGATTGTGGTTAAGAATATTTTTTTCATTATATATTAATATTATACTATAAAGTTGGTTCGGTAATAACTTCTGGGGACGGTGAAGTATCTGCTGGATGTTCTGAAGTTGCCGAAGGTTCCGAAACCGGAGATACTGAGTCAGTAGGCGAAGTATCAGTCGTATCTGTTGGAGTAGGTTGTGTATCTGTAGGTACTGGATCGGTAGATGAAGTATCGGTTGGAGTTATTGTATCAACTGGAGGAGTAATATCTACCACTTCAGTAGTTGTGTCTACTGGGGTTGTGTCTGTTGGAGAAATAACTGATGCTGTACTACTTGTGTTTATTAATGTCTTTAGAGACCTTAATTCGTTCTTGTTTATACATTCTGTATCCCCTACCTCATCTGTCAAACATATTTCTCCAGTAAATATTCTAGTAATTTTATTCGTAGCATTCCCCAACCAAGAAGTAAGAGCAACTCTCCAAGGATTTGTATCACTCTCTATGTCTTCAGGCTTAAAATTATTTATATCTACCATCATCAGATTCATTTCTTGAATAGCCTTCACTAAGTATGGGGTAAGACTGGAATAACTTATAGATTTAAGTCCAGTCTTTTCGTCAGTAGAAACTAAATCAGGGAAGAGTTGTTCCATTTCTTGAGCAATGAATCCTACATGCTTGGAGTCTCCATCTATCTCGCTTTTCCAATTGTAATTTACTGGAGTAAGAGAATTAATACGTTCTAAGACTGACTTACTCAAAATATCAGGAACAGTTTGTAAAGCAAATTCAACATCATCTAAGGTTACAATATTCTTCTTTAAATTTATATCTGAAGTACAAGCAAGTGATGTAGTAAGTGGATTTATATCACAATATCCAGCACTATTAGTAAATCGAGCAGCTATTCCTGAAATAGAACTTCCTCCAACATATAATACGTTGCCAGTACCAATTGTTGTGGTATTACTTCCATTTCCTATCGCATTGTATCCAATCACGATTTCATTTGCTCCTCCGTCAGCAAGAGGATAAGCATTTGTACCTATATATACAGACGTGCCACTAGTTTGGTTAGCAACTGAACCTCCTGAAATATAACGTCCTGCATTGAACCCAACAGCTGTGTTAGAAGCTCCAGTAGTAATATTAAATAACGCCATTCCTCCAACTCCTGTGTTGTAACTATTTGTAGCATAGAATAAAGAATTGTAACCTATTCCTGTATTATAAGTAGCAGTAGAAGCTGAATATACTGCACTGATTCCAAGAGCGGTATTTTGACTTCCTGTTGTATTAGTTCTTAACGACGAACTACCTACTGCCGTATTTGAAATACCAGACGTAGTATATCTTCCTGATTCATTTCCAATAAAAGAATTTCCTCCTCCTGTGGTGATAGATTGAGCAGAAAGAACCCCAAGTGAAGTAAGGTTGGCATCTATATTTAATGCCTTAACTCCATTCATAGAGATATTATTTGAAGTAGTGTTTGTTCTAAAATAAGATACTCCTGCACTCCCTGTTAATGCTGAATCAGCAACAGTATCTACATATGTAGTATCTGTATTGTTTGCTATTGTTGCAAGATAGTAATCATTATAAGCAGCAGCTCCAGCTTTTGCTCTATAAAGTTTTCTACCTGTCACTCTTGGATCAGTTGAAGTTGGAATGGTAAGAGTAACTGTATTGTTACCAGCGGTAGTAGTAACAGTAGTATAAGTAGAACCAGTTTCTCCAACCGATGTCGTATAAGTTACTAAGTAATAGTGTGCTCCTGTATCAACTGAACCACCAGCTGAGACTACTCCTGTTGGAGCTGTTGGATTTGGTACTGGATAAATATCAAATCCCATATCTGAACGGATACCGTGTGCAGTGGTTGTTCCTTTGACGTCGAGTTTATAGGTGGGAGAAGTAGTCCCAATCCCGACAGAGCCAGATCCATTTATTCTCATTCTTTCAACTATTCCTGTCCCATTTAGATAGTTGCTGAAAGACAAGTAACTTGTCCCTCCGGTTGATTCTCTTATTCCCGCTATTTGGGAACCAACTGTCTCATCAGTAGAACTCGTAAAATGAATTATTTCTCCTGCTCCATCTGTGGCAGAATCAGAATCTAGAATTAAAAGTTTTTGTGGAGTTCCTAACGTGTTTTGAACATGTAATTTTGATCCAGGTGCCGTTGTCCCAATACCGACGTTGCCACTATTATCTATTCTCATTCTCTCACTCACTGATGCCCCAGCAGTGGTGGTGGAAAATGCTAGATAGCCAGCATAATCTCCTGCCGTCGCATTTAATTTTCCACCTTTAATATAAGCAAAAGGGTAAGGCGAGGTGGCGTTTCCAGAATCTCCTCCAAGTACAATACTTCCACCAACATCCGCACCAGCAGCCCCATTATTATATACACCAAGAGTACCAGAATAAACACTACCTGCCCCAAAGATATTAACGGCGGCATCATCTAGGTTACTTGTAGAACTCCCTGTTGGAATACCAACCTGAAGTTTACTTACTGGATTCGTCGTCCCAATTCCCACATTACCACTATTCAATATCGTCATTGCTTCTGTTGCTCCATTGTTCCCTACCAAGAAATGCATATCAGCTCCTGTGGCTCCGATGCCGGATGTTGTTTGGAGGGTTAGGTCAGCTGTGGTGGAAGAACCTCCAATCATTTTGGTTGCATTGATGTTGCCGGTGAAGTAGTGATTGAGTATTGAAGTGTTCCCCCATGTGGCGGTATTACTTCCATTACCGATGGCACTGTAGCCAACTACGATTTCGTTTGTATTTGCATCAGCACTAGCACGAGTTGCATAACCTAAGTAAACAGAATTATTTGATGTAGCATTAGCTGTTGCTCCGTCTGTTATGTAGCGTCCTGCATTAAATCCCAATGCAATATTTTGATATCCAGTGGTATTACTTCGAAGAGAGTTCATTCCGATAGCGGTGTTAGCATATCCTGTAGTATTTGAATACATTGAATACGAACCCATCGTAGTATTCTGATAACCTGTAGTATTTGTAATGAGAGATTGGAATCCAACACCAACACTATCATAGCCACTTGTAAATGCTCTTCCTGCACCTAAACCTATTAAAATATTATCGTAACCTGTAACTGTACCTATTCCTCCAGCTGTATCACCTATGAATATTGAAGCTGTTGCTGTAGTTGCATATCTTCCAGCATCTAAACCTATGAAGGTATTTTTTCCACCTCCGTTAATCGAAGCTCCAGCATTTAATCCAAAGTATGTTGCATTGGAATCAATTGTTAGTGATTTTGTTCCGTTCACTGTTAAGTATTGAGTCGTTGTGTTTGCTCTATAGACAGCTGGTCCGTCTCCATTGGCAATGGTTCCGGTTAGACTAGCGTCAGCAATAATATCAATGTATTCTGTGGATGTATTGTCAGCAACAGTTGCTAAGTTTAATCCTTCACTAGATGGTCTTCCTGCTTTACTTCTATAAAGTTTTCTTCCTGTGACTCGAGGGTCAGTCGATGTTGGGATAGTGAGGGTTACGGTGTTGTTACCTGCTGTAGTTGTGATAACTCCACTTAGTTTAGTTTGAGTTTCTCCTGTAGCTGTAATGTAAGATACATAATAGTAGTGAGTACCTGTATCCACCGAACCTCCAGCAGAGACTACTCCTGTGGGAGCTACGGTAGGGTTGGGTACTTGGTAGATGTCAAATCCCATATCAGAGCGGATACCATCTGCGACGGCGGTACCTTTGACGTCGAGTTTATAGGTGGGAGAAGTAGTCCCAATCCCCACCTTTCCATCATTGAGTATCGTCATTGCTTCTGTCGCTCCTGCATTACCAACGAGGAAATGCATATCAGCACCAGTAGCTCCGACACCGGAGGTTGTTTGGAGAGTGAGGTCTTGGGTGGTGGAAGTTCCTCCGAGAACAAGAGGAGTGGTGATGTTAGTTGTGAAGACAGGACTCTCTAAGAATGCAAAAGTCTTTCTTGCTCCTCCTGTAGTGATAGTTCCATAGTAGGCATCAGTTAAGAACTCTATGGCTCCTGCTTCGGGAGTAGTGAGTAGGGCTCCTGAAGTGAATTTGAGTGGGGCGGTGTTAGCAGTTGCAGTTCCTGCTTTTATATGTAAATTAGCAGTTGGTGTTATGTTTCCGATTGCAACCCCCTTACCAGCAGTTTGTGTTGCTAAAATAAGATTGCCTGATGAAGTACTTTTAATTTGACCACCCACAACTAGGTCCCCACTAAAATATGTTGAAGCCGCAACCATATCAAAGTTTGCAGCTGCACCTGCAGCGTCATAAGCATGTATTTCTCTTCCATTACTACCTCCGAAAGATATTGAACCTTGGCCAATAGTCTTGACTTGAAGTGTGTCATTTGGGGCATCTATTCCAACTCCCACTCTTCCATTATTCAATATCGTCATCGCTTCCGTCGCTCCTGCATTACCTACAAGGAAATGCATGTCAGCACCTGTTGCTCCGACACCGGAGGTGGTTTGAAGAGTGAGGTCGGCGGTGGTGGATGTTCCTCCAAGAATGTTTGGAGTAGTAAGAGAGTATGTGCCTAGAGTTACGTTACCTGTAGCTCCGGTGTATGGAACGTAACCTGTTGTTAAATTAGATACATATGCAATAGTTTCTCTGGTAGCAACTGGAGTGAAGTGTAAGTTTGTACCATCGTATTCAAATGCTCCTGCTTCTGGTGTTGTGAGGTCTGTTCCACTTGTTAATTTTAATGGAGCAGTGTTTGCAGTTGCAGTACCAGCCTTTAGGTGAAGATAAGCAGTAGGTCCTGTAACTCCGATCCCCACATTGCCATTTGTATCAATACGCATACGTTCATTGGGAGTTCCGTTTCCTGTTCCAAATTTTATAGCACTACCATTGTTACTTGTTAAAATTGAAATGTCATCATCTCCCCACATATAAATATCACTAGCATCCATAGCACCCCAAGAAGAAAAGCCTGTACCTCGAATACCGAAGGTGGCAGTTTTGGTTCCATTCCAAATTAGAAATTGTGCTTTGGCTGAAGCTCCAACATCTGTATTGTAAATATTAACATCTGTTGATGAATTTTGATTTTTACTAATAACCAACGGACTTCCAGGATTAGTATAATTGATTCCGACATTCCCATTATTCAGTATCGTCATTGCTTCAGTTGCTCCATTGTTCCCTACTAGGAAATGCATATCAGCACCTGTAGCTCCGACGCCTGAGGTAGTTTGGAGGGTTAGGTCTTGGGTGGTACTTGAGCCTCCGATAATATTGGTTGCATTAATGTTGCCTGAGAAGTAGTGATTGAGTATTGAAGTGTTCCCCCAGACTGCGGTATTTGCTCCCATACCTATCGCATTGTATCCTACTACGATAGAGTTACTATCAGAATTATCGAGTCCTCTAGTCCCAGCACCTATATAGATACTATTTTCAGCATCTGTAAGTGCCGTTGTTCCATCAGCGTGGAATCTACCAGCAAAATAACCAAGAGCTGTATTGTAACTACCTGTTGTATTTCCAAACATTGCAAAATAACCTAACCCTACGTTTCCTGTACCTGTTGTAGTGGACTGGAAACTGTTTGAGCCAAAAGAAGCATTATAACTACCTGTTGAACCAGACAATGTTGAAGTTCCAAAGGCTGCATTACCACTACCTGTTTGGTTAGCAACTAATGCTCTATATCCGAAAGCACTATTGTAACCTCCTGATGTAATTGCTTGTCCTGCACTACTACCAAATAAAGTAACTTGTGGAGCAGTGGTAAGATTTAATGCAGCATTAACACCAAGAGAAGTAATATTGCCATCAATTATTGCCGATCTTACTCCGCCAACACTTATATATCTAGAGGTAGTGTTTGCTCTTGTATTTACAACACTAGTACTACCTGTAAGAGTACTATCGGCTACTGTATCTACATATGATACATCTGTGTTGTTAGCGATAGTTGCAAGTAAATACTCAGCAACACTCGAAGCACCAGCTTTTGTTCGGTAAAGTTTTCTTCCAGTGACTCGAGGGTCAGTTGATACAGGGATAGTTAGAGTAACCGTATTATTACCAGCAGTAGTAGTTATTACACTAGATAAGGCAGCGTATGTTTCTCCTGTTGCTGTAGTATAACTTACCCAATAGTAGTGAGTGCCTGTATCTACTGAACCACCAGCAGATACTATTCCAGTAATTGTTGTTGGATTTGGTACAGGATATATATCAAATCCCATAGAACTTCTGATACCATGAGCTGCTGTTGTTCCATCAACATCTACTCTATATGCTCCTGATGTTGTTCTTCCTATATTTACATCTCCACTAAAGAAATGATCAGTAACTGATGTATTCCCCCAAGTAGCAGTATTAGAACCATTACCAATCGTACCTGATCCAACTACTATTTCATTGGTATCACCACTAGCTAAAGCCTTGGTGTTATATCCTAAATATACAGAATCAGTTGATGTTTGATTGGCTGTTACTCCATCAGCTATATAACGACCGGAATGTCTACCTAAGGCGGAATTTCTAGAACCAGTTGTATTACCTTGTAGGGAATCAACTCCTATTGCTACATTGTCTCCTCCACTAGTATTGTATCGAAGAGATGCTCCACCATAGGCAGCATTGAGAGAACCGGTATCATTTGTTACCATTGAATTGTAACCTGTAGCCGTATTGTATTGACCAGTTAAATTAGCAGTAAGAGCAGAGAAACCAGTAGCTGTGTTAGCTAAACCAGTAGTATTTAAGGTAAGTGATAGAGAACCATTAGCTGTATTATAGTAACCTGTTGTATTAGAGTATAGAGATCTATAACCAATAGCAGTGTTATTGTCAGCTGTATTATCTTTCCCAGTAGCATTATTAGCTGAACCGGATTGATAACCAATCCAAGTGTTATACTGACCTAAATCATATTTTCCGGCTTGATAACCTATTTGAGTTTTCCAGTCAGCATTAGTAAATGTTATCAAATCATTAACTTGCAATAAATTGTTTGGAGATGGTGTCCCGATGCCGACATTCCCATTATTCAATATCGTCATAGCTTCAGTTGCTCCTGCATTACCTACAAGGAAATGCATGTCAGCACCGGTGGCTCCGACGCCAGAAGTGGTTTGGAGAGTGAGGTCTTGGGTGGTGGAAGTTCCTCCAAGAATGTTGGGAGTCGTAAGAGAGTATGTTCCTAGAGTTACGTTGGCTGTGGCTCCTGTGTAAGGGACGTATCCTGAAGTTAAATTAGATACATATGCAATAGTTTCTCTTGTAGCGACTGGAGTGAAGTGTAAGTTCGTACCATCATATTCAAATGCTCCTGCTTCTGGTGTGGTGAGATCTGTACCGCTGGTTAGTTTCAATGGAGCGGTTCCTGCGGTTGCTGTACCTGCCGATAAATTTAATCCTGCGGCATAAGTTCGTAACACACTTGTATTTCCTAACCTTATCGTATTACTCCCTGCACCTATGGCATTGTAACCGATCACAATTTCATTTTGATTATTATCAGCTCCAGCTTTGGTGTCTTGACCTAGATATAAGGAATAGTCAGAGGTAGTATTGACGGTTGAACCATCGGCTATATATCTACCAGATTGATAACCTAAAGAAATATTGCTAGAACCCGTAGTTAGTCCATATAAAGAATAAGGACCAATTGAAGTATTATAACCTCCAGAAACTATTGAGTACATTGCAAGATTACCTAATGCAATATTACGAGTAGTATTTGTTGTAGAACTTACTCCATTTAAAGTTTGCGAACCAATCGCAATATTTTCCTGTCCCTTATTATATATCATCGCAGCATGTCCAATAGCTACATTATTACTAGCACCTTCTCCGTTGTTTAATGAATAGTACCCAATTAATGTATTTCTTGAGCCTGTTGTAATTCCAGTCCCTGTGTTCACGCCTATAGCAATATTGTAAGTGCCAGTTGTCATAGATTGACCAGCATTTGCCCCAAATAATGTATGACCACCTCCACTGGTGACAGCATTGCCAGCCCCTAACCCAAAATATGTTTCTCTATCACCAAGAACCATTGAACGTGACCCATTGACAGTAAAATAATTAGTAGTTTTGTTAGATCTATAAAAAGCTAGACCTTGTATACCACTGAGTGTACTATCCGCAACAGTATCAATATAAGTTGTATCTATATTGTTAGTTATAGTTGTTAATAGATATTCAGCAGAATGATAAAAATTGGCTTTTGTTCTATATATTTTTCGTCCAACAACACGAGGATCCGTTGATGTTGGGATAGTTAAAGTTACTGTGTTGTTACCAGCCGTTGTTGTAATAGTTCCAGTATATTTAGAACTAGTTTCTCCGAAAGCTGTATAAAATGTTACAAAATAAATATGATCTCCTGAATCAACACCTCCACCACTACTAACAACAGCAGTTAATGTTGTTGGATTAAGTACTGGAGTTATTTCATATCCCATATCGGAACGAATGCCATCGACGGCTGCGGTACCTTTAACGTCTAGTTTATAAGTAGGAGCTGTGGTGCCGATACCGACATTGCCGTTTGTTGGAGAGGCACTTCCCATAAATGTAAAAGCGCCGCCACTACTATTTGTCATTTGAAAATTCATATTAGCAGTAGTTGCATTATAAAATTCAATAGATGCATTATGTGACGCATCACTATATGAACCAATTTTACTAGCAACTGGAGTATCGATTCTATATTGAGGCGTCGTTGTCCCGATGCCGACATTGCCGTTATTGAGTATCGTCATGGCTTCAGTCGCTCCATTGTTCCCTACCAAGAAATGCATATCGGCTCCAGTAGCTCCTACACCGGAGGTGGTTTGAAGGGTGAGGTCGGCGGTGGTACTTGTACCTCCTAGAATGTTTGGAGTAGTAAGAGAGTATGTACCTAAGTTTACATTTGCATTTGCTCCTGTGTAAGGCACATAACCAGAAGTTAAGTTAGATACATATGCAATAGTTTCTCTTGTAGCTACAGGAGTGAAGTGTAAGTTTGTACCATCGTATTCAAATGCTCCTGCTTCTGGTGTGGTGAGATCTGTACCTGAAGTGAATTTTAAGGGAGCAGTGTTTGCTGTTGCTGTTCCTGCTTTTAGATGGAGTAAAGCAGTAGGCGATGTCGTCCCAATCCCGACTTTACCCGCACTATTTAAAGATAATACTGGTCCATTAGATGCACTAGATGAATAGGTAGTAAAATCTAGTCTAGTTGGAAGATAAACTCCAGCATTTCCTTCTTGAACTGCTAATATATATGCTCCATAATCCCAATTATTTCCTGTATCAACTCCTTTAAATGCAATTTGTCCAAGATAATTTCCATTTACTGTTGTTGTTTTTGTATCTAAAGTATTGTTATTAGATTTTCTTAATTCCCATTCTGGAACATCTGCATTTGAAATAGAATAGTTTTCTACTGCAAATGTTGTATCTGCTTGACTCTTTGAAACTGTTAATAATTCACTGGGCCCTGTTGTCCCAATACCCACATTCCCATTATTCAGTATCGTCATTGCTTCTGTACCTCCAGCGTTACCTACCAAGAAATGCATGTCGGCACCAGTTGCTCCGACACCGGAAGTTGTTTGAAGAGTTAGATCTTGAGTCGTGGAAGTTCCTCCGAGGATGTTTGGAGTAGTAAGAGAGTATGTGCCTAGAGTTACGTTACCTGTAGCCCCTGTGTAAGGGACATAGTTTGCAATTGTTGCAAATGCTCCTGTTCCCAGTGTTCCTCCTGTACCAATATTAAGAGTTGATCCATCTGTTCCAGATAATCCTAAAGTATTATTTACTGTTAGAGTTTTTGAAGTTGTTCCTCCAGCGACAGAGAACCCGGTTGTTAAGGATGTAAGAGTTAGTCCATTGTAAGTCTTACCGGTTAAAGTAGTAGGAATATCTGCATTGGCCAAGGCTCCCCATACAGGTACAGCTCCGTTTGTACCTGTACCTGTCATTCCAAGGAAGTTCTTAGTTGTTGTTGTATTTGGAGCAAGGAGAGTAGTTACGTCTGTATCTGATTGATATGGAATTGAACCTAAAAGAGTAGTGGAGTTACCACCAAAGATATTTATAGTTTTATCTGAGACAAGAGAAGCAGGAACAGTACCTAGCTTTTTACGAGGAGTCATCTCTCCGTCCCAAGTTGGAGTTACATCTGTACCTCCAATATTTACTCCTAAGTAAATCGATGTCTGATTAAAATCTACTCCAGATAAAGTACTGACTTCTCCTAGCATTACAGAGAAAAGTCCATTTGTGACTTGGACTTTATTCGCACCAGTACGTGTCTCAGTCCAAAGAGTTGTTCCTCCGGAACTGGCAGTATAGAGTTTGAATTCCATATTGTAAGTTCCGTTTGCAACTGCAACTCCTGCTCCTGTCGTAAGTTTACCTTGGTAATTTATTTCTTTATTGAATGCCGCTTCAAGATTAAATATTTGAGAAAATACAATAAAAATAATTACCATAGAAACAGTAAGGATACTTAGTATCTTCTTATTTCTGATATTTATTTTTCTAAAAATTTTCTGCATTTTAATTTTATTTTTTGTATTTTCATCCCCGTCCCCAATTCTTAATTCTTAATTCTTAATTAGTAATTATTAATTGGTAATTACTTTTACCCCCTCCCCATCTGAAGTTACCGCTGACTGTATTTCACTTACAGGAACACTCCTGCTCTTATTTAAATTAGACAATATAAAAAAGCCACCAATAAAAACAATAATGGTAGCAATGATTATATTCCTCGTACGGGTAGGTGAAAAAAAGTCTTTAATAGCAAATTCTTCATGACGAACTTTCTTTTTAAAAAGATAATTTTTAACTTCTTCTTCAGTAGTAAACCAAGCTCTACCCTTTTTCATGCCCTTTATCTCTCCTTTGCGTATCAAAAAGCCAAGGTAATCTTGTGTATACCCTGAAATTTTAGATGCTTGATTTAAGGAAATAATTTTTTTTAGTGAATCCATACTAATTTTTATCTTGCCTTTATTTATAAAGAAATCTCGGATTAACGATAAAACTATTTTCTTTATCTCGTTTATCCGATATGCTTTAAAGAATACTTATATTATATAATAATATAAGTATTCTGCAAAATAAAAACAAAAGTTATCCACAGATATTAAAACTGCGTGTAAAATAGCTAAGATTTACTTATTTTAATCTATTTTTCCAAGATTCTATATCTTTATGATTTCCAGAAAGGAGAACTTTCGGTACTTTGTGTTTTTTCCCTTTATGAATGAGTATCTCAGGACGAGTATAAATTTCACTACTAGAGACACGTTCTTCTTCTCGAGAGTCGAAATTACCAAGTACTCCATCTACCTGACGAGAGATACAATCTATCAAAATCATCGCAGGAATCTCCCCTCCTGTAAGTACATAATCCCCTATTGAATATTTTTTTGTTCGAAGAATTTTATCAACGCGAGCATCAATACCTTCATACCGTCCACAAATTAAAATAACGTCTGTGTATTTTTTAGAAATACTTTTGGCAACACTCGTTGTGAACTTCTCAGCTGAAGGAATAAAATTTATAATCAAAATACTGCTTTTTGCTTTTGGCTTTTGGCTTTTAGAATTATTTTTGGTAATTAGTAATTGGTAATTAGTAATTTTCTTAAGAACAGATTCCACCGCTTTGATGACAGGCTCTGCCATCATGACCATCCCTGGACCACCTGCATAAGGACGCTCATCTACTTGGAGAGATACATTACCATCTGGCCAAACTTTTCTGTATTTGCCTGTTACAAATTTACGAGGATTTACAAAAGAAACAGAAATCTTCTTTTCCTTTATAGCTCGTCCTAAAATAGACTCTCCTAAATAAGAGTCAAACATTTCGGGGAATAAAGTTATTATGTGGAATTTCATAAAATTACTATACCACGAATTCAATAAAATACAGAAAACGACCACAGATGCGAGGCGAAGTCGAGGATGTAAGGGAGATGTAGTAATTCTACATTGACCGAGCACCCGGAGACTGCAACAAAGCACCCAGTAGGTCAATCTGCTGATTGAGACGTGTCATTTTTTAATTTTTATTTATATTCCCTTAAGATCATCTAGAGCAGCATCCACTGACTTTGAAGCTTCGCTTGCTGACATAGTAGGTGCTGGTGCTTGTGCTGGTGCTGGTGCATCTACATGCTCAGAATGTTCACTTACAACTCTACCTCCTTCTGGTTCATTAATCTTTAAGTTAACACGAGCATTATTCTTCATACCGATAACACGTAATAGTGTACGGATAGCCTTGGCGGTGTTACCTTGGCGACCGATTATCTTGCCCATGTCTGCACTGTTTACTGTCATTGTAATAAGAACGCCCATTTCGTCTACAGTTCGATCAATCTTCACATCGTTTGGATTATCAACTAGAGCCTTAACGATATATTCTAGAAATGCTTTATCATCTGCCATCATATAATGTATTTAGTAATTATTCATAATTTCTGCAGTGTACCGACTACTCCTGCTATATACAATATACCACACAAGCCTTTTTCTTTGCAAACGTAATAATAAAGCAAAAAACACAATATTGAAATTTTATGAGTCGCGTAGGGCCCCTCTGGGGTAAAGCGCGAATAAAATTTTAATATTGTGTTTTTTGATTTTATACCTTACAAAATCTTATGCTTTTTTAAGTTCTTTTTTAGCTTTGGTTGGAGACTTCTTTGAAAGTACGTTTCTCTTCTTGCCTTCTATTAATTTCTGGCTAACTAGGAAATTGTGAACTGTATCTGAAGTCTGAGCTCCGACACTCATCCAATGCTTAATGCGGTCTGCTTTAAATAAAACTTCTCCTTTTTTTAAATTGTATGAACCCAAGATTTCCTTGAATTTACCACTCTTAGCTGAGTTCTTCGAATCAGTCAAAAGCACGCGAAAAGCTGGATCATTCTTGCGCCCTATTCTTTGTAATCTTATCTTTAACATATGTAAAAGTATCCTACCATAAAGACTATAATGAATCAACCCCCACACCTATATTTTTATTGCAGATTTTAATCTGCGTTGAAAACAATAAAAATATAGGTGTGGGGGCAAGTCGTTATTTTATGTTATACTGACATTGTGAAAAGCAATATAAAACAACATAAAGATAAGGTAAGGGAAATACGATCTGCCGAAGGAATCATCACAATATCTCATAAGGGATTCGGGGTTGTTCGAATCAAAGGACAAGACGATACAGTAGAGATAGAACACAACTTCTTACATACTGCCTGCCATGGCGATACAGTTAAAATACTCTTACATCCAAAAAGATCAGGATTACCAGAAACAGGTGAAGTATCAGAGATTCTTCGTCGTTCTAAAAAGGGATATTCCGGAGTACTTGAAAAAGAAAATGATACGTACTTCCTGATACCTAGTGACCTTAGAATGTATGCTGATATCGTAATTCCCCAAAATAAATTGGCTGGAGCTAAAATTGGACAGAAAGTATTCGTCGTTATTACCGACTGGAAAGATGCTAAGAAGGCTCCAATAGGAAAAATTGAGAAAGTCTTGGGAATGCCCATGGAGCATAACGCAGAAATGGAAGCTATCGCCATGGAGAAAGGTTTCTCTTCCGACTTCCCTTCTATAGTGAAAAATGAAGCATCTGAAATATCGAAACGTGGAATAACGGATAAGGATTTGAAGAGTCGTAGAGACATGCGTTCTGTGACGACATTTACCATAGACCCTGTCGATGCAAAAGATTTCGATGACGCTATCTCTCTTGAAAGACTTTTAAATGGACATCTGGAAATTGGCATCCATATCGCTGATGTATCTCACTATGTAAAATTAAATACAACTCTCGATGATGAAGCACAAAGCAGAGGAACTTCTGTCTATCTTGTAGATCGAACTATCCCTATGCTTCCAGAAGAACTTTCAAATGGACTTTGTAGTCTTAATGAAGGAGTAGACCGACTCACCTTCTCGGCTATTTTTGAACTTGATATGAGTGGCAAGATATATAGTGAGTGGTTCGGGGAAACAATCATCCATTCTGACAAAAGATTTACATATGAAAATGCTCAGAAAATTCTAGACAATAAAAAGGGCGAGTTTTACGATGAGCTAAATACACTGAATCTAATCGCCAAAAAACTTAACAAAAAAAGATTTGATGAGGGAGCAATAATGTTAGAGCAAGAGGAGGTCAAATTCAAATTAGATTCCTCTGGTGTCCCTATTTCTGTTTACACAAAAGCACGTGGAGATACGAACAAGCTCGTAGAAGAATTCATGCTTCTAGCCAATCGTCGCGTTGCTGAATATATGTCGAGTAAGAAAAAAGGCACTGGTGGAGTTTTCCTCTATAGAATCCACGACTTACCAAACAAAGAAAAAATGAAAGATTTGGCTATGTTTTTAAAAAGACTTGGTTATCATATGAAACTTAAAGATGGCATAATCCCCTCGGAAGAAATAAATATACTTATAGGTAAGCTTGAACACAATCCCCTTCGTGATACCGTCCACACGGCAATCATCAGAACAATGGCCAAAGCTATCTACTCTACTAAAAATATCGGTCACTATGGACTCGGGTTCAAATTCTACACTCATTTCACTTCGCCAATCAGACGATACCCTGACGTCATAGTTCACAGATTACTTAAAGACTTTCTCTCTGAAAAAGTTATCCCAAAAGAGAAGTGGTATGAATACGAGCATATGAGTCAGGAAGCTTCTAATCAAGAGAAGGAGGCAGCCGAGGCTGAGCGTGCATCTATCAAATACAAACAGGTTGAATACATGTCTAAGCGTGTAGGCCAAACTTATGAAGGAATTATCACCGGAGTGACAGAATGGGGTCTATATGTAGAAGAAAGTGAAACTAAGTGTGAAGGCATGATTCGTATGCGCGACCTTAAGGATGACTATTATATTTTTGATAAAAAGTTTATGAGTATTAGGGGTCAAAAAAGTCACAAGAAATATACCCTCGGAGATAAGACTAGATTTAGAGTAGTAGGTGCTGATATGAACAAGAAAACTATTGACTATACCTTGATATAACTACAATAAATAAAATACACCCAGATGAAAAATAAAAAGTTATACATTATTATAATGTCTTTTGTGTCAATAATAATTATTACGTACAGTCTTTCTCTTTCAAAAACAGAAGCTCCCCTCCTCTCTGAAGAAATTGAAACAAAATGGAAAACAGAACTGACAGATAACGATAAATACGTAGTTATAGGTAGAAGTACTATCGCACCCAAAAACATACTCAACAAATCAAAAGTTGTGCTCTTGACGATAGATGACGGGCCAAGTATTCGAACAAGAGAAATGGTCCGTATATTAAATACACACAATGTCAAGGCAATATTTTTCATAAATGGTATTCATGATAAAGATAATCAAGGTATCATTCAGCAACTAGAAGAAGAAGGTTTTGCTATAGGTAATCATACATGGAGCCATATCAATCTTAAAAAAGAAAAAGACACTAACATTATAGAAAAAGAAATAAATGATAATACAAATCTTATAATTAAACTTACAAATAATTATCCTCGTTTCTTTCGTGCGCCTTTTGGAGAAAGTAATACTTATATAAGAAAATTGGCAAAAGATCAAGGGATGATATTTATGGATTGGTCAGGTTCAGCCCTCGACTGGGATAAATCTACAAAAGAAAAGGATATCTTTATAAGTAACGTCATGAGTAATGTACATTCAGGGTCAATCATTTTAATTCATGAACACCCCTGGTCAGTTGCAAACTTAGATGCACTTCTAACTACTCTAGAAATAGCTGGATATACTTATGTCGATCCAAGGAATATAATAGAATAATATATGCTCAAAAGAACAATATATGTAATAGGTGTTATTTTCATAGTAATTCTTTCACTTTGGAGTATTTTCTTTGTGAGTAATCAAATGGCAAGGACTAAATCTGAATCTCAAAAAGCCCAAGTGCTGGAAACAACCAAAGAAGAAATAGTAGAACCTATAATTCCTAAAGAAGTTACCTTGCTATTTGTCGGAGATATAATGCTAACTCGCGGAGTAGGAACTTCTGTAAAGAATAATTTTGGTGGTGATTTTAATAAACTTTTTGAAAATATTCCTGAAATAAAAAAAGCAGATATATTATTTGGCAACTTAGAAGGTCCCGTTTCTGATATAGGGAATAATGTCGGGAGTAAATACTCCTTTCGTATGGATCCATCTATATTGCCTACGATAAAAAATGCCGGTTTTGATATCGTGTCTTTTGCCAATAACCACGTTGGGGATTGGAATGTAAATGCCTTCAAAGATACATTATTGAGATTTGAAGTTTCAGAGATTCCCCAAATTGGCGCAGGAATAAACAAAGTAGATGCCGAGACTCCCGTCATCATAGAGAAAAATGGCATAAAATTTGGCTTCCTTGGATTTTCAGATGTAGGACCAGCTTGGATGGAAGCAAAAGAAGGTAAGGCTGGAATTTTACTTGCAAGTGACCCTCGCTTGCCGGAAATTATACAAAATGCAAAGTTAGAGTCTGATGTACTTATTATTTCAATACACTGGGGAGATGAGTACAAAACGACCCACAATGCTCATCAGGAAAGCCTCGCAAAAATAATTATAGATAACGGAGCAGATATGATAATAGGACACCATCCACACGTCATACAAGACATAGGTGAATATAAAGGTAAGACAATAGTGTACTCACTTGGTAATTTTATTTTTGATCAATATTTCTCAAAGAATACAATGAGAGGAATGGCCTTCGAAGCTAAGTTTGAAGATGGAATTTTAAAAAATACAGAAAGTAAAATTATTACTCTCAATAAAAAATACCAACCTGAAGGAATATTTACCAAAGAAGAAATAAAAGAGCGTGATGAATTAGCTTCGTTTATTTGCCCCAAGCCTGATAAAGATTATGCCGATATGTGGCTTTTGCCTATAGGCCAAGATGTAAGCCTGCCAGACGTAACTTATATTCCAAAAGATTTAAGAGAACTTGATACTTATTCGAGTACCAAGAAAGGTATCTGCCTCATCAAAGAGGCTCGAGATAGTTTTGAATCAATGGTCAAACAGGCACAAGAGGATGGCTTAATAATCAAAGGAAGTTCAGGTTTTAGAAGTTATGCTACTCAGAAATTAATATTGGCCACAGAAATTAAAAATGGTAATCCCAATGCAGAAATAGCCGTCGCGAAAGCTGGCCATTCTGAACATCAGCTTGGTACAGCGATAGATGTCACTGGACAGTCAATACAATACATGAGTGCATCAAAAAGTTTTGAAAAAACAAATGAAGCTCTTTGGATGGAAAACAATGCCCAAGATTATGGATTTATAGAAAGCTATCCTCTAAGTAAAGAATCTATTACTGGCTATCAATATGAACCGTGGCATTATAGATATGTAGGTGCTGATAACGCTAAAGAAATAATTAATACTGGAGAAACTACTATCGAGTATCTTGAGTCTCTGCAATAAAATTATTTATCCATCCACACAAAAAAAGAACCCCTGCAAACTAGTTGCAACGGTTCTTTAGATAGGATTAAGGAGAAGAAAAATTTCTTTCTTTCCTTGTTAGTTTTTTGGTATTTCTACCAACATGCCTGCTTTACGTAAATCAGTGATATTGGCTTCGTGATATTTAATCACTAACTCCTTCACTAATTCGGGATAGATTGTTCCTTCTGGAACAGTACCCCCTGAATACACAACCGGATGCTGATTTTTTTTGGCAAGCTCAACAAATACAAACAATGAAGCCATTTTTTCTACACGCTCTGGGTTTACTTCAAAGCCATTTGAGCAAGCTGAAGCAATCATACCAACTTCAATCCATGCATTTTTTTCTAAATCCCAGTTCCAACCAAGATAAACAACAACATTGTTTAATCCGGTTTTAGCTGTACGATTATGACTAAAGTTCATAGAAATTGCATTTTCACCAGTTGTAACCATTGCTTGTGCAATGAAATCTGGCTTTTTTCCATAAACCCTTGCAATAGTTTCCTGAACGAGATCAGAAGAAGAGTTAGTAATGTCGTTTCCGACAGGATTGTTCTGCTTTAGCCATTCTGAATCAACAACCTCAGGAGCTTCAATAGGAAGTTTGTTTCTTGTTTCCTCTAGTTCTTGTCCCAGCAGCCAGTTTGAGTCTGACATATTTTCTAATTGCCCTGCAATATTTTCTTTTTCTTTAATAGCTTTCAGAAATTTAAAAATAAGAAAAGCAATAAAAACAATCAAGCAGATAACCAAGAACCACAACAGAGTGGTATAATTTTTCGTTTCCGGCTCCAGTGTGAAAACAACAGAGTCTTCAGAGGCCTTTTGCTTTTCTGGAATTTGCAGTGTCGAATCTAGAACAAAATGATACCCAGGATTATATCCTCCTGCGTTAATTTTTTTAGCGATCTTCAATTGATAGTCATCCTGTATAACGGTGACATTCAAACGGTCATTATCGCTTGGGTAGGGATACACCAGCTTTTGGCCTGGCTTAATTAGGTTTTCGTTTGCCAACTTGTTAATTTTGTTCGCTTTGCGAACCAAGTTAGCAGCGGCAGTTTCCTCTGCAGAATACTGCTTTTGTTCAGCAACAACTATTGTGTCCGTTTTTGGTTTAATGCGAACACGACCAAATGATGGCAAACTTGCGAAAAAAATCGCGGTCAAGAAGAAAACAAAAAACATGCGTTTCATAATTGTATGTATTAAAGTTTCAAATATTTTATGAAAAATAATAACAAACCACCTCATCGACACATTTAAGGTCAACTTTTAGTATTTATTAACTTATACTTTCATTTGGGTCTATTATATCACAAAAACATAGCTATGTCAATAACAAAATGTACATCAAAATAAACCCTTGATTACAAAGGTTTTACAGATAGTGGCCTTGCCACTATCTGGTTATTTGGCATAACTTGTGGCGTCTTCGAGTCGTATGGATAGGAGCTTGGATGCACCTTCGGCACTCATTGTCACTCCGTAGAGGACTTGGGCTCGAGACATTGTCTCTCTGTTGTGAGTTACCACTATAAGCTGTGAATACTTCGATAGATTCTCAAGCATATTTCCATACTTACGAGAGTTAGCTTCATCGAGAGCCGCATCAGTTTCATCGAGAACTAGAAATGGTGGAGGGTTCACTTGTGAGACTGCAAATAGAAGTGCAATAGAAGTCAGTGACCTCTCGCCACCAGAGAGCATATGTAAGTCTTTCACCTTCTTCTGAGGTAAGGTCACGTTGATCTCTATCCCCCGCTCAAATCCTAAGTCACTGTTTTCTTCTTCGCCCTCACTCTCTTCATCTCCTTCATCATCAGCCGAAACTTTCTCATCACTCTTCTTGGGCTTCTTGTGTTCCATTGTGATAGATAAAAATGCAGAACCGCCACCGAACATAAGTGCGAAGAATTCTTGGAACTGCTTGTTTATCTTTTCTACGCCTGTTTTAAATTCTTTGTCCAATGTTTCTTTTAATTCTTGGATGAGTAAACGGAGTGAATCAATACTTTTATTTAAATCTTCTAATTCTCTTCCAAGGAACACATCTCTTTCCATAGTATCATCATACTCTTTCATAATTTCTCCTGCATTACCGCTACCAGAATCTTCAAGCTTAATCTTGATGCGTTCAATTTTACGACGGAGATCTTCTTGGGTACTTCTCACTATTTCTCCTTCAACTTTCATCCGAGCATAATCCACAACCTCTCTTCCTATGAGGACTCCCCCTTCGGCAAGCTCCATCTCAAATGCATTCTTGATAGAAAGTAACCTCTCTTCTTCAAAACTTAATCCATGTATAGACGACACGACTTCATTCTTGTCACGAAGGACGTCATACAAGGCACGTTCATTGTCTCGAAAGACGGACTGTGATTCTTTTTCTTTTTCTTTTAGATTATTTATTTCATCTACAATATTTTTTTCTTCTTCTTTTATATTAGAAATAGAAAGGATAATTTCTTCTTTAGCTTTTTGCATTTCGAGATACTCAGCATTTTCGGTCAGTACTGACATATCTGATTTCTCTTCTGTCACACTATGTGTAAATTCTCCAAGCTTTGATTTGATGTTACGAAGGATATTTATAACTATAGATATATCTTCTTGCTGTATCGCCTCATCAATTTTCAACTCCAAATCTTCTACAAGAGACTTCCATTCGGATTCTTTAATAATATGCTCTTTGACTTCCGGTATCTTTGCAAAATGCCGTTCTATACCCTCTATAATACCCTCTATACGCCCTAAGGAACGAGCTACGTCGTCTCTCTTGCTTCTGACTTCCTGAAGTTTCAATTCCTTTTCTTTTATTATTTTTAATGTTTCACTTTCTGTAACATTATTATCTTTAAGTTTTTCTAAATCACTTATTTTATTATCTAAATATAATGCCTTCTCGTCTAATTGACGACGCATATTTGCTATCCTACTACCTTCATTGCTAATATATGTAAATTCCCTAGAAAAATACGTCTTGTACAAACCCCGAAGATCTTCGCGCATTGTGCGTGCACGCTCTACTTTCTCTACTTGTTTTTTCAAAAAGTTCAAGTGAGGTGCGATCTCACGACGAAGTGCCGTCACTTCTTTCATATTTATTATTGTCTTGTCTAATTTTCTTTCTGACTCCTTTATGCGATATTGATAAATCTTTAGACCCAAAGCATCTTCGATCATACTACGACGATCTTTGTTTGAGGCATTGAGTACTCGATCAGCTTCACCTTGAGAAATGATATGGTGTCCTGAACTACCGATATTAACAGATGCAAGCAAATCAATGACATCTTTGAGCCTTACCTCTGTGCCATTAATACTATACTTGTTCGCTCCATCTGCAAAAACTTCACGTCCAATAACAATCTCATCATAATCAAGAGATATGCCTATTCCACTATTTGTAAAAGAAAAAATCTTTTTACTATTATCAAAAGTTATATTCACACTGGCTCTATTTGATGAGGAGATCATCTTGGAACCCTTAAAGATGAGATCAGACCCTCCTTTCCCTCGAAGAGATTTCATGGATTGTTCCCCTAAAACAAAACGCATAGCTTCTACTATATTTGATTTACCAGAACCATTTGGACCTACAACACAAGTAATAGGATTGGTAAAAGAAAGAGAACTTTTTTTCCCGAATGATTTAAATCCAAATAATTCAATAGACTTTAGTGTCATTTTAATCGAGCCAATCTTTAACTTCTAATGCCTTCCTCGCTGCTGACTGTTCAGCTTCTTGTTTGGAGTGACCTTTACCTTCTGCTATTTTATCCTCGCCAAAGAAAATACCAACAGTGAAGTGTTTGTCGTGGTCAGGACCAACTTCATTTATAACTTTGTATGAAGGAGTAACATTTACATATTCTTGAGCTTTTTCTTGAACAAGACTTTTCGCATCACGCCATAGCTTCTGTGCCACGATGTCATCAATCTTACCAAATAAAGTATCGCTAATAAAATCACGAGCGACATCATATCCTTGATCTAGGTAAACAGCTCCTACATAAGCTTCATAAGTATTGGCTAGTATATAGCTACGGGCTTTCCCTATATCTTTTGCTTCACCTTTGGACAAAAGTAGATAGTCGTTCATCCCTAAAGATAAAGCTATCTCGCCTATGATAATCGCATTTACAAGGGCTGAACGATAAGCCGTCAGCTCGCCCTCATCCCTATCAGGATATTTATTATAAAGATAATCAGTGACGATAAGTTCAAGGACAGCATCACCTAAAAATTCCAAACGTTCATTGTGGCAGAGCCTCCCTCCGCTATTTTCATTGATATAAGAACGATGAATAAAAGCTTGCTCGAGAAGCTTTTTGTCTTTAAAGATTATTTTTGTCTTTTTTTCAAATAAAGAAAAATCAATCATAATTAGTATCTAACTATTAGTAGCTAGTTTTTTGTTAATATTTCAACGGCCTTTGTTAAAAGTGGCACCATATTGTCATATATTTTAAGATTTGCCACTTCTTCCATTGGAAACCATCTGGCATCATCTAGCCCACCACAATCTTTTTCAAGAACTAAATCAGTGTAATCTGTCTCTCCTAAAAAGAATACCACTTGTTTACGTATCTTTCCATTCTCTGGATGAGTAGCAATATATTCACTACGACCAAGGAGTTCTTTGACTTTTATATCTACTCCCATTTCTTCTTTTATTTCTCTGATTGCGCCTTGCTCTTCATTTTCACCATCTTCAATACTTCCTTTTGATAGTGTCCAGTATCCAAATACATCATGAACAAAAGCAAAATATATCTGCCCATCTTTTATGGCATACACAACAGCTCCAGCCTTTTTCTCTATCGGAAATTTAGTTGGATCTGTCTCAAAATGTTTATGTTTCTTCTTGTTTCCAACATCATCCTTGCCAGGTTCGCCAAGCTCTTTATAAACACCTCCCAGGACTCCATTTATAAACCGGCTAGAGTTCTCACCTCCAAAACTTTTTGCGAGTTCAATAGCTTCGTTTATGGCAACCTTAGGTGGCACCTGCTCTCTATCTCCAAAAAGAAGTTCGTATAGTCCTAAACGAAGAATGTTCCGATCTACAATAGAAATCTTGTCGATAGGCCAGTCAGGGGCAGCCTTCTCTAGAATCTCATCTATAATTACCTTTTTCTTTATGATACCGAGAAATATCTCACTCATGAAGTGGGAGTCATCAAGACCTGGACCAAACTCTTGTATATTACGCTCGAGCATCTCTTCTGGGGTTGTATCTTTCTCCATAGCAAAATCCCACTCAAAGAGTGTCTGAAGAACAATTGAACGTGAAAGGTGCCTGTTTGCCATAATTATGGGTAAGTTAAAAGTTATAAAGTTTTTAAAGATATAAAGCAATAATAAATATGCCTTAATAATACTCTACAAACTTTAGAACTTTCTACTTTATAAACTACTTCTTCTTTGCTTGTTTCTTTTCTACTTTTTTAACCACATCGACAACCTTACGGCCACGATAAAAGCCACAGTTCTTACAAACAATGTGAGTTTCCTTTGGCTGTTCGCAATTAGTACAGACAGCAAAAGTCTTTGCTTTTAAAGCATGATGTGATCGACGATTCCCTGTATGGGCTCGTGTGTGTCGCATTCGTATTACCATGTATAATAGTATACTGATTTTTGCTTAAAATGCAAATGAAAAGCCAGATCTTGAAGATCTGGCTGATTAAAAATTTATGTAAGTTATTTTATTAACGCGGCATAATGGCCGGGGAATAAAAAATACTTAACTAGTGTGCTTTTTATAAAAAATGGTGAACTTATTTCACCTAATGCTTCATAGAAGTTTTCAGGAATCTCAACAAGAGTCAAATACTTTGTGTAGTGAAAAAAGTATTTTGTATGGGCAATTCTTTCTTTCCCTTTTTCATATACATTAAATTTATGGAAAAGCTTGAGATCACTCCTAGATATCTTTATGCCCGTTTCTTCGGCAAATTCCCTGACAGCTGTTTGGGCCGGAGATTCTCTTTTTTTTAATGGAATAGTTATTTCAAGCTTAAAAAAGTCTGATTTGTATGGCAGAACTATTAGAAATTTTTCTCTCAATAATTGGTCATAAAACCAGGCAAATACAAAACTTGAAAATGTACAATCCAGAGATCTTCCTCCTGGCACATGAAGACTGTCATACCCCTCACTCAATACTTCCGCTAATCTCTCCTCGAGAAATTTGCGATTTCGGTAAAACATTCTAGACATTATGGTTGATTTTGGTTATTTTTTTAAGGTTTCAGCAATAATCGCCTAGTCCCATTTCGTCAGTATAATATAATATATTCAATGTTTTGTCAAATAAAAAATACCCTTACAAAAAAACCTTTTTATGATATTATAAAATAATGGAAAATAAAAATTTAGAACATGTCCGTCACTCTCTCGCCCATCTATTAGGTGCCTCTATTTTGGAACTTTACCCAGGTTCACAGATAACCTTAGGGCCTGCAGTAGATAATGGTTTCTACTATGATGTAGATATTAAGGGCAAAATTACTGACACTGACTTAGAAAAAGTTGAGGCTAAAATGAAAGAACTTTTAAAAACATGGACGTCTTTTGAAAAAGAAGTTTTAAGCAAAGAAGAAGCACTTAAAATGTTTGCCGGGAACGTATACAAAGAAGAACTTATAAATGGCATAGTAGAAAAAGGAGAAGAAATTACAATCTATAAGTCAGGAAATTTCTCTGACCTTTGTCGTGGTGGACATATCGACAATATGAAAAATATTAAGGAAGGTTCATGGAAGCTTGAGCGTATAGCTGGAGCTTACTGGCGTGGTGATGAGAAGAATAAAATGCTTACTCGTATATATGGTTTAGCATTTAACACAAAAGAAGAACTTGATGCATACATAACTCTACAGGAAGAAGCTAAAAAACGCGACCATAGAGAACTAGGTAAGAAATTAGAATTATTTACTTTTGATGAAGAGATTGGAAAGGGATTACCTATATGGTTACCAAAAGGAAATATAATTAAAGAAGAACTAGAAAACTGGGCAAAAGAAACAGAGCAAAAATGGGGATATCAGAGAGTCACAACACCGATAATTACAAAAGAAAGTTTATTCTATACTTCAGGACATTTGCCTTTGTATAAAGATAGTATGTATGCTCCTATATCAATAGAAGGAGATAATTATTATATAAAACCTATGAATTGCCCCTTTCATCATAAGGTTTTTTCTGCTTTACCAAAAAGTTATAAAGACTTACCTCTAAGACTAGCTGAATATGGGTGGTGTCATCGGTATGAAGATTCTGGAAGTCTTTTTGGATTAATGAGAGTTCGTGGAATGCAAATGAACGATGCACATATCTACACTACTCCTGAACAAGCAATACAAGAATTTATAGATGTAATTAAATTACACGAATACTACTACAAAGTATTAGGAATTGAAAAGTATGAAATGGAATTAGCTCTTCGTGACCCTAAAAAGATGGACAAATACCATGGAGAAGAAAAAGATTGGAAACTTGCTGAAGAAATGACAATAGAAGCAATGGAAATATCTGGCGTTCCTTTTAAAATTGCTCATGAAGGTGCTGCTTTTTATGGACCCAAAATGGATTTCCAAGTATACTCTTCAATCGGTAGATCTTTCAGTGCTTCAACAAATCAGCTTGATCTATATATGGGTAAAAAATTTAACCTTGAATATACAGACAAAGACGGAACAAAGAAGACTCCATACATAATTCACCGTGCACCCCTTGGAACTCACGAGCGTTTTATTGGGTTCTTGATAGAGCATTTCGCTGGAGCATTCCCTCTTTGGCTTTCCCCTGTCCAGGTGATTGTTTTGCCAATTTCAGAACATCAACATGAGTATGCTAATAGTGTATATAAAACACTCAAAGATTCCAACATAAGAGTAGAGCTAGATGATTCAAATGAATCTCTCGGTAAAAGAATTCGCGATGCAAAGATGAGTAAGACTCCTTATGTAATAGTCATTGGTGATAAAGAGCGTGATGCAAAAGTTATAACAGTAGAAGGCCGTACTGAAAAACTCGAAGGAATAACAATAGAATCTTTCCTAGAAAGATTGCAAAAAGAAATCAAAGAGAGAACGTTAAACTAAATGTCTATTAAAAAATCCAGAGACCTTGCTTCTGGATTTTTAATACATTATATTTTACAATTAACGAACGGCCGTTTCTTAATTGTAAAATATTATAATTTAAATAATTTTTTAAATTTTAAATCTTTATCAAATGAATTAATAGTTGCATAAATAATTTCATCATCAAAATTAAAATTAGTTTTGATGATCGTTATAATTTCTTCGCAAGGATAAGGATACACCCAAACACTCCCCTGAACCTGAAGAAAACCAATCTTTTTTAAATGAAATCTGATTATATTACGTAATTTAGTCTTATCTTCGGGAATATCAAACATAACCATTCTCCATTTACCGTCCCATTTTACAGGCCTTTTAATCTGTTTATAATCAGACAACATAAGACTTTTTATTATTCTGTGTCCTTTTGGGCTTATGGTGATTTTTAATTCACCATATTTATTAACAAATTGAATTAGGCCTTTTTTCTCCATTCTATTTACTGTCTCAGAATATTGATATTTTTGACGAGCTGTTTTAAAAATATCAGAAAAAGACTCAGAATATTTATTGGGTAATTCTCTATCTTTAACACTAAGAATTACTTTTAATATTTCTCTTTCAATTGAGCCTACTCTGTACCCCTTATATTTCATAAATATATTATAACTCTAATATTATCATTTTACAATTAAGAAACGGCCGTTCGTTAAATGTAAAATACACACAAGCCAAACCTGTTGTGTATTTTATCAAATTTCATAAAACAACCTCACACATTCATCTAAATCCTGGATCAGATTCATTTGAAGTGAGTTTTCTGGTGTTACCCATCTAAAATCTTTATGACCATTTTCTTCTAAAATAACTTCTGGCCTTTCTCTCAATTTTAAAGAAAAAATATGATAGATAAAATCATAATTATCATATCTAACATATAATTCTTTAAAATAATTTAGTTCTACAGGATTAATTTTATGCCTCGTCTCTTCTTTTGTTTCTCTGATTATTGCATCTTTAGGAGTCTCATCCACTTCTTTTTTGCCGGCTGGAACTCCCCAAGTATTACCTTGTGGTTTATGAGCAGATCTATGCAAAAGCAAAAATTCCCCAGCATTTTCGAGAAAACAACTTACCACCTCAAATCGAGGAGAAAAATTTTCTGGTTTTTTATGGTAAATCATGACTTATAAATTTTTATTTATAATACTCCTCTTCTTATTAAAGAAGTCTAGTTCTATATATCTAGATTTGCCATTTTGGCGTGAGAGGTGATGAAGGATTTGCGTGGAGGAACTTCGGAGCCCATGAGCATATCGAAGACTTTATTGGCATCTTCAGCATCTACAACAGAAACTTGCTTTAAGATACGAGTTTTAGGGTCCATGGTTGTCTCCCAGAGTTCATCGGAATTCATTTCTCCGAGACCTTTATATCTCTGGATGTGAATCTTATTAGACTGCTGTTTGGTTTTTACTGTTTGGTTTTTAGAAATTTCTTCAGATTCCTCTTCTTCAACTTCTTCACTTCCCTCTTCATTTGCAGATTCAGTTAATAAATCTTCTAGAGAAGGAGCATCTTTGCCGAGTATCTTATCGCGTTCTTCGTCAGTATAAGCATAGGAAATCTCTTTACCAATCTTTATTTTAAATAGTGGTGGCTGTGCAATATAAACATATCCTGCATCAAGTACTGGACGGAAATAACGATACATGAGAGTGAGGATAAGGGTACGAATATGGGCTCCGTCTACGTCGGCATCGGTTGCAAGAATTATCTTATGGTAACGCATTTTTTCTAAATCAAAAGTGTCCCCGATAGATGTACCCATAGCAATAACTAGATTCTTAATCTGTTCACTTCCTAGCATTCTATCCAAGCGAGCACGCTCAACATTGAGAATTTTACCTCGAAGAGGAAGAATGGCTTGAGTCTTTCTGTCGCGTCCCATTTTAGCTGTACCCCCAGCAGAATCTCCCTCCACAATAAAGAGTTCTCCACTTTCAGCATCTTTCACCTGACAGTCGGCAAGCTTACCTGGCAAAGTCATACCTTCCAATGCACCTTTTCTTAATATAGAATCTTTAGCGGCTTTGGCGGCCTTACGGGCACGCAAAGCAAGTAAGGACTTGCTGATCATGGATTTTGCCTCATCTGGATTCTCTTCAAGGAAGGCAGAAAATGATTCCCCAAATGCTGTCGCTACGGCACCTTGAGCCTCTGTCGAACCAAGCTTGGCTTTAGTCTGACCTTCAAATTGAATTTCACGAAGCTTCACAGACACAACAGCAGTTAGACCTTCTAATACGTCGTCCCCCGTAAAACCACCATCAGCTTCTTTGATTAGATTATTTTTCTTACCATAAGTATTGATAACACGAGTTAGAGCAGTCTTAAATCCAGTAATATGTGTACCTCCTTCAGGATTATGAATATTGTTTGCAAAAGGAATAATATCCGAACTAAAATTATCTACATATTGCAAAGCAACTTCTACTCCAACTCCATCAACTTCTTTGTCTACATAAAATACGCTTGAGTGAATTGGCTTCTCGGCTTTATTATAAAATTTTACAAGTGAGACAAGCCCTCCTTCAAAATAAAAAGTGGTGGAAGGGACTTCAATCTCTAACTCTCTAAACCAAAAAGCATTATCATAGTCGCTACTCTTACCCTTGCCTCCGGTGATAGGATCCCACTGCCGTGCATCAATAATATCTATACGTAAACCTTTCACCAAGTAAGCCTGCTGACGCAAGTGAGCTACGACGGTGTCCCAATCGAATGTAACTTGCTTGAAAATTTCTTCATCTGGCCTAAAAGAAATAATCGTTCCGTGTTCTTTGCTACTGCCAACCTTTTTCACTGCTGCCTTTTTCTTACCCTGAGAATATTCTTGAACATATTTACCTCCATCTTTATGAACTTCAGCTTTAGTATAAATAGAAAGTGCATTTACAACAGAAGCACCAACACCGTGTAAACCTCCTGAAACTTTGTACCCACTATCATCTCCTCCAAATTTGCCTCCAGCATGAAGAGTCGTCATAACAGTTTCGAGTGCGGAAACTTTCGTCTTTGCATGTATGTCGACAGGAATTCCACGTCCGTTGTCTACAACTCGGACAGAATTATCGGGAAGCATCGTAACTTCAATACGATCACAAAACCCTCCCATTGCTTCATCGCGGGAGTTATCAAATATTTCCCAAATCAAATGATGAAGACCGTCTATGCCTGTAGACCCTATGTACATACCAGGACGTCGTCTGACAGGCTCTAGCCCCTCTAGAACTGATATCTGATCTGCTCCATAACTTCCCTCTTTTTTAACCTTTTTTTCTTCTTTTTTGGCCATAAAATAATTTAAAATACCCTTACTAAATTGGGCTAAATACTCTATTATTATATCAAAAAATCACTCTAAAGGCTAGTGCTTAAAGAGTAATTTTATCCTTAAAATAGAGCTCATTATCGTACTTCCCAGCCAAATTCAGTAATTTTTGTATTAATTTTCTCCATTATTGGATTTATTTCTTCATCCATAAGGGTTTTCACATAAGATTGGAAAACTAAACGATAAGCAAAAGAAGTTCTGCCATCCTTGGTAAATGAATCAAAGAGATATGGCTCTTTTATAAGTAGATCGGTTCCTTTTTCTATAAAAATATTTTTTAACTTTTCCTTATCAACTCCCTCTGGCACCCACACCGCTATATCACGAGATATAAATGGATAAATAGACCAAGGTTTGAAAATATTCTTATCTTCTCTTTTAGAAATTAATTCTTCTACAGGAATAATATCGATGAGGAATAAATTATTTTGTTCACAAAATTCATCTAGCGTCACTTCTGTCGCACCCTTCTTATCACCATAAGCTACATGGATATCTTCTTTGTCACTCAAAAATACAGTTCCGATTTCAAAAACTTTTACTTCTTTTAAATCTAAAAGTGGAAGATTTAATACATTGAACTTAATACTCTCTTTCAATCCATCTGCAATATTATTACGTAAAAAATTCTTACCATTTGCTGAAGCGAGAACTTCTATCTCCCCCTTATCTCTGAAAACATAAGTCATGATTTCAGAATATCCATCTTTCAAAAGTTTGTTACGAGTTAAAAGTATTTTATGAAAAACATCATTTACCTTTTTTTCACTTTTAATTTCAGGAATTTTTTCTGGAAGTCTATCATAACCTAAAATTCTTATAACTTCTTCAGTTAAATCATGAGGTCCAACAAGATCAATTCTTAAAGATGGAATTTGTACTTCATACTCTCCATTTGATCCACTGTAAACAAAATTTAATTTATTCCAGACACTTTCAATTTCTTCGTTTGAAAATTCTCCACCCAATCTTTTATTTATATATCCAGATGTAATTTTAATACTTTTCTCTTCTGCTTTTTTAGGATATACATCTACAACATTTTCGACTTCACCTCCTGCTAAATCAAAAACAAAAGAAGTCATCTCATCCATAGCAAGAGAGCAAAGCTCTGGTGAGATTTCATTTTCGTATCTCTTGACGGCATCAGTTAAGATATTTATTTTCTTAGCTATTTTTCTGGTAGTAGTAGGATTAAAGTTTGCAACTTCGATAACAATATTCTTAGTGTTGAAATCAACTTCGGCTTTCGTACCACCTTTTATCCCTGCTATTGCAAGTGAATCACTCTCGTCGGCTATTACTAAAATCGATTCATCAAGATTTACTTCTTTCTTGTCCAATGTCGTTATTTTTTCACCTTCTTTACTATTTCTTATAATAATTTTAGAACTTGCTAACTTATCCAAATCAAAACAGTGGATAGGCTGACCTAAGTCGAACATCACAAAATTCGCAATATCTACAATGTTATTTATAGACCTTTGTCCTATTGCATTTAGCTTTTCCTTTAGCCAATCTGGGCTCTCCCCCACTTTTATGTTTCTAACTATTCTCCCCATATAGCGAAGACATTTATCGTCCTGTATATCTATCTCCAAAGGAGTAGGTTTTGACTCAATTTTATCTAAATTTTTATCTGCAATTTTTATATCAAAGATTGCCGAAATCTCTTTTGCAATTCCAAAGTGTGAAAGGCAGTCATGGGCTCTATCTGGCAAAATTGCTATATCTAAAACTGTATCACTTCCTACTAATTCCTTTTCTTCAACTTCAAAAGAATGAAAAGTAATCCCCTCTGCTATTATTTCAGGGTTTGGTAATTTCTCTTCAAAATAATCTTGTAGCCAATTGTAAGATATTTTCATAAATTAAATTTGATTAAATCTTAAATCTCCATGATAAGCAGGACGAATGTCTGGCATTAAATATTTAATAACCATTAAACGTTCAAGTCCTGGACCAAAAGCAAATCCTTGATACTTTGAAGAATCAATCCCACATTTATCAAGTACCTCAGGATGAACCATTCCAGCTCCACCCATTTCTATCCACTTACCTTTATACTTTAAATCAAATTCAATGGATGGCTCAGTGAAAGGAAAGAAACTTGGGCGAAAACGAAGATTTGTATCTTCTCCTAGCATTTTTTTGTAAAAATAAGAAAGAGTTCCTTTTAAATTTGCCATTGAAATATCTTCTCCTATAAACAAGCCTTCTATTTGATAGAATTGCATCTCATGAGTTGCATCTGTAGCTTCATTACGAAAAACTTTCCCGGGTGCAATGATAGCAAATGGTGGCTTCTTTCCAGACTTTGCAAATTCTTCCATAAAGCGAATTTGTACAGAAGAAGTGTGAGTTCTTAAAACTTTTTCGGTATCACCTTTTATATAAAATGTATCTTGCATATCACGAGCAGGATGATCTTTGGGAACATTAAGGGCGTCAAAATTGTGCCAGAGGTCTTCTAATTCTGGCCCTGTTGTCACCTCAAAACCAAGCTCGGTAAAGATCTTAACTGTATCGTTTATTATTACTGAAAGCGGATGCTCTCTTCCTTTTTTATCTTCTTCCATATATAGAATATAACATTTTAAGACATTTCTTCAAAATTTTAAATTTTAGTAGCCCCACTACTAAATAGTCTTTTAGCCAATTTACAATATTCACACTCCATGGAGCCAGAACCGAATGGTTTGAAATGACATTCGTTTCTTATCCATTCCCCATTTGAGAGAAGTGAATCATAATCCTTAATATCTTTTTTTAGTAAGTCTATCTTCTCTTCACCTATGAAAGTTTCGTATAAACTATTTTTATTAGTTATATCTTCTTCTAAGAATAAGAGTCTAGAATTTGAAACTTTCATATTCTTTTCATCCCCTTCTAGAAGATAGGTGTACATTGCAAGCTGACGCATAAGGTCGGAGAGTCTTCCTTCTTCATTTATCTTTTCTATTATATTTTTCGTCTTTGAACTTCCTGTTTTGAAATCAGTCACAACAATATTCCCACTATCTTCATACTCAGTTAAGTCAATCTTTCCATACATTAAAAGATTTGGGAAATTTTTATCTTTGAAAGATACAGACCTCTCTGACTTATGATTCTTACTTATATGTTTATAGTAGTTCTTTACCCAGCCAGAGACTGCTTCATCAGCCTTCTTAAACAATTTATTCAAATCGTTCTTATCTTCGACTCCTTCCTTCTTAAGATCTCTTAAAATTTTATCTTTTATGTCTGCTCCGCTAGGCAACTTTTCTTCTTTCAAAATATATTCAATAACTCCGTGAACAACAGTTCCTAGTGAAAGATAAACAGGCTTCGTCTCAGGTAAACGAAGAAAACTTCGGAAATACCATTTCCACGGACATTCAAAGAAATTATTGAGCATTGAAACTGAAACTTTCAAATCTCCATAATTCTTCTTCACTAATTCCTTAACTTCATCTATTATTTCTCCTTTATATTCCCTTTTATTAAAGCTTGTATAAATTTCTGCTCCAAGAGAAAGCATCCTTGCTTCGTTCTCACTTGCTGTCTTTTTCTCAAAATGAATATCCTTTAAATCACTTAAAATAGAAACTAATTCCATATCTCCACCATTATAATTCTCTTTAGAATAAGAAAGATTACAATAACTTTTCGCACGAGTTATCGCCACATAAAGCTCTCTTTTAGCTTCCTCAATACTCCTTTGGTTCATATGCTCTTTAATCTTTTCTGGCAAAGTAAATCCGCCTTTCTTCTCTGACATAAGAACTTCTTCATTCATATGAGCAATCCAGACAGCTTCATATTCTAAACCTTTGGACCTATGAAGAGTCATGACTTTAATACCGTCATCTCCCCCAAATTTTGTAAGTTCAATATTTGTATTATAAGAATCTAATCGATTCAGATACTCTAAGAAAGTTTTTAGATCGGCCTTCTTGTTTTTCTCTTCAAACATAATAGCTAAATGTATAAAACTTCGAACAACTTCCACTCTATTTAAAAGTTCCGTATTACTCTCCGAAGTATTTACTAGAAGTTCGTTACCCAAGATGTTTACAATGTTGCTCAACTTTTCTCCTTGTAATTTATTTATCCAATTCTCTAATTTACTCCCCCAAATATAAATGGGGTTACTTTCAGAGAAAAGATTCTCCTCTTTAGAATTTATTAAACTTTCTATACTTAATTTATCTGGTTTATTATTCCGCAAGTACATATGCGCCGATATCGGCTCTATACCACTTGTCTTATCTAGTAAAGTTTGCGCTAAAAGGAGTGAATCATAAGGGTCCATAATTACACCTAAGACTCGTATAAAGTAGTCAGATTCTGTTTGTGAAAAGAGTGAGAGATTCTTACCCTCAGATACAGACAAACCCATATTGGAAAGTATATCTATCGCAGTTCTGACGTGGTAATTCCTAGGCATAAGTAAGGCACACTCATTTGGGTCTATGCCTTGATTTATTTTGTCTTTGAAGTATATTCCTGCTCCGATAATCTCATCACGAGGGTAGAAATATTCACCTAGATTTATTTTATCACCTCCTTTTTTATTGCTATTTAATTTCTCTTTTGCAACAGAACTTTGAAGTAAATCGTCGGCAATGGAAAGAATGGGTGCAGTTGATCGATAATTCTCTGTAAGAACTATGAGCTTTGGCTTACCAAAAATGTGTGCAAATTCTTCAAAATAAGAAATATTAGCACCGGAGAATCCATATATGAGTTGCCTGTCATCCCCTACTACGAAAATATTGGGTCTTTCGGTCTCTTGCCAAACTGCTTTCAAGAAACTATTCTGTACTCCACTAGAATCCTGGTGTTCGTCTACCAATACATACAAGTAGTTCTCTCTAATTTCATCTCGGACATCAGAGAAATTTTCAACCAAAGAAACTGCATATTCTAGAACATCATCGTAGTCCATTAAAGAATTCTCCTTCTTTTTCTCTTCATAAATTCGATAGAATTCTACAACTTCTTTTGTTCTTTCTAATGATTCTATTTTCTTAAGAACTTCTTTTTTAAGCTCACCCTTACTCTCTCCGCGAGATGAGATACTATCAGGGCTCTTTTTTAAATCTTCTATGTCAGCATCAATATAAGAAAGGAAAACTTCAGCTGTAATTCTTTCTCTTTTTAATATTGAAACTAAATGTTTCAAATCACCAAAATACATCGCTCTATTTGAAAGAGGGCTTATGTGTTCCCATTCATTGTCATTTAAGATTTCATCTACCAAGAAAACAGCTTCGTCATCATCTAATAATTTTGGAATTTGTTTGAAGTCTAGCAACTCATAATATTTCTCAACTAATTTAATAGTAAAAGAATGAAATGTAGAAATAGAAACTTCTCTACCCCTAGAACCAATGTATTTCTCTAACCTTTCTCTCATGGCAGAAACTCCAGAATTTGTAAAAGTAAGACAAAGGATACTATCGGGGCTTGTATCTGTCCTCTTTAAAATGTTCCCAATGCGAAGGGCAAGTATCTGAGTTTTCCCTGTACCTGGACCAGCCACTACCATTACAGGACCATCGATAGTATCTACCGCGTCCCTCTGCTCTTTATTTAAACTTTTATAAGCTTCTTCAAAATCACTCATATATGTATTATATCATTTTATAAATTTATAACCTCTGGTTTAATATGGGCTCCAAACCACTCTTTTGCAAACTTATCAAATACTTCACTTTCTTTATTTATTATAATAGATAATTCACCCCCACGTGAGAAAAATGCTTCTCGATCCGGAAATTCTATAAAATACTCTTTAATATATGCTGGAATCAAATCTTCCTGATAAACCCATGTCTTTATTTGGGGAAAAACTTTTTTAAAGTCATCCCTCACTATTCCATAGTGAGTACAAAGAAGTGCCCCACTTTCTATGTCGCTTCCGATCATGTCTTTAAAATATTTTATATAAGAAAGGGTGTCTTCCCTATTTTCAATCAAGTAAGCTAGTTGTGGTAGTGGAATTTTAATATAATTCTTAACATTTGTCTTCAGAAAATTCTCATAAACTTCTGAGGCACAAGTACGAGGTGTAGCAAATATTACAACTGGTTTTCCTTTATCAATAGATTCGACTGTCGGACGAACTATTCCAAATAAAATCTTCCCAAAATACTTTTCATCTTTCCAATCTCGAAGCCTCTCGTATATAGTTGAACTTATAGTATTGCAAGCAATTATAACTCCTGCACATTCCTTCTCTCCATATAGATAATTAAGAGCTCTCGTTGCAATATTAAAAAGCTCATCTGGAGTCTTGCCCCCAAATGGCACATTGGCCTGATCGCCCAAAAATATATAATTATACTCTGGCAATTCATCTTTCAAATGCTTTAAAACCCATAAACCACCGAGTCCTGAGTCAAATACACCAATACTTCCTTTTGTCATATGGGTATTATAGCATCTTTTATTTAGTCAGATAAGCTAGCCAGTAGTCGCGCTTGTAGATACGATCACTGAAGGTAGAATAATTTGTCTTTTTTTCTAAATGTAAAATTTTAAAATATTTACTATACATTTTTATAAAATCATCCCGAGAGAAAACTCTTTCAGTGAGACCTATATCTTTAATTATATAGGTATCATATTCTTTCCCTGGACTTGCCTTTAATAAATTCTTCACATTTTTATTGCCATCTTTACATAAAGCACGTATAAAGATATATCCACCCGTTTTTAAAATACGATTCATCTCATTTAAATATATTTCTCTTCCATGCTCATTAAGTGAGTTTGATGATGTAACATCTAGGATAATATCCACAGAGTTGTCTTCTATGTCATACCTATCTCCCATATCACTTAATCTGTAATCAACTTCCACCCCTAAATCTTTGGCTCGATTTTTAGCTAAATTAATGGCTGTTTTTGATATTTCTATACCGATAACACTATTGCCCATTTCTGCCAAATAATTTGAGTTCCGTCCGGTTCCACAACCAAGGTCTAGCACTACTTTATCCAAAACTTGATACTTTTTCTCTTTCTTGAGAAATTTTAAAAATCGCAAAGTGTCGGCTTGAGGTTCATCACCCCCAGTTACAAATTTAGGGTTCTTGTATTCCCTATCCCATATATTTCCTTGATGTGTCATCTATATTAAGCAGAGTATTTCTCCAGAGTTTTTTCTATTTCACTAACAATCATATCTAAATTCTCTGAGGCTTTGATAATATACCCTTTGACTCCAATATCCATTCCAGCCACAATAGCCTTGCTTATATCCTCAATTTTTGAAAGTTGAGACGATATTAATATTGGAATTTCTTTTTCTAGTTTCTTTTCTCGAAGATCATCTAAAAATTCCATACCACCCATTCTTGGCATTAATAAATCAAGAATTATGAGATTCGGTCTATCTTTATCAATAATACCTAAACCTTCTACCCCGTCCTTGGCATGGACAGTCTCATATTTTTCTTTTGGAAGAAAATCTTGTAATGTTTTTACAAAAACCTCATCATCATCAATAATTAATATCTTTTTCATTTTTCTATTTTAACATTAATAATAAATTAAATAAAATTCTTAAGAAAGAGGAATTGTAAAGTAAAAAGTACTTCCAACCCCTATCTTAGAAACGACCCCTATAGAACCCCCGTGCTCTTCTATTATACCCTTTGCAATAACCAAACCTAACCCTGTCCCATTTTTCTTAGGAACCTTATTCTTTGTATCTAATTGTTTGAATTTACTGAAAATAGTCTTGATATTCTCTTCTTCTATACCAATACCATTATCTGTTACAATAACTGTAATAAAAGTTCCCTGTCCTAAATCTAACGGAATAGAATTTACAGATTGATAGCCAGCAATTTTTGCTTCTTCTGGCAGAGATGCCCCCTCTTTGTGTAAAAATGTTATGACTTCTACAAGACCCTCTTTATTTGTATACTTGAGAGCATTTGATATTAAATTATTTAATATATGCTCAACCCCCTCAGAATCAAACATAACTTTTTCTGGAATATCTTTACCGAAAAAAGACTTAAGTGTGATATTGGAGCTTTGAGCAGTTATAGAATAAAAGTTAACCCTATCGTTAATTATTTTTATAAAATCACCTTCTTTCTTGTGAATATCAAACTTACCGGCTTCAATCTTGGCGACATCTAGTATATCGTTTACAATCTCGAGCATTCCAGAAGAGTTTCGATAAATAAGATCAATATATTCATCATAACTTTCGGGTGTTTGAGTTATTTTTTTATTTTTCAAAACTTCACTGATTTTTTTCACTCCATCAAGAGGTGAACGCAATTCATGAACAAGCATCGAGGTAAAATCTTTTCTCAGTGTTTCTACTTCCACTTCAGAAGTAACATCATGAAAAATTACAACTCCACCAGTAATACTTTCTTGTCCCATGACAGAAGAACTCTTGACAGGTAAAACAAAAATTTGAAAAAACTTTTCTCCAAGCAATATTCTCTCTGAGGTATATTCTTTCTTTAATTTTACACTTTCTTCAAGCCTACCTCTTATATCAAACTTGCCACCTAGGTTATCTATAAAATCAAAAAGAGTAACTTCTTTCATTGGATCTAAGGAAAGTGCACGCCTTGCAGCTGGATTTATAACGAGTATTTTATAATCAAGATCAGTCATGACTATACCGTCGGACATAGAGAGAACCATCGCATTGAGCTTACTCTTCTCGTTGGTAACCACTTCTTGAAGCTTAGTAACAGCCGAAGAGGCTTGGTTCGTAATCTTATAAAGAATAGTCATTTCATTCTCTTTATATAGGCCATTCTGCGTATCCGCTACAGTTAAAACCCCCACGACTTTTCCTCCAATTACAAGCGGGATATTGAAAAAAGATTCGACTGGTGCGTTGACTTCCTCTATGAGTATTGCTCCTGATATAAGCTCTTCAACTTGGTTTTCTTTAAATTCTTTATCTAGCAGTGCCCCCAAGGACTTGAGCATTCTATCTCTAACTTCGTTGATAAATCCACGATGCACAGACTTCTCTAGGTGTATTTTGAACAATATTTTGTCTGACTCTAGAAGCATATAAGAAACAGCACTATAATTTATAAACTGATGCAAAGACCCTGTAATAACATCCATAATCTGATGAACATCTAGAGAGTATCCTACTCTGTCCCCTAGCTCTTTTAGAATAGCAAGCTCATACATCTTACTGTCCATCTCCTTACTTCTTTCTTCTACTTTAATTTCTTTAATCTTTATATCCCTTTTTAATTTAAGATTTTTCAAAAACAAAAAAACCGCTACAAAAAATACTAATGTAGTAATCAAAACTATTAAAGAAAATAGAGACAAAAAGTCCATAGCTAGATAAGATTATCTAATTCCCTCCTGTTAGAGCCCTGGCTTCCTTTTCAGCGTTCATAAGAACTTTTAATGTAATAACAAACATAATGAACCAGACTATAAACACTGGTATGACTATGTAAACTCCCTTGGTGGAACAGTACATAAATCCAGTACTTACAATACCAAGTGAATACATTTCTACCATCATAGTATAAACCAAAATACGAACAACTTTCCCTACAAGAGACCCTTTGACGAGTGCATATACAACTCTACCTTTAATAAAAAGATAGATACTTCCTATTATCAAAACTGGCCATCCGACAGCTAATATTATTGTCATAATTAAATTATTCATGTTAATTGTAAAATAAAACTTATATTAATTGACCTTATTAATTTCTGGATATTTTTCGAAAATTGAACCTAACGCATTTTTTACTATCATGCCTGATAATTCTACGTACGTATTTACTAATTGCTGAAGAACAGTATTACCATCACCTTTTATATCTGTGACAATACCCTTGTCGTCGACCGACAAACCCACCACACTACGTGCCTTAAGAACTGCTATGTCTGGACCCAATATTATTGATTGTCTGGCAATAATTTCCGTTATTATTGCAACATATCTTGTTTTCTCATCCATATTTTTTATTTATTAAAAAAATTAATTACTCGACTTTACTACTTATAATGATACCACAAACAAACTTAAAAAAATATTAAATAGCGTCATTTGGCCGGAAAGAAAACTTCAAAGAGTAAATAATGGCAAATATTAAAATTATCCAGCCGATAATATACATAAAAGAAGCTACTTGGTCAGTAAAACGTAATATATTGAGAGAAGATAAGATATAGTTCCAGTCGTGATATACACTATCTCCTCCTAAAAGTGGAAGCTCCATCTTGATTGCATCTCCTGCATAAACAGATATATTAAAGAAATTCTGACTAAGCCAAAACAGAAGCAAAGAGGCCGAGAAATAATCCTCTTTCCTATAAAAATACAAAGAAAATACCGAAGGTATTATAATTTGCATTAAAGTTCCTCCCAATATTTTTATAAACTCACCAAAGAATCCAAAGACGACATGTCCCGCTTCATGAAATATCAAATTCACATTATCTACAAAATGCCAATCTGACAAACTAGTAATATAATAAAACATGTATACGGCCACAATTGCGACCAATACAACTTTGGACCAACTTATTGTCTTATTCATAATTACATTATATCAAAACAATAGCCAAAACCCCTAGAAGAAAGTTTGCTAATTAAATAGTCTCCACCATTATCATGTTGGTAGGGCCACCTTTTTTGTCCCATTGAGAGCAAGTAGCTATGACTACTTGGTCGCCTTTGTTCGCAATATTATTCTTTATACAGAAAGTTCTGACAGACTTAAATACTTCCACATCTAAGGCTGTTTTGTACTCTTCTACCTTCAAAGGCAAACAACCGAAAGATAATGCTAGTTGGTTTGAAGTTAGCTCATCTGATGTTACAGCAATGATAAACGACTTTGGTTTATGACGAGATATCATGCGGGCGGTAAAGCCAGTCTTCGTGAGAGCGATTATCGCCTTAGCTCCTATGTTATGAGCCGTCTTTACAACAGAACCAGTAATAGAATCTGTCACATTTATCTCCCCTTTATCATTTATATAAGAAATCTCTCTTTCTGGATAATTCTCTTCTATATCTAGAGCAACTTTACTCATAACTTTGACTGCTTCAACTGGGTACATACCTAAGGTTGTCTCTTCTGAAAGCATGACCGCATCCGTACCATCGAGTATTGCGTTGGCAATATCGGAAACTTCGGCACGAGTGGGTACTGGACTCTTGATCATTGATTCAAGCATCTGGGTCGCAGTGATCACCATCTTACCAGCATCATTACATTTCTTGATAAGCATCTTCTGTATCATAGGAACTTTCTCCGCTGGTACTTCTATTGCCAAATCCCCTCTTGCCACCATAAGTCCGTCGCAGAGTTCTAGTATGGCATCGATATTCTTCACGGCTTGGGGAGTCTCTATCTTGGCTATTATTTTGGCTTTTGATTTTCTTTTATTTAAAATCTCACGTAATTCTATAACGTCCTCTTTTGTACGAACGAAAGAAAAAGCAAAGAAGTCTACTTTATTCTTGAATCCAAATTCAATATCCTTTTTATCTTTCTCTGTCAGAGAACTGACTGAAATATCAGAATCGGGAAGATTAACACCACGACGCCCTTTCGTCTCCCCTCCGACGAGAATTTTACATAAAACTTCCTCTCCTTTTATACTTACTACTTCAAACCTCTTTTTACCATCATCTACCATTATCATGTCTCCCTTTTTCACTTCACGTGCAAACAAAGGATAATTGATGGAAACCCTTTTTTCATCACCAATGATTTTCTTAGTTGTAATGGTTATCATCTCCCCTGTCTTGAGCATTACTTTTTCTGTACTAAATTCACCTAGGCGGATTTTAGGACCAGATAAGTCTTGCATGATAGCTCCTCTTATTCCAGTATTTTTCATGGCTATCTTGAAATTGTCTACCCTCTCTTGATGCTCTTTAAAGTCACCATGAGAGAAATTGAGGCGCATAACATTGAGTCCAGATTTAAGAAGCTTCGAGAGCATTTCAACTGAAGTTGTCGCCGGACCTATAGTTGCTACAATTTTTGTTTTTTTGATCATAAAAATAATATATTAACTATTAAACAAACAATGCAATAAGCCTTACAAAGTAAGGCTATAAATTGGATAAGCTCTATTATAGCACAAAACCTTTTATTCTCCTTGAATAACTCGAATTAGAAAAAAAATAATAGCTACAACTAGAAGTATGTGAATAAATCCACCCAGGACATGGAACCCTATAAAACCTAGTAACCATAAAATCAACAATATAATTGCAATTGTACCAAGCATATAAATAAATTATTTAAAATTAATAAAATTTTTTAAAGCTCGACACTTTAAATTCATTTGATTAGGTAATCACATTATTCATTTATATTAAATAACTTTTTCAGGAGTTACTTGTTCTACTGGCAAGGAATCGTCTTTGGTAGGAGTAGTGCCGTCATTATTAAATATCGTCACTTTTGTTTCGCTACTTCCAGAATAAACATCAGCACTTTCATCATCAAGAGCAAAGGTTTTGTTACTTACTTCAATCTTCCCAAGAGAACTTTCCTTGGGTGAAAAAGTTATAGTTCCCAATAGTCTCTTCCCAGTCCAGCAACCAGGGAAACCTGCTGTTTTGATAATTGAACCATTTTTATTATCAATTAAATCATAACCAGGCTGAACAATAGGAAGCCAACCATCAGCAAATTCCCATTTCCCTGCCTTGAGTTGTTCAGGAGAAAATCTTAATCCCACTTTTAAAGTACAAGTTTTTTTACCGTTTGAAGAATCAGTATAAACCTTAACGGAAAAATCCTCTTTCAGCTTAGCCTCAATACTCTCTGGATCAAGTGTAACTGTAGTGATAGCATTTTCCTCTAAAACAATCTTGTCCAATTCTTGTTTATTTGAAATCCTTTTACTATCAGATATCCCAAAAGCAAAGATAGCAAAGGCTATCAAAACCAATCCCCAGATTATTATTTTCTTAAGATTACTCATATAATTAACAATTCGTTACATTTTTATAAAAAAGACCTTACATATATATTATAACAAAGTTTCAGAAAACAAACAGTGCATAAATAAACTTCTTATTTGGATTTTTATTACAAGATTAAAGCACTGGCAATAAAACCATAAATCAAGACACTTGCTGTATCTTGGATAACTGTTGCAATAGGCCCTGCTCCAACCGCTGGATCAAGATGCTCTAATTCTAAAACTTCAGTAATAAGTAAAGCTATCAGAGGGGCTGAAGCAATAGCTCCAAATGTCGAAAGAGACACGGCAAGAGCTAACTCAAAAGAATTAAACCAAAAAATAATAACAGGAAAAATTATTAATCCAAAGATCAAGCCCAAGGTAATACCTAAAATACTTTCTTTAAAAAGATATTTGCGAAAGAGAGCCTTGCCCGATTTTAAATCTCTACTATAAATATTTTGTGTTTGAGTACCGACAGCATCTGCCATATAAACAACAAAGGGAATAAAAAAGGCAACGGAAATATTTACCGCCAAAACCTCTTCAAACCGAGATGTCACAAAAGACAAAGCAACACCAAGAACAAGACCTAATACAAGAGAAGGCACTCGTAGCTTCATTAGTGTCCATACTGACTCCTTGTCATCGTCTGCATATTCAATACCATCTTTATTCATATTTATAATTATAGCACAACTAAAAACATATATATAAAACAAAACCTATTAATCTGATTAATAGGTTTTGTTTTATAACTTAGCTTTTATTCTAAAACTTTTAGAGTCCCTAAGTGGCCCAACTGTCTATGCCCAGGCTTTGTACAGTAATACACGAACTCCCCTGCCTTATCGGCTGTGAATTCTACAATTAATTCTTTGTTGAGCTCTGTATCGGCATATACACTATACTCATCAATTTTAAAATCATGCATACCACTTGTCACAGTTATCTTTATCCTGACCCTATCTCCCCTATTTACAGTAATTTCCTTTAGAGAATACTGAGGCTTTGGACTACCACTAGACATGTCAACAAAGGATGTCATAGAAAATTCTTTTACCGTTTCACTATTTTTTTCTGTATTCTCAATATTTTCTATTTTATTTGTAATATTCTCATTTATTGATTGTTTATTATCCTTACCTACAAACCAAAAAGCAAAAACTACAATAACTATAACAACAACAGCCCATACAATAACTTTTTTATTCATATAATTTATTTAGATTAAACTAATAAAATACCAAGCCTCACGCCTATAAAGAATACTTTAGAGGCAAAAACACATGACCTATTGATATAGGTCCAAGTAACTTATTAAATTTGAGAATTAATCGCATGTTAATTCTATCGCTCTAGGAAAAATTAGTCAACAAACAAAAACACCTTATTTAAAGGTGTTTTTGTTTCAATTATTTTATTTAAAAAGCCAACCTAGTAAACTAAACCCCTTCTGATATATATCTAATTTAGTTTCAATTTCTAAATTAATTTTTTCAAGAAGAGTTACTTGATCAGTTAATACTTTCAAATCAGTGCCAACCTTAACTTCATTCTTAACCTGATTGAGAAGAGTAATTTGTTCACGATTTTGTTCTAGTATTTTCTCTGCTTTTTTTATTTCATTATATTTTGGGCCCAAAAGAAATTTAACGAAGCTACTCCGTGTCTGTACTTTTTCTAAACTAATTTCAAGATCTTCTTGATTTTGATTCTGAGCTTGTGCTATAACTCTAACTTGTTCACCGATCCTTTTATTCTTTTCTGCAATTTTTAAAATTTCTTGAACTGCATTAGCAACTTGACTCCTTCTTTCATCGGCTTCAATTTTATCCTCATCATCATTACTATCCTCATCACTGTCATCATCTTCTATATCATCCGATCCATCTTGATCATCTTCTTGATCCTTAACTTTTGTACCGTTTTTGTCTTTTTCTTGTGATTCTTTCTGTGTTTTAGTCTTTACTTCCACTCCTAAACCTACTTCATCTCCCTCATCATCTTCGATCTCCACCTTTCCATCACCCTTTACCTCTGTTTCTATATCTTCATCTTCGTCAGAAACCTGAGCAGATCCTGTGATGCTTACCCCTAAACTACTCTTACTTGAATCATCTTTTCCTTGAGCTAATACATATGAAGCTGAAGCAAAAGATACTATTAAAACAATAATTGCTAAAATTTTATATTTCATAATTTTAATTTTAAATATATATTAATAATTTTACACACTAACGCTAGTATTATAACAATAAAACAAGCATTAAACAACAAAGTACTTGATTTAACTCAAATATAGTAATAAAATAAAACTACGAAATATCTCCTTTTACAAGCATCTATAAAAGCTTGCATTACTTGTCGTAGTAATGCAATACGTAAAATATTAACAATTATTAAATAATAAAATTAAAATGAAAACAACAAAAATTATTTTTTGGATATCAACAGCTATCATATTCTTAGCTGAAGGAGTAGTCCCGGCACTTACCTCACAGTCAGAGATGTCCATTCAAGGTATTACTAGCTTGGGCTATCCTGTATACTTTGTAACATTACTAACTGTGTTCAAAGTTCTCGGGGCTATTGTATTAATAGTTCCTCAAATCCCCAACAGAGTGAAAGAGTGGGCATACGCAGGATTCATGATTGACTTTATAAGTGCCTTTGTAAGCATATGGGTAGTAGCTGGATTCAATGCTGGTTTAGCATTGCCACTAATCGCCATGGTTATATTAATCATGTCTTATGTGAGTTACAGTAAGATACAAACTAGTAAATAGAAATTACAAAATGAGCTCAATCTAGATTGAGCTCATTTTGTAATGACGGAGAGTATAAGTCGCCATTGGAACAGAATTATTGAAAAACAAGTACTAAATCGTATTAATAACATTCAGCAGCTTTTCTTTTCCTAAAATGTGAAGCTCTGTAATAGCTCGAGTCAGCGCCACATATAAAAGGTCTTTTTGCATTCTTCTTCTCTCTTCAATATGCTCGGGCAGGATATCAATATGGTGGGCTATCTTAAATGAAAACTCATCAATTCCAACAATAAAAACTATATCAAATTCAACACCTTGTGATTCCAGCATCGTCAAGACGTGAATATTCTTTATATCATTAAATTCATTTTTAAACTGAGACAAATGAGCATCGTTTTTTAAAATAATACCAATGGTCCCCTTTTCGTATCCATTAATATTATTCTTGATGTGTTCAATTTCGCCCTCTATTGTTTGAAATTCTTTTTCTACAACAACTGGACCTATTTTTGCTCCTTCAGGGATTATGGTTTTATAACCCAAACTCTCAATAAACAAAAGTATATTTTTTGTATTTCGATAGACCTTATTCAAGACGATATTCCTATCTGAGTTTATTGTTTCCCCTATATCTTCTAAACTTCTTATAGTGCCTAGTTTTACTTGTTGGGCAATATCTCCGACATAAACAGATGAGGTAGTATCTTTATTTAAACAACCTCGAAAAATTTGTAATTGTTCCGGTAGATAGTTCTGGAATTCGTCTATTATCATAAGTGAGTACTCAACCTTGTTCTTTTCTATTTTTTTAACTAGATTATCTTTTACAAAAGTCTGATATTCCCTTCTAGTTTCAAATTTTTTAAATTTTTCAAAATGTGACTTTAAAAGAATTGAGAGGTCAAATCGATCGAGCCTCTTTTCTTTCTTCTGTTTATCAAATAATTTAATATTTTCTTTTGAAAAATAATCTTCGTATGTTCCATACAGCACCTTGTCTATATTTGAATTCCATTTAACAATTGGCTTTTCTCTTAAGGCTCTTAATTTTTGATACTCATATATATCTCTTTCTTCTTCACTTTCGCCATACCTTTCGATATATGAATATCCGAACAAATTTAAAGTAAACATAGCCCATTCACAAAATGTTGTGATATTTACATCTTTGATACCAAGACCAGGAAGTAAGGTCGCGAAGTATTCTTTCGTTCCATTGTCTTGAACAAAAACAATTATAGAGCGAGCTTTATATAGCCCTGCTGTATCAGGAGCTTGAGTCAGATATGCAACTCTATGGAGAGCCAGTGTCGTCTTGCCTGAACCAGCTGGCCCTGAGATTACGAGTGGTCCTTGATGATGAGCCCTTATGACTTGGTCTTGGGCTTTTTCCATCTGAGCAATAATTTCTGGTAATGCAAATTCACTTTTTAATCTTGTAAAATGTTCTTGGTAAATAAGCTCTCGAGGCTTATCCTTTACTTCTAAGGCAAAGAATATGACCTTGCCATCAACGATCATGTATTGTTCTTTCCTTCTTATAATTATATTTTTCTTTGTTCCGTCTGGAAGTCTATAAGAGACCGGCCCTAGATTTTCAAAACGAATTGACGCCACAGGTGCCACCCATGAATATATTGATTCTTCTGAAAATTGATGCTTGGCGAAATAATATTCTTTGTCTACCCCATCTTCATCGGCGATATAACACTTAAAGAAATACGGGGAACTTTCTAAATTATTGAGTTCAATTATTCTATTCTCGGCGTTGGCCTTTAGTTGCATTTGGACTAGTTGGTCTTCTGGTCGCATTCTAGCAATCTCACGGGTACTTTTACTAGCTAATATTTCTACTTTTTTAAAACTTTCCTGTACTCTCCCTCGGATAAAATCAATGTGCAATTTAAGGCTATTTAACAATTTTTCTTTGTATTTTTCCATAATTTTATATTAAAAAAACCGCTTCGGGCGGTCTACATAATGGTCTCTTCTCCAATTTTATTTGAATAATAATTTAACCTTTTTAACATAAGAAATATCATACCAGAGAGTGTCTATTCTGACAAGTGGATAACTTTAGTATTTAAATGTGCTTATTTTTATACTTGCGGAGAGAGGGAGATTCGAACTCCCGGTACGATTTCTCATACACAACCTTTCCAGGGTTGCCGTTTAAACCACTCACGCATCTCTCCATATCCTGACCGAAGTCAGGATACACATGGGAATTAATAATAAAAACCCATGTTCTAAAAAGAACATCCAAGGACATAATACTAAATATTTTAACTTTTACCAAGCAACTTCACTACTTAAAATCACCTAAATTAATATTTAGATGATTTTAAAATAAGCTATTACCTATAAGTTTTTAAGCTGTTGGTCCCTCACCCTCTCTTATTACTGTTTGCTCTTCCGTTTTGATTAAAGTAGAAACCTTTTCAAAATTTAAATAAACTATAATAATTAAGATTAGTAATTTAACAAAGAAATTATTTAATGGTTTTATAAATTGACCAATCAAACCAATAAAAACAACTAAAGTGATAGCGTGTATAGCTATCTGGTAGGATCTTCCATAAGTTAATTTAATCCCCTTAATAGACATTAATCCCCATACAACGAGTGCATACAGTAAAAGAATAACAAGGCTACCTATAAATTCAAAAATAAATATAAATATAAAAGCCATTAATACCAAGAAGATTAATATTACTGGTAATAATTTATACAACAAAGCTTGTTTTTCTAAAATCCAAGGTTTTGTAATATCGGCATTTCCAAATTTTGAAAGAGATATAATTTTGATTTCATTATTTTCCCCCATCATTACTACTTCGTTTTTAGTCAAATATGAAAATGTTGCATACTCTTTAAATTTATCCAAACTAAATGGTTCACTTGTATTTATAACCATTAAATTCTCAATTTTCGTTGAACTAGAACTTAAATCACTTTTAATCGAATCGGGTACTTTTATAAAATAAGGCTCTGGTTGATTGACAGAGGCACTTCCATTTTTTATTGAAACTACAAGACCATCAGGGTATCCTGTCTCTGTAAACGAAGTCAGATTAGTTTTTATAGCCTTTATCATAAAAGGCATGGAAGCAAGAAAAATAACAGATAGCAAGAACGCTATGAGTAATGATAATTTGGCCAAATACTTAATAGATTGCCTAAGTGGTTCTTCTAAAACTGTTGTTTTATAATATTCTTTATTGTAAATACTATTTTTAATTTGTATAAATATATTCATATTATTAAATTAATTGATAATTATAAACTCCCTCTTAATCTTTTAATTCTCTCTTCTACTGGCGGATGTGTAGAAAACAAATTCATTGTTTTTTTCTTAAAATTCCCCGAGCCTAAAGGATTTGCAATATATAGGTGAGCTATCGCTCCAGATTGGCTCTGCATTGGTCTACCATATTGACTAATCTTCTCTAGAGCCGAAGCTAGGCCCTCTGGATAGCGTGTGAGAAGTGCTCCTGATGCATCGGCCAAGTATTCCCTTTTACGAGAAATACCAAGCTGTATGAGAGTCGCAGCGATAGGAGCCAAAATAGCAACAACAATACCTATAATCATTAATAAACCACTGCCCCGATCATTGTCACGATGTCCACCAAAAATAGACATTCTCATCATCATATCTGAAACGATAGCTACAAAGCCTACGAGAACAACAGCCACGGTTGACACAAGCATATCCTTGTTCCCTATGTGACTCATCTCATGAGCAACTACTCCTTCAAGTTCGGACTTATTCATAATAGAAAGTAACCCTGTCGTAACTGCAACTACTGCATGATTCTTGTCTCTTCCTGTAGCAAAAGCATTAGGAGAAGGATCTTCTATCACGTATATTTTCGGCATTGGGAGGCCAGCTGTAATAGCTAAATTTTCAACGATTGTATAAAAATCAAAATACTGTTCGCGAGTAGCAGGATGAGCCTTGGCTAAAGAGAGTGCGATTTTATCTGAGAACCAGTAGCTTGTAATATTCATAATTAAAGAAAAAACAACAAATATATAAAGTATATTTGGGTTTCCGTACACTCTAGCAAAGATGTATCCTAGCCCTATAACTATGATCAAAAACATGGACATTAAAATCCAAGTTTTCGTAACATTTTCTCCTTGATGTGTATATAGTGTAGCCATATGAATTAGGTTCTAGTAATTAGTTTAGAGTGATTAGTAATTATTCGATAATAATCGGAATTAAAATATTTTTATCATTCTCGGAAAGACCTGAAGCGTTATCGTTGTGAATCTCTATGTAAGCTTGGCCTTTCTTTAGATTTGTAAAATCTATATTCCCCTCAAAGTTTACAGGGCCGGAAGTCATCCAATCGTCTTTTGCCATAGCATTACTCTTGAGTAGAACTTTTTTGTTTGAATCTAAAACATTGATTAAAATATTGGCTTCAAAAAAGTACCCTCCTTTGACAATTCCTCTATAAGAAACAATTCCCTTAACCTTCGTATTTGGCATTATAGAAAAAGCTACTAAATCGTCTTTATTGCCAGAAATTTGCTCTTTATTCTCAATAGGGGTCATATTCTTATCTATCGTAACAACATCATTCTTGTCTTTTAAATTTGGCAAATAAGTCTCTTGGTTCTTGTACATGAATCGTAAGGCTACAATCATCAAAACAATCAGTACAAATAGAAGAATTGTATTTAATGTTGAACTATAAAATTTTGATCCAAAATACTTTTTTTCCATATTCCTAGAATTTAACTTCTACAGGATTCTTCTCTGCACTATCTTGCTCAAGTTCAAAGAATTCTAATGCTGTGAATTTAAACATTCCGGCGATTATGTTACCTGGGAATGTTTGAACTCCAATATTGAAATCACGGACATTACCATTGTAAAATCGGCGTGAGGCCATAATCTTGTTCTCTGTATCTGAAAGCTCTCTTTGTAACTCAATGAAGTTTGTATTGGCTTTCAATTCTGGATAAGCTTCAGATATCGCAAATAAAGACTTTAATGTACCAGTCAAAATATTTTCAGCTTCCCCTTTTTCAGCAAGAGTTCCAGCTTGCATAGCTTTTGAACGAGCTTCTGTAACTTTCTCGAAAGTTCCTGCTTCATGTGTAGCATAACCCTTCACTGTGTTTACTAAGTTTGGAATCAAGTCATAACGACGTTTAAGCTGAACATCAATATCTGCCCATGCTTCTTGTGCACGAGTTTTTAAAGTAACGAAACCATTGTATTTAACAACTAAATACAAAACAAATGCGACTACTACTGCTATAACTATATATAAAATTGGCATATGATTTTGCGAATCACATCGCGTAAGTCCTTTAGGCGCGATGCTTTTTTATTATTAATTTTGATAAACGACTTTCAATGTATTATATTATAGCATAAATGCCCCGCAAGCGAAGCTTGCGGGGCATTTTGCTAATCACTAAACTAATTTCCCAATCTATTATATACTTTCTATTTTCTACTCTTCTGCATATCCTGTACTAAAACCAACATAGGACTTGCCAAGAAGATAGATGAATATGTTCCAAAGAACATACCAGCTGTAAGCATTAAAGCGAAAATTTTCGTACTTGTAGGACCAAAGAATACAAGGGCTAGCAATGCGATGATGACAGTTGAGGAAGTAGCAATAGAACGAGCAAAGACTTGATTTAAACTTCTTCCTACGGTCTCATCAAAAGTCTTGAATTGACCCATTCGGATATTCTCACGAATACGATCAAACACAACAATAGTATCAGAAACCGAAAGTCCTAGGATTGTAAGTACAGCAACTACAAAGAGAGTATCTACTTCTACTCCTGAGAAGTGACTCATAACAGCAAATACTCCAACTGGAATAATAATATCGTGAACAAGAGAAATGATAGCGATGAAACCATACTTCCAAGATGAAACTGGCTTTGAAACTTTACGGAAAGAAAATGCAATCCAAAAAATAATTCCAAGTGATACTAAAATAAATGAAATAATTGATTTTCGAGCAAGTTCTTTTCCAACGGAAGGACCAATCGAATTAAAACTTTTCTCTACAGCATCAGTACCTAAAACCGACAAGATATCTTTGTGTTCTTTGTCTGTTATATCGCGAGCCTTAATACTGTAACCCTTTTCTCCTATTGGCTGTATTAATACTTGACCAACTGCTAGAGGCTTAAGACTAGCTTCGATGATTGACTGCTCTGGGCGAACATTGGTGTATTCTACTTCTACGAGAGATCCGCCCTTAAAATCAATACCCATATTTAAACCAAAGAACGAGATTGCACCGATTGATAATACTACTAAGGCGATTGAAATTGAAACAAATATTTTTTTGTATTTAATGATAAACATAAATTATTTTTGAGATTTAGCGCTACTAAGCCCCGACCCGAATAAAAAGTTGGTGAATCCGTTTGTTTTTTTGATATTGAGAGTATAAAGGAATATTCTTGTAATAGAAATTGCAGAAATCAAAGAGACCAATACACCAATCAAGAATACTAGGGCAAACCCTTTTATAAGAGTCGTACCAAACCAGTAAAGGATAATGGCAGTGATGATACTTGAAATATTAGAATCCCGAACTGAGAGCCATGCACGCTTAAAACCATGATGCATAGAATCCCCTACAGTGCTTCCACCTCTTAACTCTTCTTTAATACGTTCAAATATGAGTACGTTTGCATCTACCGCAATACCAAGCGAGATGATGAATCCTGCAATACCTGCAGCGGTCAAAGTCACAGGGACAAGCTTGAAAATAGCGAGCATTGCAACCACGTAGATAGAGAGAGCAACTGTTGCTATAAGTCCTGGAAGTCTGTACCAAATGATCAAGAAGAGTGCAATAGCGAGGAATCCGATAAGTGCAGCCTTTACCCCTGCAGCTGTAGCAGCGGTACCAAGTGATGGACCAATAGTTTGTGTAGAGATAAGTTCAATAGCGACAGGAAGAGCTCCAGAATTCAAACGTCCAACTAGGAGCTTAGCTTCTGTTGCTTTGAAATTTCCAGATATCTGAGCCTTACCCCCAGAGATAGCTTCGTTTACAGTAGGGATAGAAATAGGTGCCCCATCTAAAAAGATGGCAACACTTTTACCAACATTTTCTTTTGTAATTTTTTCAAATAATGCTGACCCCTCTTCATCAAACTGTAATGCCACTATTGCTTCACCAGTAGTTTGATCAAATTCGAGAATTGCCTTATCGAGATAACGACCAGTAAGTTCAGTTTTTATGTATTGAGAAGCATAAGGATCAAACACGACATTACCGTCTTTGCCTACAGTAGCTTCTACTGGAGCATCTTTTATAGGATTCTCTGTACGAAAATCAAGCATTGGTGTCTCACCTATCATTGCAATAGCGCTTGAGACATCTGTAACTCCTGGAAGGTCAACGATAAGACGTTGCTCCCCTTGGTTAGAGAATCCACCATCTTGTACTTGTATAGAAGGTTCTGAAACTCCGAAAATATTGATACGTCTTTCGATGACATCACGAAGAGAACTCATGGAGTCTCCTATCTCTGTCGCATCAATCTCTGATACGTCTGCTCTGTACACCAAGTGTGTACCACCCGATAGATCAAGCCCAAGCTTGAATGGATGTGTAGCTAAAAATCCCTTAGGAGTAGCATCTTTGGCAACTGCCATTTTAGCGATCTCTGACTTATAAACAAAAAAACCAATACCCGCGCCTAATAATAAGATAAGTAATGCTGTAATTCTTGTTTTCAACATAATAGGCCTATTTTATAGCGTTTTGGTGAAAATAGCAAGCAAACGATCGATGAATTTGGCCTTAAAAATAAGGCTGAAAATGAAAGAAACTAAAATTCCAATAATATAACCAAAGAGAATATCAATTGGAAAATGAACTCCCGCAACAATTCTAGATGAACCAACAAATAAAGCTCCAATTGCAAAATAAATTCCAACCTTTTTATTTATCAAAAATAAAGACATAGCCAAGGCTGCTGTAAATGTCGCATGACCAGAGGGAAAGGAATCCATACCACCATGGAGAAATAAAGGCTTAATATTTTCAAAAACAATAAATGGACGAGGATAGACAATGATAGCTTTCAGAATGGACGTAATAATCCAAGCAAAAACAGCTGAAGACCCAATAAAGAATATAACTTTTAATCGAGGACCTAAATTATATTGCTGAGAAAAATTCTTTGAATCAAAAACTCCATTGGTATAAAAAACTAGAAAAATTATAGCGATGAGAATTAAAATATAAATAAAAGGATTGGCAAAAAATAAAACAATCCAATCAAAAATTGCTGAACGATGAGTTAAATTATAAAGGCTGAAAAAGATTGTATTATTCATTTTTATTTTTAGCAACTTGGTAAACATTTTCAAGTAACATAGCGACAGTTACAGGCCCTACCCCTCCTGGTGTAGGTGTTATAAAAGAAGCCCTATCCCCAACTGATTCCATGTCGACATCCCCAACAACAGAACCATTTTCTTCTGAAGTTCCAGCATCTACAATAACCACTCCATCTTTGACCATGTCACCAGTTATAAATTTTCCACGACCAATAGCTGAGATTATCAAATCAGCTTCTTTGGTGAGAGTATCAACATTTTCAGTCTGACTATTTACAACCGAAACATTTAGTCCTTGTTTTTTTAGTAAATGCGTCACTGGAAGTCCTACAAGTTTACCCTGACCTAAAACCACAATATTTTTATCTTTCAAATCTATATGGAGTGTTTCTAAAAGTTTCATACACGCAAGAGCCGTTGGATAACCAATGCTTCCTGTATCATTATAAAAGTTATTATTATTTAACTTTCCCAAACAATCAACATCTAGCTTTGGATAAATAGCATCTAGAACTGTTTGTGTATCTATATGTGCTGGTAATGGCAACTGTACAATAATACCACACATCAAAGGGACATGATTTAAATTTTCTATTTCTTCAACGACCTCTTCTGTTGTAATACCTTTAGGAAAATTAACAGTTCGAAATTTTATTCCTACAGATTCAGCTGCCTTACCTTTAATCCTTACATATGAAGCTGAAACAGTATCATCCCCCACTAAAATATCACAAAAAATAGGAGGAAAAGGAAGCGCCTCAACTTTATCTTTCAGGTCTTTTAAAATTTCATCTTTAATTTTTCTTCCGTCTATAATTTGCATAATTGTTTCTATACTATATACCTAAAAACTCATTCCTCATATCATCTCTATGTGCCACCCGACTATATTTATTCATTCCCATCAAAATACCAAGTCCTATAAATTCAGTTAATAAATGAGATCCACCATAACTCATAAATGGCAAGGTAATTCCTGTGACGGGCATTATCCCAATATTCATTCCGATATTAATAATAAAATGGCTCATAAAATAAATGGATAAACCTACTCCATAAAGAATTTCAAAATTCGTCGCCCCCAGTAGTGATATGTGCAGTATTCTCCATATAATAAGACCCAAAAATAAAAACAAAAACATTGATCCTACAAACCCCCATTCTTCTACGAAAGCTGCAAAAATGAAATCAGTCTGATACTCTGGTAAAAACTTTAACCGAGACTGTGTTCCAAATCCAACCCCCTTACCTGTTAATTGCCCACTACCAACTGCTATTGTAGACTGGTAAACATTATAACCTGTTCCACGAATATCAGTCATGGGATTCACGAAATTTATAATACGAGCTTTTTGGTAAGGTTGAAATACAAAAAGCCAAAGACAAGCAAAAGCAACAGCCCCTATCCCAACAACAATCATAAAATATTTACGAGAAATTCCAGAAACCAAGGTCATGCCAATCCAAATAAAGAGAATAATAATCGCTCCTCCAAAATCAGGCTGTAAAAACACTAAAAGAAACGGAATAAAAGCGTAAATTCCTGATATAAAAATATGTTTAAAATTGTCTATTTCAACATGTCGACGTGAAAAATATTTAGCCAACATCAAAATCACCACCAACTTCATCAAGTCTGATGGCTGAAAAGAAAACCCCCCAAAGGAAAACCATGACTGTGCCCCATTGGCAGTATGCCCAAAGATAAACAACAAGATAAGTAGAAAAGAAAATATTCCAAAGATTGTCACTAAAACTTCTGTCCTTTTTAAAAATCTAAAATCAACATACGACAATAAGAAAAAAACTGAAAAAGAAATACCAATCCATACGAGTTGATGTGAGAAAAATGGCGTTACCTCTGTAAATGACTTCATCGTTACAAGGCCTGCCAATAGGACTGGTACTATAAAAACGAGAAGAAGCCAATCGATTCCAAAATAACGTGATTTCATAGAATTTTAAAATGATACCTTAAATGGATTAATCTCAATCAAAATATCTTTAACTACAGGATCACCCGTAAGTTCTTCTGGCCATGTAAAGAAAACCGGAAGAGACTCCCCACTAGAAAGACCTTCTTTGACGGTTTTAGAAACGTTAATTGCATTACCCTCTTGATCATAGAGGATTACAAAAACTTCAAATGACGGTATGTCTTGTATGGACTCATTCTTTATGCGTGCAGAAAGACTTGGATTTTTATCATCTTCACCCATCAATACATTATCAACATACAGATCAAGATTGTTTACAGTTGGTTCTTTTTTAGTCCAATTAAATGGAGGTACAAATTCAAAGGTAATACTCTTAACTTTCGCTTCACCTGAATCAAATCGAGCTTCAAAAATGGCAAATTGTTTACTTGGGGGAATATATGTAGTTCCCTTTCTTCGACCAAGCAACCTGTTGTTTACATCATAGGCTCTAAATTCATAATCGATTTTTTCAATAGCAGAATTTTTATTCTGATTTTCTACTAAGGCAACAAAATTATATGTATTTAGAATAACAGGAAAAGCTCTGCTCCATAAAATAACAGGATCAGATGTAACTTCTTTACACATACGAGAACAAGCCCCACCACAGTCAACCCCCGTTTCTGTTCCGTTCTTTTTCCCATCTGTACAAGTCGGTTTCTTGAAAATAACTGGATACAAGAAGATAAAAAGAATTACTAAAATAACACCAAAAAATCCACTTAAATATTGTATTTTTCTTTTAGTTGCCCAAGTCATATGTCTATACTATACCACATCCACTCCCCCTAAACAAAAATCCGCCTCAAAATTGAAGCGGAATTGTAAAAAATTAATATCACCAAAAAACTTTATATGGTGACTCAAAAGATAAAAGTTGATGAAGCCACATAGCTCTCATTTTCCTCATAGACAATATCGTTATGAGGATAGATAAAACTAAAGCCCCTCCTGGGTAAAGTTTATCTTTAACATTCCAATTTTCTCCCCCAACAAAAGAAAGAAATGCGGCAAAAGAATAAATTAGATATATTCCAGTTGGCGTAAAATTTGGATTTTTTATTGTATCCAAAATTTGTGGAATACTGGCAATTCCCAAGGCTACAACAGCAGCAATATTCGCAGCCTTGCTACCAATTTGCCACCAAATAATCATGCAAATAATTATTAAGAATATAACCATTGATTCAATTCGTGTCCATTTAGTTTGACCCTTGAAAACAAGAAAAATAGCAACCGTAAAAGATCCAACTGCGTAGAATAATGATAGCCAAAAATTTTTTCCATTCTGAAAAATAATTGTTGCAAATATTATTACATCTAATACTCCCCAAAGAAAGTAGGTAACGTAATTTTGTATAATTTTGCCTTTTAGTATGCCAATTACAAGAGGTATGTCAACGAGTAGACCAATCACCCCACCAATTAAAGATAAATTCATGATTTCGATTTTTTAAAGTTTTGTTTATTCTAAAACAATAAATAAATTACGTCAAGTATAAAAAACACCCAAACGGGTGTTTTTCATGAGTTGAATACTTTGTTCTGGCGGCAACCAGAAACGAAAAAATTCATTGCTTAGTGCTGGCGGCTATCTACTTTCCCCATGAAAGAGTATCATCGACACTACAAGACTTAACTTCTGTGTTCGGAATGAGAACAGGTGAGATTGGGTAAGGGACCCAATCGCAAGACCTTGAGCACTATGTAATCATAGAGCGAAAGGTGTACTGCGCCTGTAAGGCGGGACTACTATATAAAACAACAAAATACCCCTATAAATAGAGGCATTTTGTTAGTTGAATACTTTGTTCTGGCGACAACCTACTTTCCCCATAAAAGAGTATCATCGGCATAACGGTGCTTAACTTCTGTGTTCGGAATGAGAACAGGTGTGACCACCATATCGAATCACCAGAACAAAAAATTCAACAAATCTTCAGATACATGATACCTGAAAACTGAATACTGTAGAACACAACAACAATGATTTTCACATTTCCTAATAGGAATCGAACGATTAGTACACCTCGGCTAAAGACATTACTGTCTGTACACCTAGTGCCTATCAACCTGATCATCTCTCAGGTTTCTCAAACGATTCCTCATCTTGAAGCTGGCTTCCCTCTTAGATGCTTTCAGAGGTTATCCATTCCCGACATAGCTACTGGGCAGTCCACTTGGCAGTAGAGCCCACACACCAGAGGTCAGTTCACTCCGGTCCTCTCGTACTAGGAGCAAATCTTCTCAAGAATCAACGCCTGCAGTAGATAGGAGACCAACCTGTCTCACGCATCTATATTTTACTTCTCTCATTATCGCGTTTCAATAATAATGATCGAACCACAATTACTTATGGGATTGGACTATAACTTTCACCAAATAAATTTGGCTATTTCACATTTAGTCTCTACGGGTGTCTTGCGACTTCCCTCGGTATTATCCACTTGGGACTTCACCGATATAAGTGAAATTCTCATACAATTAATTGTATGCCGCCGTGAGTGTACCACAGTACACACGGTTTTTTCTCAGATTAAAACATTGAAAGAAATATCGTTTATTTCTTTACTTTCCTCGACGGTTCAAACTGTCGAAATAATAATTACTGATTACTAATTACTGATTACTAATTTGATGCAAATGCATTTTCATTGGTAATTGGTAATTGGTAATTTTTAATTACGGTCTCAACGGTTTGAACCCAGCTCGCGTACCTTTTTAATTAGCGAACAGCTAAACCCTTGGCAGCTTCTCCACCACCAGGATAAGGTGAGCCGACATCGAGGTGCCGAACTCCGCCGTCGATATGAACTCTTAGGCGGAACTAGCCTGTTATCCCTAGAGTAGCTTTTATCCGTTAATCTTCATCCGCATCTAATGCGAAATGTCGGTTCACTATGTTCTACTTTCGTATCTGCTCGACATGTACGTCTTACAGTTAAGCTAGCTTGTGCCATTACACTATCGGCACGGTTTCCATTCGCGCCTAGCTAACCTTAATAAACTCCTCCGTTACTCTTTAGGAGGATACCGCCCCAGTAAAACTACCCACCAGATACTGTCTCTCTAAGTTTTTGCCTTAGAGATTAGAGCATATTATTGTAAAGAATGGTATTTCACTGACGAGTAGATCAGAGCCGAGACCCTAACCATCAAACCTCTCCCATCTATGCTACGCATTAAAACAATATACTCAATATCAAGCTGCAGTAAAGCTTCTAGGGTCTTTTCGTCTATCTGCAGGTAACCGGCATCTTCACCGGTATTGTATTTTCACCGAGCA
>Ga0209416_1000229_pt1 | contig 60676 bp, 81 predicted proteins | sample RifGroF1_FD_184001 | JGI IMG/M metagenome (GOLD analysis project Ga0209416, IMG submission 184001) | Groundwater microbial communities from Rifle, Colorado, USA - Groundwater F1 (SPAdes) (version 2) | ecosystem: Environmental > Aquatic > Deep subsurface > Groundwater | place: Rifle, Colorado... | reverse complement strand
GGGAGCCACGGCGAATGAAAATATGGCAGGATCGAGAGTCGAGGAATAGGCGTCCAAGTCGTGGATGTCTGAATCATGGCTCATGCGAATACTGCGAACGCCAGCGGAGATATAATTCAATCAAAAGGATAGAAGCTTCTATCCAGGAGATGAAGGATCATGGCGACGAATAAACGGAAAGGCCGCACCACCCCGAACATGGAAGGTAACCAGGCATACAACAACCTCTCGAACGAGCCGCGTAACCTCAGGCTGTTCAAGATCGCCGAGCCGACAGACATCGAGAAGAATCTCATCGGCAAAGAGCTGGAGCGCAACATAGCCCGCCGAATGCCGGTTGACGAGGACGATGAATGAACTACGTCAGTAAGAACGCCCATATATCGTTGGATGGCCAGTATCGCTATACCCTGGAAAGGGAATGGGACACCGGTCAGGGAGCATGTGTCTTTATCGGCCTCAATCCATCGACCGCCGACGCTAAGGAAGACGATCCGACAATTAGACGATGCGTGGCTTTCGCCAAGGCCTGGGGGTACAAGCGCCTCGTAATGGTCAACGCCTACGCATTCAGGGTCACCGACCCCAAACACCTGAAGAAAATTACTGACCCTGTTGGTCAGGTAAATGATATTGTGCTTAGAGGTGTCTGCAGGGAGGCCAAGATGGTAGTGGCCTGCTGGGGAAACAATATCGAGAGAATCCGCCAGGACAACCTCCCCCTCATGCTGGATAACCTGCACGTGCTTCGGCTGACCAAGAAGGGCTTCCCGGCGCACCCACTCTACCTTCCCGGCAACCTTACCCCGGTTGTATGGGATCATTACCTGAGGTTTTGAGATGAGCAGAACAAACAGACTTGAAGCGTTTCATGATGCGTTCGATGTCCTCTGCGGAAGAAAGCTTGGCGAGGGACTGAGTCGCAAGGTGTACGAGTGCGACATCCTCCCTGGTTACGTCGTCAAGGTTGAAGAGGATTCATCGTATCGCCAGAACGTCATGGAGATGGAGATCTGGATGAGCGTGGTTGGCACTCCAGCCTCTCGCTGGTTCGCCGAGTGCAAGTGCATAAGCCCGAACGGCAAGATCCTGATAATGGAGCAGTCGAGGCGTCCATCGACATCCGAATTACTGGCCGAAATCCCCATATGGTTCACCGACGTAAAGGTGGCCAACTGGGGAATGGTGAAGTCGAGGGATGGCTCAACGGAATTGCTGGTATGTCACGATTACGGGTACAGCAACATACTCTACCGTGGAACCAGGACCAAAAGAATGAAAAAGGCGGATTGGTGATGAGCATGAAAAAGAAAGAAATGGTAGAAAAGATTCTTCGCCTCGAAAATAAGCTGGCCCAGCTATCCGAGGATATCGCCATCTTAAGGATTGGAATTAAGGCAATCAATGGTGACGTCGGCAAGCTGTACGTGCTGGACGACATTGACTTCGAGCTGCGGGACTCCGCTTCTAGGGAAGTATTTGGCGAGGGGATAAGGCTTCCTATAGCAAGGGAGGACGACGACGAATGAAGGGTAAAAGCTCGTGTCATATCCCGAGTGACAACTACCGGGAAGGCTGGGATAGGATCTTTAGCCGTGAGGAGAAACCTGTAATGAAGATGAAAAGGATACACGGCCATGACGAACTTGGCGCTGCAGCATGGGCCTATGATATTCCGGAGGCTGTCTACGAAACCATCAAGGATGAGATCATCGCAGCCTTCGGCAAGGAAGCCGAGCACGCATACCTGGAGGCGGTTGCTGACGGAAAGCAAGACGCGCTCCCCGTGTTTATAGCCCTAAGGGCATATCTCAAAGATCTCGCCGACCGTGGTTACCAGGCGAGGAATAACTTTCACGCACTGGAGGAGTAAATGATAGAATTCAGAACCGAGGCAAGAACCGCAGGCAACCATCATCACCTCACCATCGGAAACTACATCCGCTTCACGACCACCGACGTTGACGCTCTGCCCGAGATCGAGCAACACGCCTGTTCCGTGGCCGAGTCAATCCTCGATGTCCTTGATAGCAAGATGCTGCACAGAGACACCGCTGTTGGTTACATCGGATATGATGGCCAGTATCACGAGGTCAAGCTGCAGGTCGTGTACGACGACATCTGCGACCACATCATCTGTCGGGCGTCAGAATGGAACCGCTGAATGGTACTAAGTACAGGAAGCTGTCAAAGTTGGCTCAATCCATCCTGGCCGACATTGCCATATCACCATTACCATGCTTAGAGTTAAATCCAGGATTGGCGAACAGACTGGAAGGCGGCGGCTTGGTCGTCCGGGTATGGAAGCATTCGCCATACAAGACTCATATGGGAAAGATGATTGACTTCTTCGTCGTCACTACCAAAGGCATGAAAGAGGTACAGCAATGGCAGCTCCGAGTAAGGTAGATTATAAAAGCATTGAACCGGAATGGATAGCAGGGGTAAAATCCATCAACCAGCTCTGCACTGAATACTTCGAACGCACAGGCGTCAAGGTAACCAAGGCGTCACTGATCAAGCACTTCAATAAAGCTCAAATACCTCGCGACGTTAAGGCAAGAATCATAGCTCGCGCAGAGGCCATGGTAACCGAAAGAGAGGCCATGGTAACCATCAAAGAAGAGCGATTGAACGAGATGGACCGTAAGCAGCGAAACAGAGCTGTTGAGGATGCCACGGTATTGAATATAGCTGACCGAATATCGGCTGAGAGATCCGATGTAGTTAAGGCCAGGAACATAGTCCAGAAGATGTGGGACAAGGTTTCCGCTATGGATGACATGGAAGCCGAGCTGCACACCCTTGGCGAATACCTTCGAGATCCGTCTGAGAGCTTCGACAAGCTGAACGACATCTACCACAAGGTTATTTCCTTCCCCGGCCAGGTTGATTCGATCAAGAAATTAGTTGACTCGCTTCGCAATTTAGTGTTGCTCGAACGCGAGATCTATGGTATAAAGGTAGGTGAAGGCGAAGGTAATAAGCGCCACGAGAGCATCACAATTCGTTGCGTCCCTGCCCCACGGCGAGACGAGGAGGAAGACGAATGAGGCGTGACCAGATCCTTTCCGGCATGTATGTTGAATACCAGGGAGCGACCGGCGTTGTCATGTACCCGCTTAATATAAGCGAGAAAGGCCTCGTCACCATACTCTTAGACGAGGGGTATCAAGAGCGCTGGCCGCTGTCTGGAATCAAGGAAGTTTTCTGCATAGCCCTACTGGAGGAGCCAGATGCAACTGGGGAAGTATAAGGTCGAGAAGAAGGTGGCGAAGACCGGCAAGTGGGCCTCCACCAGCTTTGACGGAAAAGTATTCATCAAGCTCTTCGGCATTGAGCGGCAGGTTGACGCTGAGCACAACCAGACCCTCATGTATTTCATCATCATCGGCAAATATGCCATTACCATTGAGAGGACCAAATAATGGAAGGAGAGGCTAAGATCTGCAGGATATGCCACAGTAAAGAGCAAGACCTGTTCCTGTGCGACGGGCTTGTGTCGCCGACATTCCCCAAGCTGGCCAAGAGCCTGAAGTGCCTCTACGGCCATTTCGATATCGACTTTGTCGAACTTGGTCCTGCCGCTGTTGGTTTCTGGCGCAACCTGCTCAAGGTCCAGCTTGAGGTCCGGTCATGATGATGGTAATGATGCTCCTACAATGGAGTGACGCCTCGATTATGCCACACAACCGGGCAACCAACAAGCTAGTGAATACCCAGTACCTTTTCCTTTTGGAGGACCGATGAAAGAGATTATCAAATTTGTTACAGAGGATGGCCAGGAGTTTGTCTCCGAGAACGACGCGCTGAATCACGAGATCAATGTTGACCTCATGATGCTCATGCCGGATAGCGAGGATTCCAGAGCCATAAACTGGACCAGGTTCGAGATCGCAATGTGGGTCAGGCGTAACATTGCGGCAATTAATGTAGCTATCTCCATGGACCGGATCGAGTACCGGATTCCCAGGATCGAATAGCCGACAAGAAACACCACAAGCAGAGGAGCTTCACGGTAGTATGAAAGTATGCAACGACTTACGAGAGCGGCAGTTTACGACCAACAGTACGACAGGCAAGCGCTGCCGCTACATTGATGAGTTTGACGAGCTGGACATAGGCACGGTGTACGACCACGGTGATGGCTGGTACATCGTAGAGAAGAAGTATCAGAACGGTGACGAGCTGGTAGACGTCCCGGCTGAAAACGTCAAGGAGGTAGAACGTTGACACTGAAACAGAAGATCTGTGGATTCAAAGGCCATGAGTTTGAGCTATTCGCTGCGCCCACTGCAGCCAAGCGCACTGCACACGTCAGGCTTATCTGCAGCAAATGCGGATTCGGCACCGCCTGGTATTCACTGCGCAAGGCCACGAAGACGACTGACCTGCTGCAGGCCAAGGAGGAATGATGGACGGCAATATCTTTCGTGGCCTCTTCGCGAGACTGGAGGCAAACCGCAAGGCCGCTCTCGACAAGCAGGCCGAGGCCGAGAAGGACAGCAAGGAGCTTCTCGACCTGGAAAAGGCCCAGCACAGCCAGTTCCGCGCCAGGATGGAAGGCCTGCGCATCAAGTGCGAATTCTTCCGTGAGAAAACACCCCATGGGTCTTTCGAGATACTCATGGGCCGCAAGGTCATGGTAGAGAGAATCTACGTTGACCCCGAATTCATGGACGTCGGCGTCTGCTTCGTATACTGGGACAACACCGGTATCATGAGACGCAACCGCATGTCCATTGAGAACTTCAGCGCTGGATGTGACCGCAGCAGTCACTGGTCACCAACCCAGCAAATCACCGCCAATCAAGGCCCAATGATCACACCTATCTATTGAGAGGAGTACCATGGAACTCGAAAGACTGAATCCGATTATCGTTCCCACCAGCCAAAGCTACAACTCGGTCAAAGCCGCCCTGGTTATCCATGAGCGTGGCGCCCTGGTCAGGTTCTCGGAGGTGCTGCCGCTGATCGCCATGTGCGAGAAGGCCACCGAAACAGTGATGGAGCTTGACGCCCTGCGTAGCAAGAAGAAGGCTGCGGAGGGACACATCAGGGCCTTTCGCGAGGCAAACACCATGCTTGGTGAGGTCATTCGTGAGCAAGAGGACGTCAACCATATCCTCCAGGAGAAGTGCATTGAGCTGGACAACAAGCTGCGTGAGGCTCAATCCCTGGCCGCAGAATGGCAGAAAAAGCTCAACATGGAAACCATGCGCCATGAAAGACTCCTGAGGCTTCGCGACAGCATGACCAAAGAGATCGCGATGCTGCGGGCACATCTGGACGTCTCCAGTCTCAGCACCCAAAACAGCAAGCACTGACATGAGAATCATGATCTGGGTTATCGGCGCTATGTTCACATTCGGATATATCGCCGGTCAGGAAGAATACAACCCCGCGAGTCTCGGTGCCAGGGCTATTGCCTCTGCGATAGTTTGGCCGCTGATTCTCGGGGTTGACATTGCCAGGAAGGAGGCAAGAAATGAATAGAGCGGATTATCCGGATATCGCAGACGATATTATGGCGAAGGTACTGGAGCAGCGAGCCAGAACGGTACTATTGTTCGTAGCATTCGTAATCGCCTGCCTGTGCGCGGTAGGCATCACAGAAATGAATAACAGAAACTCCATCGCTCTGCAGGGAGGCCACTACGCTAACCAGGTTGCCCTCCAGGATAAGGCCAGCCACGACGCGTTCGAGATGCAGCGCGTAGCCATTAACGCCGGAAGGGTGCGTCAGGAGGAAGCGATAAAGGCCCAGGTCCAATTCTACCTCCTGCAGAAGGGATTCGAGATCCAGGAGAAAGAGAAGGAGCCGCCCTCCTTCCCCAGCCAGATTCCGGAGAAGCGTCCGTCGACAGAACAAATGTGAATGCCCCATAGGTGTTGATGGCAACACCAGAGATCCGGCGAATACCAGGCTCACAACCTGGTAGCCGTTTAACCCACTTGAGCCAACTTACCTGGAACCGGCTCAAGTGGGTTTTTTTATTGACCTAGCAATAAGCATGCCATATATTTTCCGGTATGATCAAGACGTATTCACAAAGAGATCTTGTCCTGGATATCCCGGACAAATTCCTCTTCCTGTTTCACCCCAAGGACTTCAAGGTAGCCAAAGGTGGACGGTCAAGCGCCAAGTCCTGGAGCTTCGCCCGCGCTCTCGTTGTCATAGGCTACGCCGAGGAGAAGCGTATCCTCTGTACTCGTGAAGTCCAGAACTCCATTGACGAATCGGTATACCAGCTACTCAAAGACCAGATCCGCCTACTTGGCCTGGACTGGTTCTATACCCCGTTCCGTGACAGGATTGTCGGCCAGAATGGTACGATCTTTGCATTCGAGGGACTGGCCACTCACACTATCACCTCCCTGAAGTCATACGAGGGATTCGATATCTGCTGGGTAGAGGAGGCTCACGCCGTCAGTAAGCGGTCATGGGACGTCCTAATCCCGACCATCCGGAAGGAAGGGTCCGAGATCTGGGTCACCTTCAACCCCGAGCTGGAGAGCGACGAGACGTACAAGAGGTTCGTTACCGAAGCTACGCCTGACCGGTATTATGTGGTTCATGTCACCTGGCGGGATAATCCCTTCCTCACCGCAAAATCGAATGCAGATCGCCTGGAGTGCAAGCTCAAGCGCCCAGACGACTACGACAACATCTGGGAAGGCCGCTGCAGGCCTGCCGTGGCTGGAGCCATCTACTACAAGCAGATGGACGAAATGCTGCGACAAGGCCGTATATGCAACGTTCCATACGACCCCTTCCTGAAGGTACACGTCATCTCCGACATCGGCCTGAACGACACCACAGCGCTTATTATGGCACAACGCCGCGCCTCCGAGATCCGCATCATTGACTATATCGAGGACAACCGCAGGACGTGGGACTCGTACTCTATCGAGCTGAAAGAGCGCCGATACAACTGGGGCAGGCTCTGGCTACCGCATGATGGCTTCGCCGCCGATATGAAGAGCAACGGCAAGTCCTCCGCAGACATCCTTCGCAAACTTGGCTGGGACGTGCCAGATCGGGAGGAGATCGTAGAGCGCTCTATCGAGGAGGGCATAAAGGTCGCCCGCATGACCATGCCCAGGATCTACGTCGATGTGAAGAAGGCCGCAAGGCTTATCGAATGCCTCAAGCGGTATCGTCGGCACGTGTCGAAGCAGACCCTCGCCGAGACAGGCCCGGTCCATGACGAATTCAGCAACGGTGCCGACTCCTTCCGCTACCTCTGCCTCAATATCGAGAAGATGACCAACGAAGAGCGTCATACCATGAGGATGCCGAACAGGCGTACCCGCTACGGTCAGCCGCTCGATGACGGCGTCGGTTATTAGGAACTATATGAAAATATTGGATAAATTTAAAGAAGTACTTATCTATAACGAAACTACCGGGGTTTTCACGTGGAGAGTAACCACAAGCTCCAGGGCATTGGCAGGAAGCGCGGCTGGATGTGTCAGCAGTAGTGACGGCTATATCTACATCCAGTACGCCGGAGATAAGGTCCAGGCCCACAGGTTGGCTTGGTATTTTATCCACGGCTATGACTCGGAATTTGAGATCGACCACCGCGATAGGGTGAGGACGAATAATGCACCAGACAATTTGCGTGAGGCGTCGAGGCAATGCCAGTCCCGAAATTGCGGTATGCTGTCAAACAATACGTCAGGAATTAAGGGCGTATCGTGGTACAAGCAAACCAACAGGTGGCAGGTCCACATAAAAGTCAACGGTAAACAAATTCGCCTGGCCTATGTCAAGAACCTACTCGATGCAGCTTACCTTCGCTACGCTGCCGAGCAATGTCTTGGGTTCGCTGATTGCGACACCATGTCCAGCGCGAAGGCCTATATCGACTCCCACAAATACTGATTGCCTCAAATCAAGGGCAAAATTTCACCTACTTTTTTGCCCTACTTTCGCAGCATGCATTTTTCTTGCCAGTTTCACAAATAAAACCTTGTCATCATCCATCTGGTGATTAGAATTTTGACATGAACGTAATTAGTACTATTCTTGCAATAGCATAATCCATGCCGAGAACAATATGACACCGGAAGATAACGAGCGAAAGAAAGTTATGAGAGAGATGCAGCGCGAAGCCGATGGGCTGCTTGCTCAATCCGGTCTGCATGAGATGCCAGACGGAACCCTCATGAACAATGAGGAAATGGCCGTTGACTCCACCGGTCAGTACGAACCAGAACAGGAGCACGGACCATCTGACAATCCGATGGAGCCGGACATAGAGGACGAGGAGGCCAGCGAGGCCCAGCAAGAAGCCATTATGGCCATTGCCCATTCGATCCTCAAGACCAGGGAAGAGGCTATACAGTACCGCTCGAATTCCGGAATAGAGCGCTGGTGGAGGATCAGCGAGCAGATGCTCGACTACTCCCAGGATCTGGAGCAGGCACCGGCAATGATCGACTACGCTGCGGGAACCGCCCCCGTGCCGAATACCGGGGTCAGGCGCTCGCGAGTCGTTATGAATTTGGTAAGGGGCCGATGCGAGGTTTCGCTCGGTCGCTTCGAAGACATCCTCCTTCCGGTTAGGGATCGGAACTGGGGATTCAAGGTTACACCGAACCCCGAGGTCATGAAGATGGTTGGGGATCTGCGTATGGCCACGTCAGGCGGTCAGCCGGTTAAAATGACGAACGGCCAGCAGGCGAACATGGACCAGGTCGCAAAGGCGATCAAGGTGAAGGCCGAGAAGGCAATGGCCGGTATGGAGAAGGTTGTCCACGACGCCCTGACCGAGTGCAGCTTCAATAGCGAAGAACGTAAGGTCATGGAGAACGCCGTCAACCTTGGCACCGGCATCCTGAAAGGACCGTGTATCTCCCGCAAGCTCAAGAAGGTATGGAAGCGCGAGCAATCAGCGAATCCGAACGTCGAGAACGGACCTCCTGTGTGGGTCAGGAACCTGGAGTATAAGGAAGACAATAAGCCGATCTCTCTATCAGTAAGCCCGTGGAATGTGTACCCTTCCGCAGACTGCAAGGGAGATCCGAGCAAGGGATCTTACATCTGGGAAAAGGACACGATCCGCCCCCGAGATGTGCAGCGCCTCATCGGACTGCCAGGCTACAGCACCAAGCAGCTTGAGTCAGTGCTCGAAGAGGAGCCGAAACGAATCATGGTCACCTATGACCAGCACGGCAACTACATGAAGATCCAGGAAGAGAATGCAAACCTGGGCGAGGTGTATGACCTATGGGAGTACAACGGAGAGGTCAGGCGCGAGTACATGGAGCTGTTGGGCTGCACCTGTCCTGTCGGCAGACCGGTATCGGCCAGGATAGTATTTATCAACGACCGCCCCGTAAAGGCAACGCTGAATCTGCTTGACACTGGCGATCTTCCCTACGACTTCTTCACCTGGACCAATATCTCTGATGTCCCGTGGGGAGCTGGCGAGCCGATCAAGATCATGTGGGCACAGCGTATCATCAATGCCGTATGGCGGCAGATGTGCGACAATGCCGGTGACTCTGCGGGCGCGAATATCGCGATCATGGGCCTTGAGCCTGACGATGGCGTCTGGGAGATCAGCGGCAAGAAGTTGTGGAGATGGGACGGCGAGACGGACCTTGACGATATCCGCAAAGCCATTACCCAGGTCCAGGTAGAGAACAATCAAGCCCCCCTTCAAGCCATGCTTGAGCTGGCCCTGAAATTCATCGACTTGATGACGGCCACGCCAACCATATTCCAGGGTGAGGCCAAAGAGGCACCCGACACTCTCGGTGCCACCAATATCGTGGTTGACTCCTCGAACGTCACCTTCCGCTCCAAAGTGAAGCGATGGGATGACCAGGTAACCACTCCGCACCTTCGGAGATGGTACGATTTCGAGATGCAATACCATGAGGACGATTCGATCAAGGAAGACCTCGACGTTGATCCACGTGGCGCTTCGGTCCTGTACGAGAAAGACCAGATGCGTCAGCAGATCCTCCAGATCTTCCAGCTGAAAGCAGACCCTGACATCAACAGGAAGACCGACTGGGACAAGGCTATCGAGCTGTTCTACTCAGCCAGCCACCTGGACATTATCAAGGATCAACCGGCAGAGGGTGAGCAGCAGCCACAAGGACCGCCGAGTCCTGACCAGATCCAGCTACAGGTTGCGCAGGTACGGGCCGACAGCCTTATGCAGGTAGCCATGCTTAAGCAGCAGCAAGCCGAGGCAGAGATGGCCTTCAAGTCCACTGAGGCCGACAAAGAGAGACAGCATGAAGCGGCTATGAAGCAAGCCGACCTCCAGATCAAGATGATGGAGTATGCCGAGAAACGGAACATCAACCTCGATAACCTTAAGGTCCAGCTGGCCCTTGGCGGTGAGGGGATGAATATGCAGTGGAAACTGGCCCAGAACGGCAGAGAGGACTCCAGGCAGGAGCGCCAGGAAGGCCGACAGGATTCGAAAGAGGAACGAGCGGAAGAGATGAACGAGCGCCGGGTAGAGCGAACTGAAGAGCGTGTCGCTACCCCGCAGGTTGCCACTCCGCCGACCGAACCCCCAGGAAGAGCACCAGTTGGTGAGGCTTACCCGAGATGATCGATATCGACAACCAAGAAGTTGAGCTGGTAATTCCCGCATACTTTGACGAGAATTCCCAGACGTGGGCCGCAATGAAGGAGATGCTCGAATCCCTCCTGGCCGACACAAGGAAGCGAAACGATTCTTTCCGCAATACGCCGGATCAAACCGCCGCCATTCGTGGAGAGGTCAAGCTGTTAAAGCAACTGTTGAAGATACCTGAGAAGGTAAGAAAAGGCCGCGCAAAGCGCCCACAAACTATCCGTCAGGACTTTTAAGCCGCTGCCGGGAAGAGGAGCAATCCAATGTTCGAAGAAGAAACCGTAGTACCGCAAATGTCACAAGAAGAGATCGACCTCCGGAATGAACTGAATAAGGAAGTTTTCGAAGGAGCCGAGGGTATTGAAACGCTGCCGCCTGCAGAAGCCGCCAGTGAGGAAGATGCCGCAGCTCTCGAAGCAGCCAAGAAAGCAGAGCAGGAAAAAGAGGCAGATCCGTGGGAGGGTGTTGCACCAGTCCTTCGCCAGGCGATTGAGAGTATCCAGTCCAGACTTGGCGGGTTTGACGCTTTCGGCGAACGGTTGAAACAGGCCGAAAATCGGGTTGGTGGAATTGATAACAGGCTTCGGGATATGAAGGCCGCATTCCCGGCTGCAAAACAACCAACCAGACAAGATGTAGAAGCCGCCCTGGCGAGCAATGCTGGATTTAAGGTATTCAGCGAAGACTTCCCGGATCACGCAAACGCTTTCAAAGAGATTCTGATTGCCACCACCTCAGGTGCTGGCCCGGTCGGGATGTCGATGGAGGAAGTCCAGAAGATGCGTGACGAGATGAACACCAACTTCGAGGAACGCCTGAACAAACAGCAGCTCGGATTCGAGCTAAAGCTTCTCCGTAGCAAGTATAAGAACCATGTCGCATTGATTAAGGAGCCGACCTTCGAGCCGTGGCTACAGACTCAGTCTCCCGAGATGAAAGCGAAATTTGGTTCATTTGATGCCCTGGATGGTATCGACCTCCTTGACGAGTACACAGCGTACAAGGCGAAAGCCGCAGCGCTGCCGAATACCGCGAAGGAGCGACAAGATCGGCTGGCCTTAGCCGCCGAAAATAAACGCACCACCACGGCAGTGAAACAAAAATCCGAGGCTGACATGACCGAGGCGGAATACCGCGATTATGTATCCAAACAAATTTGGGGGAAATAAGCAATGGCCACTCAAACCTATTCTCTTGTTCCGAGCAGGAACCTGATTCGAGCAGAACTCGAAATGCTGAAGTATGCCGAACCTTACTTTGTGTTGGGATCTTTCGGTATGCAGAAAGAAATGCCGCTCAATAAGACCGAGACTCTCGTCTTCCGTCGAGTTGACCCGTACAACATGGCTGCGAACGGTATCGCCAATATCACCGCCACCGACTTCCTGTTGGCAGAGGGTGCCATTCCGACTCCTTCGACCATCAGCTACACCGACGTCTCTGTCACCCTGAAGCAGTACGCCGTCCTCTTCAAACTGACCTCCAAGGCCGCTTTGATGTACGAGGATGACATCCCGAACGACATGAAAATGCTCACCGGGAAGACCATGGGTGAGGTTGCCGAACTCGTCGCATTTGGCGAATTCAAGGCAGGAACGACCGTCGTGTACGCGAACGGGTCCAGCCGTGGAGCAGTTAACACCGCGATCTCCATCAGCAAACTCCGGTCCATTACCCGTACCCTGGAGAACAACCTGGGTGCCAAGGTGACGACTTCCATCAAACCGGGTCCGAACTTCGGTACGACCGGTGTCGCCCCCTGCTTCGTCGTCTTCTGTCATACCGACTGCGCCGCTGACGTCCGGGATCTCCCGAACTTCACCGACCGCATCAAGTACGGCACCGCGATCAAGCCGGTACACGACAGGGAATTCGGTGCATGCGAGGAATTCCGGTTCGTAAGCTCGGCCCTGCTCCGTCCTTTCCTGGCCGCTGGATCTGCCACCCTTAACGGGATGAAGAACAGTTCCGCAGCCGTTGACGTCTACCCTTGGCTTGTCATCGCCGAGGAGGCATGGGGCCACGTATCCCTCAAGGGTCATGGCAAGACTTCCATCTCTCCGACCTATCTGCCGCCCAGCCAGAAGAGTCATGCGAACCCCAGCGGAACCTTCGGGTATGTTGGTGCTGACTTCTGGTATGCGCCGGTACGGGCCAACGAGAACTGGTTCGTCCGCTTCGAGTCTGGCGTAACCGACCTGTAAGATCTGACCGCGTAACTGACTAAGCTCTGACCAAGTTTTGACGAGCTTGGTCAGTAGCGGACATTAAACCTTTGAGAGGTAAACGAAAATGGCTGAGAGTATCAAAAAAAGAGCGTCGAGCCTGGCAAACATCGCCGACGCCTTTCATATCAGAAAAATCTGGGAGTCGATTAAGACCGAGCTGGACGCTCTGCGAACCGTGGCAAACGAGCTTCGCACCGACCATGCCACGTTCAAGACCGCTGCAGACGGGGCTGAAACCCTTATCGAGGAGCTGCATGACGACCATGCTACCGCCGTAACCTGGATGACCGAGGTTGACGCGGACAGCGACGTCATGGGTAATATTGTTTCGTTCAATATGGCAGATGGGGTGATTGGTGGCGACTTCGGTATCGCTGGAACCGCTGCAGTAACACTTCTCGGCTCCGGGAATGTCCGGTATCGTATCGGTGGCCAGGAATATTACGCCACCCTCGACACCACTATCACGCTCGAAGACTCTGGCGATATCGTCCAGAACAAATATGGCGCATGGCGAATTCTGATCGACAGAACAGGGGCCGTAACGACCCAGGACACTGGCGCACAGATGGCATTCGACAATGCCGAGGACGCCCTCCTGTGTCTGTCCGCAGTCGCACCGACCGCCAACACCGCAGTCATCGGCTACTTCACCGTGACCGACGCAGGCGCTGGTGGATTCAATATCGGCACCACGAACACGAGCGGCGGCACCGCCACTGGTGTGGTATACAAGGTCCAGAACGCCCCCAAGAAGGCCACTGGCTTGACCATAGCGAACGGCGCAGCCACTGCCGTGGGTACTACCCCGGAACGCTACTCAACTGGCACCAAAGACGTCATGCTGAACGGTGTGAGGATCGCCCAGATCGCCGCAGAGGCCGACAAGACCTTTGACGACGCTGACACAATCGGCCAGTCGCAATACGGCGGATGGCTCATTGTCACGAACCTGGCCCAGAACGCAACCTACGCCTTGGCCTCGAACGGCATCGCCGGTACTGTGAGCGCAATGACCCATGCCGACGCCGCTGCAGCCGACGCCGCACTCGATATAATCGCCGACCAACTGCCGTCAATGTTCTGTCCCGTTGCAAAACTGGTAATCCAGAACCTGCTCGGAGCTGGCTGGACTGCGAACACCGATGATGTTGATGGAGTTGATGGAGCTGCAACCTTCACCGACGCAACCGTAGGCACCTGGGATAGAGCTGCCCTGACTGGCTTCGACAGCCATAAAGTCACGCCGCCCACCATCCCGGCAAGCATTACCGCACCGCTGGTTGCTGGCCTCACGGCACCGAAACCGGCATCTGCACCTGCGACTCTTTCCGCCGCAGCAACAAGTGAAGTCCTGACTTCGTAAGAATAAACGAGATACTAACAATCTCAAGGAGTAAGATTATGAATAACCTGAATGACGATCCCCGTGGCGGAACCATGTGCCTGTCGAAGGCCGGTCTTGTGATCGGTGACGGTGCGAAAACTGGACCCGCGATTGCCGCGCCGAATGGAGCCGGTATTGACTTCGTGATCGACGGTATCGCCTATCACAAAGCCGACGCCGCAACCGTACTCCCCTTGTCCGCTGACACCGTACAGGCCGCAGACACCACCTGTATCTATTTGATGCAGGTGGATTCCGGTGGCAACGTGACCAGCGTTAAGGGTGTGGAAGTCCTGAACACCAGGCTGGTTGCCGGTATTGGCCGTCTCGAATGGCCGACCCCCGACGCCGGTAAGTGTCCGTTTGGCGCAGTCAAAGTGAAAACCGTGGCGGTGACCTTCACCCCCGGAACCACCGCGCTCGACGCTGGCGGTATCACCGAGACTTATTATGACATCGCAATGGGCGTACCGCTGGTTGGTTTGACGTCCTAACAGAAGTCATACCATAGTTATGACGTGGTAACTATAATGGCCGGAAGCGTTATTATACTTCCGGCCATTATTCTAAAACAACAAGGAGAATATCATGGCCCGTAAAGAAACCGACGTAACCCTTAATAATGCAGGTCAACCCCTTACCATGCCAGAGATTGGCACTGGCGGCAGGAATATCGAGGTCGTTCATGATTTCGACCCTACGCAAATTGAGGACTTCGAGGCCTTTATGAATCAGATCCTGGTGATTATGGTTTATGAAGACAACCAGGAAGGCGCACTCAGAGTTATCACTCCTAACGTGAACGGCAATACCCAGCCTATCATGCGTGGAGTCAAGCAGAAAGTAAAACGGAAATACGTCGAGGCCCTGGCCCGTTCCGTTGTGACGAAGTTCGACCAGAGACGGCAAGATCCTTTCGACCCGGCGAGCCTGGTTATGGTGCCTGTCACGCGACAGACTTACCCGTTCACGATCATCGCAGACCCTGACCCGCGTGGCGGAATATGGCTTGAGATGGTGATGACCCAAACCATGAGGTAGTTATGGACCGTCTGTTGATGTCGCAGAGATTAAGCAGGAAGGCCGGTGTAAACTTCGCCGGTCCTACCACGACCTTGGGCCAGACCGGTCAATTCCTCCAACTCATCGACTGGCTGGACGAGGCTTATAACGACATCCAGGGTATCCACACGACCTGGCAATTCCTGCGAAAGGAATTCAGTAAGGTGTTGACCCCGGCTGACGGATCTTATACTGCGACGGATCTGAGTATATCAGACTTCCAGGAGTTTGCGCCAGAGGACTGGCGGATCTTCCTGAATGCATCAGACGAATCAGAGATCTACTACATGGAATGGAAGGACTTTCGGCTTGCCTATCAGATCGGCACCAGCTTGACCCAGACGGGCAGGCCGATAGCTTTTTCCATCAAACCTGACGATACAGTCGTCCTTTACCCCATTCCTGACCTGGCCTATACCCTCAAGGGGGAGTACTTCCGCGCCCATCACGAGATGACCGCAGACGCACACGAGCCTCTTTTCCACAAAGATTACCACTGGATAGTCATATGGAAGGCCCTGACCTACTACGCTGTCGAGTATGGAGAGCCTGACAAGTTCGCTACCGGAACCAGGGAGTGTAGAAAGCTGCTTCGCCGCATGGAGAAGAAGTACCTCCCCAGAGTGACGTGGGGGGAACCGTTGGTATAATGGCCAAGCAATCTTCCGCCCCAAGGGTGGACACGAAATACATCGAATATAAAGGCGGGCTTGACACCGAGACGGCCAGGGTGCAAATACCCTCTGGCACCGTCAGGGAGTCCAAGAACGTCTACCAACGGATCAACGGCGGCTACCGTACCACTGGCGGTTACGAGCGCTTCAGCGGCAAGCCCAAGCCTCACGACGCGGTATATCAAATCATCGCCGTCACCATTACCGGGTTAATCAACGCTGGCGATACGGTAACCGACAATGACGCCTCAGGCTCTGCCGTGGTAATTGTCAACGCCACCACATACCTCGTAACCACTAAGCTCTCTGGCACCTGGCACCTCCATGGGGGAGAGGTTAAGGTGGGCGGTGTCACGCAAGCCACCATGAGCGCCGTACCGGCTGCTCTGGACGCTTCCACAAGACTACTCGACGCCCAGTACCTGAATCTCGCCGCCGACAATTACAGGGCCGATATAGCCCCTCCTACGGGGTCAGGATCGATCTTGGGGGTATGGTTCTTCAAAGACAACTGGTACTGCTTCAGGAATAACGCAGGCGGCACCGCTGTTGGTATGTGGAAGGCTTCGGCTGCAGGATGGGCCGCAGTGGCCCTTGGCCTCAGGCTGGACTTCACGTCTGGCGGAACCTACGTGATCGCCGATGGAGACACCATTACCGGCGAGATCTCGGGCGCAACCGCAGTAGTCGGTAGGACCGCACTGGCCACGGGATCATGGGCCGCTGGCACCGCTGCAGGACGAATGGTATTCGCCTCGCAGACCGGCACATTCCAAGCTGAAACCCTGAGGGTTGGAGCCAACCTGAATGTTGCCACCATAGCCGGGGATTCGGCTGCTATCACTATCCCTAATCCTGGCGGGAGATATGAGTTTACGAACGGCAACTTCACGGGATCTGAGGATACTCAGAAGATGTACGGGTGTGATGGCAGGAATCTTGGATTCGAGTACGATGGCGTGAATTACATGCCAATCGAGACGGGGATGACCTCTTATCCCACTCACGTATATATCCACAAGCAGCAGCTATTCTTCTCCTTCCGTGGGTCAGCGCAACACTCGCAGCCTGGGCTACCATATGAATGGATCCTGGTTCTCGGCGCTGGCGAGATTGGCCTTGGCGATCATATTACCGGGTTTATTTCCCAGCCAGGATCAGATGGAACGAGCGCATTGACGATATTCAGCACGAGTGAGGTGTCGATCCTGTACGGGTCCAACATTAGCGACTGGAACCTCGTCTCGTTCAAGCAGAATCTCGGTGCCCTTGAGTGGACTTCCCAGAGGATAGGCGATACTATATTCGTTGACAACCGTGGAATTACCAAGCTGAGCGCCGCGCAGGTATACGGCAACTTCTCCGACTCCACTATGTCTGTGAAGTTTGACAGCTACATGGATTCGAAGAAAAATCAAATCACCGCCACAGCGATCAGCCGCGAGAAGAACCTCTATATGATCTTTTTCGATGACAAGACCGCCCTATTCTGTACCATAGTTGGCACGAAACTTGTCTCTGCGATGGAGCAGGAGTTTAACGACAAGGCGGTCTGCGTATGCTCAGCGGAGGACAGTGGCGGTAACGAATTCATAATGATCGGCAGCGATGACGGTAACGTCTACGAGCTATTCCAGGGAACAAGTTTTGATGGAGATGCCAGGGCTTGGTACTTCTATCTCGCCCATGACAGCCTTGGTAGTCCAACCTTTTATAAGCGGTATATCGTAACGACTCTCGATGTTACCGGCTCAGGATACGCCAGTTTCCAGTTTGGTTACAGTTTGGAGTACGAGTCGGCGTACACTCCGCAGCCAGCCCTAACTACCAGAGAGATCACTCTTGGTGACGTATTCTGGGGATCTTTCACGTGGGGGCAGTTTTACTGGGATGGCCAAACGTTAGTGCCAGAGAAATTCCCAACAATGGGGCTTGCCACCAATATCGGCCTGAAGTTTGCTGGGTCCAGCGACTATGACGCAGAGCTTACCTTCAATGGAAGCTTGCTGCAGTTTTACATGACAAAGAGCACGAGGTGATTCGATGCCGAATGAATATTACGACAGCACTGGAGCGCCAGCGAACAACTCGCTCGGCAATCCGGCATTGATAAGAGCTGAATTCGACGCCATCGAAACTGGCTTCGCCAAGCTGCCGCCTCTCGCCACTCACGCTAATGAGGCCGTGTTTGTTAATGCCGGCGCCACCGCCCTTGAGTCCCTTACTGCGGCCAACGCCAGGACCAGGTTGGGCGCAGAGGCGTCTGCGAACAAAAATGCCAGTAATGGTTTCGTAGGATTGACCTTATTGAAGATAAACTTCCTTAATGTCCTCAATACATTCACGTCATTCCTGACAAACTCAAACACCGCCTCCCGCACTTATACCTTCCCTGATAGCGATGGAACCGTTGCGCTCACCACCGATATGCCACTTAATGGGAGAAAAAATTGGATTATCAACGGAGACTTCAGATTATGGAGAAGAAACACCTCCCACACGGCTACCGGTTACGGATCTGACGACAGGTGGTATATCGGCAATAATGGGACAACGTTCACCAACAGTCGGCAGGAGTTTTCCTTGGGGCAAACAGGCGTTCCCGATCAGCCGAGATATTACTGCAGATTGGTAACCGTGTCTGCTGCCGGTGCTGCTAATTATTGCAATAAGGAGCAGCGCATAGAGGGCGTTCATGTGCTGGCTGGGATCAGCGTAACCATGTCGTTCTATGCCAGGTCAAACGTTGCCTCAAATATATCTGTCGAATTTGTACAGAATTTCGGTACTGGAGGGGCACCGTCAGCCACGGTCACTGGAATAGAGGTCAATAAGATCGCCATTACAACTGACTGGGCGCAATACACGGTTACCGCCTCAATACCAAGTATTGCTGGAAAGACGTTAGGAACTGACGAAAATGATTACATGGCGGTAATATTCTGGGTTGATGCTGGCGCTGATTTTAATGCCAGGACAGACACGCTTGGGCAGTCGAGTAATACCTACGAATTCTCTCACGTCCAGCTCGAAATTGGGTCTTCCGCCACCGAGTTTGAAAGGAGGATGGTCGGAGAAGAGCTTGAATTATGCCAGAGGTACTTCCTTGGAAATTCTTACGCCTCAGACACCCCAAGGCTGGCATTCTCTGGAGACGTTACGGTTGCCAATGACTATATAGCGAAGGGTAACTTCCCGGTTGCCATGAGGATAGCCCCAACAGTTACGCTTACCAATAGCGCCAGCAATAGGTTTGGCGCTGTGGTGGGAACCACGGTGGTGACATCAACATCCGTGGAGGAAACCAGGGCCAGCACTGGTACTGGAACTGCAGGTTATTTCATCAGCACATATACAGCTGACGCGGAGTTGTGATTTATGCCAAACGAATACTATTATGCAGCTGGGGTTCCGGCTGATGGATCTAGGGCCAATAGCTCGCCAATCAGGGCTGAATTCGATCTTATTGAGACTGGAATGAACAAGCTTCCAGCTATAGTTGGTCACGGTGGCCAGGGTGTTTCTGTCAATGGTGCCGCAGACGGTATCGAATCCATCTCTGACACAACATACAATTCCAGGATAGGATCGTTAGATAGTACTAAAAAAGATGTCGCGGACGGGTACGCAGGACTTACTCTATTAAAAATTAACATAATGAACGCTATTGGAACTATAGCTTCATTCTTCACCAACTCAAATACAGCATCGAGAACATACACCTTCCCAGATAGCGACGGAACAGTGCTTATCAAAGAGAATACGCTAAACTGGGCCAGAAGAAATGTAATCATAAATGGCGGATTCAATGTATGGCAGAGGGCCACTACCCAGGTTGATATAGATGGGTATTACTCTGACGACAGGTGGCTTAATGGTAGATGGCAATCGCTGGCCACGCACACCAGGGAAAATTTTGCCAATGGCCAAACAGACGTACCTGGTAATCCAAAATTCTTTTCAAGGACAGTGGTTGCGTCCTCTCCCGGTATTGATCATTACTGCTTAAAGGAGCAGAAGATAGAGAATGTCGAAACGCTGTCTGGGGGCATGGCGACACTCACATTTTGGGCCAAATCAGACGCCATTAGGAATATGGCGATTGAGTTGTATCAATTCTTCGGAACTGGAGGGGTGGTTCCGTCCGATACGGTATACGGCATAGGCTCACAAAAAATAAGTTTAACTGCTTCGTGGCAGAAGTTTACGCTGTCCATCGATATACCATCCGTCTCTGGAAAGATAAAAGGCAATACGTTCGACGAATGGAATGGTAACGACTACCTATCTCTGGTATTCTGGTTTGATGCTGGTGGTGATTTCGACTCAAGGACTGCGTCTCTTGGCCAGCAGTCGGGTACTTTTGACATAGCTAACGTACAACTAGAGAAAGGTTCGTCGGCTAGCGAGTTCGAATTATACTCACCGCAGACAGAGTTGAAAATGTGCCAAAGATACTACCAAACTGTCGAGGTGTTATTTAGCGGCAAAGTTACCTCTGGACAGACCTACAGAATGATAACCGACCTGCCGGTAATGCCAAGGGTGTATAATTACGGCAGGGATACTTTGTCGTCTAGCGATATAAACTTTGGCACAACAAGTTCCATTGGTGCATGGACTCACTTCTATTATTTTACGGCAGTTGCCAACGGGTCGGGCATGGGGCAATATAGGTCTACAATATATATTGATGCTGAGCTGGAAAACTAAGCAGGATAGTTAACTTGAGAGTATAATTATGTATGAATTCGAGGACGGCAGTAGGAAGAGGGTCAGAAACACCATTACTGGGGAGAGAAATATTTGTCCTGGAAGCTGGAAATGGGATGAATATAGGAGATGGGTCAATGGTGGCGGTATGACCAATGATTTCAAGGTCGATAAAACCGATGAGATAGAGCGCGATGTCGCCAGTGTCATAGCCGACCTTGAATCTGCGATGCATGAAGATGTTATGGTAGACGGTGAGCTTATCAGGGCCACCCCGATGGAGAGATCCAGGTTGGCTGGAATGCTCGCCATGGCTTCGCTCGGATTGCTACCAAACTCTGAGATCATGATGTCGAATGGAAAGGTCAAGGCTGTTGGAAGGGACGAGCTTCAAAAGATAATCACCGCTATCCTGGCTAGGGATAATGAGCTTTTAAGATCTGCGGCTGATTCCGTAGTTACCGCAAGAAAGGCCAAATAAGCACATGACATTTCGTGGCTTCAATTCAATCAACGAGTGGCAAAACGCAATATCTCCACTCGTTGATGATTACAAGAATCTTAGGTATGATTACGATGCTAAGACCTCCGAACTAAACCAGCTTAATCTTGAGGCGTTTAAGTACCGCACCAAGAATAGGGAGGTGTTTGATCAATATGCGTTGGCAAAACGGGCCTCAATAGATCTATTCAATAAATTGTATAATGAAGGAATTGGTATTTTTATCATAAGAACTGACAGGTCATACGGGTGGGTAGACGTTGACGCTGAGGCGCAAAGGTTGTATTCGCTCTCGGAAGGTCTTCCTGAATACGTAGCCATACTAAACAACAAGCAGAATGCCCTGAAAGAAAAGAATGCCTTAAACCTTTCGCTGAACAAGGCGATGCAGGATATAGAGTCGGTTGGTGATAGGAATAACGTGGTTGGTGGGTATGAATCATACGGACGGTCTGCAGACTACCAAGACGAATTAAATGAGCGCATTAAGGGGATAGACACAAAAATACAGGAGATAAAACTGGAGTACGAAAGGACAACCGGGGAACCGTACGATAAAATGACGAAGGCCAGTTCAGCGTCAGCTATTGCCGTTCCAGCCATCATAGCCTTGGAAGAAGAAAAGCGAACAATGCACGCTTTTAGAAGATCTGGGCCGCAGATCGTAGTGCCAAGAACAACCCCGACTCCGCAAAATATAGACAGGATGGATCATGAAATAGCTGCAATGGAGAGCGAGATATCCGCCCTTGAAGCGTTAATAACTACGTCTGGAAATAAATATGATGGGCAGTTGTTCAGGTCCATTGTCAGCGGAATAAGGACAGATTTAAATATACTGAGCGCCAGGCGAGATATAGTTGTCACAGAGTTTCAGAAGCTGCCGCAGAAGCCCACTCTTCCAGGGCAACCAGCGAAGACATATAAGACGAAGGCTCAGCAGTTGGCCTCTGGCGAAAAAACGCCTAAGGTGGTGGCTGCGCCATCGTCAAGTAAGCCAGGTGGATCGCTGCTCGCACCTGGCCAGAAACCTGGCACCGTAACTGATCTTCCTGAGGCGTCAGTAGATCCAGCCCTGGAGCCGCAGGACGCCATATCAGACATGCCATTGCCTGAGGCGCAACCTGAAGAGCAAGGTCAGCCATGGAAGGCTCCCGAGGGCGACGATGTTCAGCCAGCTACCCAGGAGGAAAACGTAGTCACCTCTGCCGACAGTATAAACTCACAGCTTCGCGCAATAAATGAGCAGAGGCTCGGTATAATAAGTGATTATGAAGCCACTACCGGCAAGAAATATACCGGAACGTTAATGGGCGAAGAGGGTTCGGCCTACGCCCCATTGCTCAGGGAGTTGCAGGAGAAAGAGAGTTTACTATGGGCCTCAAGGAAGGCAGCGCTATGGTATGTATCTCTTCCGGAAACCGAAGACATAGAACCAGGCCAGGAAGAGGGGGTGGGGGTGGTGGTCGTAGGTCGGCAACCAGAATCAGCCCAGCTGGCGATAGCCGACCCGCCAAACGTTATACTTGACGACCAGCAATATCTGCAATTCACCGACCCAAGGAAGGCGTACTCAGACAGGCTATCCCCAGAGAGACTGGCATCAATAGAAGAGGCGTTTTCTTTTGTCGATATGTTTAAGGGGTTTCTTTCCGGCCAGAATATCGACTATAACGAACAGGATATTCAGGTTGGCGGTGTCGCCGCTGAGCCTAGTGGCGGTGAACTGCTTTTGCGTGACCAGGTGGTTATCGATTACCAGCCACCTCCCAGCCAAGGCGGTATTACTATTGAGCCTGAATTGACTTTAAGGCCCACCGGCTTTACAGTTACTAGAGAAAAACAACCGAAATTGAAATTGCCAAGGGGGGCTACCTATATGGCGGAACCGGATTATTTCGAACAAGTTCCTGGATTCAAGCTGCCGCAGGGCCAGTCAACCCAGTCAGCGGCGACACCAGCAAAACCAGATGAATCATATATCAAGCCAGGACTCGCCACCGTTGAGGGGCGGGTTGAAAACCTTATCAGGACCGATAATCCGCTTACTCAGGCGGCTGCTGCTGCCGCTGAAAGGAAGTATCAGGCTAAGGGGCTACTGCAATCGTCAGGTGCCGTCCAGGCCGGGGTTGGTGCTGCTATGGAACAGGCTGTCCAGATCGCAACGCCTGACGCGGCACTCTATGGAGGTCTTGCGCAACAGCGACAGCGCACGGACCTTGAGGCGTCGGTCAACAACCAGCTCGCCGATATCGAGCGAAAGAAATTCGAGAATAACGCGCTGATTACAGCATCGCTGGCCTCCCAGGACATATCTGCCAAGAAGGATCTCCAAACCCTGGCCGATACCGCCGCGAAAGAGAGACTGCAGCTTGAGAACGAATGGAAGGATTACCTGTCGCAGAGTCAGTACGACACCGCCGAAACTCAGGCTCTCATGCAGTCCGCTGGGGCTATGGGCCAGGAGCTTACCGGCAGTATCGAGCGTCTGTTGCGCGATACGAATATCGTCAATAAGCAAGATGCCATTGCCGCCCTCATGACCCAGTATAAGGCGCAACTCAACACCGTTGCAGCCACCGCTGGCATAACACTTGAATGGAGCTAAGATGTTCATCAGCAAACCATCGATACACCGGTACTCCCTGCTCGACGCCGGTCAGCTCACGAAGCTGTTCAGGTCAGGCGGGGTTTTCACCGAAAACGGAGATGACTTTGCAGACGTAGGCAAGTTGGCCGCGTTCGTTGAGAATACTCTGAGGGCTGACTATATCCACATCCTTGGCAAAGATCCTCGTTACGAGGCTTTCGTCTATATCCCTATGCACACCACTTCCTGCTTCGCCGCTCACTTCGTTATCAAGGAGGGGCACCGTGGTAAGGACGCGGTCAAGCATCTGGTGGAGTCTGCTCAGTGGCTGTTCCGGAATACCACTTGCAGGGCAATCATGGGCTTTATTCGTGAGAGCAACAGAGCCGCTTGTCGCCTGGCTGGACATGTCGGGATGAAGAGAATCGGCAAGACCCACGGCACCCTTAAGTTCCACGGAGAAATGGTTGACGAGGTGATATATCAATGCACCGTCGAAGACTTTAATGAAAAGTATGGCCATGTTCTTGGGCCAGTAATTGCGGGGTAAGCTATGGGCTGGTTCGTCCCTATCGGTTATGCAGTTGCTGCTGCAGTTGGTGCCGCTGCTGTTTCGGCCACCGTGGCAGCTATCGTTGGTGTCGTCGCTACGGCAGTTGTCGGCGCGGCAGTTGGCGCTCTTTATGCTGGAGTAACTGGCGGCAACATCGGCAAGGGGGCCTTATGGGGGGCCTTTGGCGCTGTTGCTCTCGTCGCTGGCGGATCTGTCATTTCCAGCCTTGTTGGCGGTAGCGCTGCAGGCGGTGTAGGCAGCACGGTGACTGTCGGCAACACTGTTGGCGGCGGCACGACCACGGTTGGCACTGGCGTGATAGGCGGCTCCCAGACTGGAGCTGCTGCTGGTGGTGGTCTTTTTACGGCCTCGAACGTAGTCGGTGCGACCACGGTAATCTCGTCTCTCGGCTCAGCCTTCATGAAAGGAAAGGCCGAAACCAGCAATATGGAAAGCACTATCCAGGGCCAGAAAGATATGCAGGCAGAGTCGCTGGCTTCCGCTGAAAGAATTGCTGCAGCTAACCGAGAGGCCGCTATGAAGCAGGCAGAGCTTTCCGCCCAGGTTTCCAGGGAGAAGACCGCCGCAGAGGTAGCCCAGGCAGAAGCGGAGAGGGCGCAGAAGGGTGAGCAATTCTCGAAGGAATTCGAGGAGAGCGTATACCGGGACAGGACCGACAGGGAAGAGAAAGAGAAAGCCAGGCTTGCCCTTGAGAAAGGGGTTACCGAGGGGGCGCAATACGCCGCAGGAACCACCGTCACAGCCTCGCCCGTCGAGGTCAACCGGAGGCGCAAGGAGTTGCTTAAACCTTCCTGGCTGGCGGCTGAAGAGACTCAGGCAGGCGTAACTGCTACCGGACCCCAGGAGGGTCTTACCCCAGGAGGCCCTGGCGCAGCTCCAGCACCTGGCGCTCAGGAGCAAATTGCTCAACAGACTGGACCGGCACCAGGAACGCCAACGGCAGTACCTAACGTACAGCCACCCCAGACAGGCCTGCTTGGAGTTGCATAATGGCAGCTAGCGAATCGACAAAGGCCAAGGTTGCCGCTCTCTTGCAGCGAGCGGCTGATAGGAAGGCTGGCAAAACATCAAGCTCAGTTGCATCAGCTCAACCGCAACAGCAGGCAAGCTATAACTATATTCCGTTGGAATGGGGAAAATACTACCACTTCCCAACCGGCCAACAACAGTACGTGAAAAATCAGGGGATACTTTCGGTAGAAGCCGACCCATTGGCGTTCGATACCGCTACAGCAGATAGCCTGGCCCTTGACTTCGACCCATTATCCCCAGAGGCCTCAAGGAGAGTCGCTAGTAAGTACAAGGGATACGGCAATATAGCCATGCTTCCCGAAGAAGCGGCAGCGTTTAACGCGAATTTAGAGGCGCATAGGGAGGCCGACCAAAGAGCTTATGATATATTAAAGGGATACCACAGCCAGTTTAGACAGTCTCTTGACGCCCGTGACGCCCAAGAGACAACTGCGTTTAATCAGGCCCTAGGCGAAATAAATACAGCGGCTGCGGCTATTAAGCCGGGGGCGGTAAACCTTAATATGCCGATGGCGAGCGTTAGGGTTGTCAACGGTAATAATATTGAGGCCACGTATCAGGTTCCGCAATCTGTTGCCGACGCCCTAGCTAAGCAGAAAGATTTGTACACCACCCAGACCAACGAGGGGTTCAATGTTGATGTCAAGATGAAGGGTGGCCATACTGCCGGTCAGGAGATACATGACGCCTTGCGCGATGCCGAGATTCAAACAAGAGAGAAGATGTCTCAGGCTAAATCACAAGCCCAGGCAGCAGCCGAAAGGGCGGCGGCAGAGGCGCGGAACAATTTTAAGACAGTCCAGTACCAGGGCCTTGTAAACGCAATAAACGAAAGCAGAACCCAGAGGAACATTCAGGTGCAGGCTTTTGATCAAGAATTTGCGCAGGGCCTAGACCAGTACAGACAGATAGGTAAGCAATGGGGAGCTTACCTTAACGACAAGATTACCGACCAGGCAACCGCTAAGAAAACTACTGGTAAGGCCCTTGCGGAAGTGGCGGGAAGCGGCATACTTGACTATTCATTGAAGAGAGGATAATATGGCACAGGAAATGCAAATAAATCCAGCCGCAACGGCAGGGAAGCCAGGGGCGCCAGGACAGTTACGGCCTGGTATTCTGGCTGGCAAGGGTGTTGTTCCTGGGCCTACCGAAAAGATAGAGGAGATCGATCAGGACATGTCGAGTGCCAGGGAGCAGTTGACCCCTGAGGAAGTGGCTCAACTTGACGCCTACGCCGACAATGCCACCAACCTGATATTCTCCGAGAAGACACAACCGGCGATACTGCAGCAACTGCAGGCCAGGAAGAATCCGGTGGAGAACGTGGCTTATACCGCAAATCACGTCCACAAGATCTTGTTCGATGGGCTGACCAAAAACGGCGAGAGTATGACAGACAAGACCATGTTCCTGGGAGCTACGCATGTTGTTTCCGAGCTTCACCTTCTCGCCGAGGCCGCTGGTTTATTCACGCTATCGAACGAAGAAAAGCTGAACGCGTTCCAATACACCCTTCTCATCTATTTCAAAGAAGGGATGGAGAGCGGCAAGATCGATCCGGTTGAGCTTCAGAAAGAACTTGAGCCTCTAATGACCGACGAACAGCGGCAGTACGGAATGATGGCTATGTCCCAGATGGACGACATCTCCAAGACGGCACCGCCTAGCGGCCAGAGATGGGCCACCCCTGTCGGCAAGATGCAGCCTGGAGCGCAACCTCAAGGGCAGCAACAACAGCAGCCAGCTCAGCGAGCTTCCGCTGAAATTCCGCCTGGCCTTGTCGGGCAAGGAGGTATGTAATGGCTAAAGATTACGCAGCATGGGCTGGTCTTCTCGGGGGAGTCGCTGATTTGGGTAAGGACTACCAGAAACGACAGCAGGCCCTTGAGGACGAGCAATTACGCGTGGCCCAGGAGATGAGGAAGGAACAGGCCATGCTTACCAGACAGCAAGCTCTGGCTAAATTCCAGTACGACCTTGGTGCGGACGAGAGGGCAGCTGAGCGTGCCCATAAATTCACCAAAGAAGAGCAGGAAGCCGAGGACAAGAGGGCTGAGCGTGAGGAGCGCAAGTCTGAACGAGAGGAGCGGTCCAAGCGTGAAGAGCGTCAGGAGAAGAGATCCCAGGAATCCCTTGATATTCAGCGGAAACAGGCTGATAAACCTGGGGAGCTGGAGCGTAAGCTTGAACAGATCGAGAAGTCTGATCTCTCCCCGGAAGAAAAGGCTACCGCCAAAAGGAATGCCCTTGGTGCCACAAAGGGGAACCTGACCGAATTCCAGGAGTCGAGGCTTCGCTCCGATCTGGCCAAGCTCGAAGATACCGGGATCGATGAAACCAATATAGCGCAGGTTAACAGGTTGCGTCAGCAGTTAGGCGAACCACCCCTCTCGAAGAAGGTTAAAACTCCTGCAAAAAAAGGAATATTGGGATTCGGAAGCCAAGATGAGGAAGTGGAGTTTACAACTGACCAACCCGGTGGTATAGTATCTTCTGGAGGGGGATCAGAAGCCGCCGCTCCTGGACTCGACAAGTATCAGTCGATGCTCAAACAGTCTGGCGGTATAGTTGAGATGGCCGGTCCTCCACCGACAGCACCCGCTCCACCCGCAGGCGAAACAGCGATGACGCCAGGCGAAGAAGGTGGCGGGCCACTCATCGCGCCAGAACAACTGGAGAAACTGGATACAATGACAGTTCCCCAGCTCCAAGCCCTGAAGATGGGACTTCTCGAAAGCGGTGATAAAGCTGCCATACAGTCAGTAGAGGGACAAGCCCTACTGCAGCGGATCAATCAGTTGATCCAGCAGAAATCACAACTCGTGAGATGATCAATGATCCCATTCGAGCAGATCGAAGGCCTACCTGAATATCAGAGTGCCACCCCGGAACAAAAGCTCTCAGTCCAGAACGAATACGCTAAAGACTTCTGGACTGAGGTTTATCAAGACCAGGAATTCCAAGCAGCACCAGAAGAAGAGCGGAACCAGCTGATCAGCACTTTCGACCAGCGTTTCGGCCCAGACGTCCGTGGTTTTGTAGAGGAACAGATCGAGGGAAGCCGTCGAGGGTTCCTGGCGAATATGTTCGCCCTCGTGAAGTCCGGTGGAAAGGCGACTCTGGCAGCTTCCAGGATTGCCGACGACATGGCCAGCGGTGAGATTGATGCCAATACTGCATCCATCCTGGCCGAAAGTATTCTCGCCGAGCAGAAGAAATTCACACCCGAAGAGCTGAAGGAATTCCAGGAGGAAATAACCGCCCCATCAGAGGACTGGGAGAAGGCGGAAGACCTGAGTGGAAAAGCCAAGGCGGCATGGGACACGATCAAGGCCCTTGCTTATCAAGTGGCGTTCAACCCCAAGGGCTTGGCCTACATGACGGCGGAGCAGACTGCCAATATCGTGCCTGGTATGGTGGGGATGGTTGGTGGCGCGAAGGCTGGTGGCGCTGCTGGTAGCGTTATTCCAGGCGTCGGTACGGCTGCTGGTGCTACTATCGGTGGCGTGGTCGGCGGATTCATGGGGCAGTGGGGCATTGAGGCTGGCTCTGAATTTCGTGGCATGGTGGCGCAGGAATTGCAAAAGCGCGGCCTTGAGCCAACCGAAGAGAACGTCTTGGCTATCCTCGCCGACGACGCTTTTATTGAAGAGTCCGTTGATAATGCCAGGGATAAGGCAACGGCAACATCCGCAGTATCGGCGGCAATGAACGTGATGACCGGCAAGATCGCCTCATCCGCTTTCAAGTCGGCTCAACAGCAGGCAGTATCGAGACTCGGTGCCGACGCCACGGCAGACGAGATCAGTCTGGCCACAAAAGAGATCCTGGCCTCCAGGGACATGGGAGAAAAGATCGCGACAGGCGCGAAGGCCTACGGAACCCAGGTTGCCGAGGAACCAATCTCTGAGGCCGCAGGACAATACGCTGGATACGGCAAGGTAGATATCGGCGAAGTCGCCATGGAAACAGCAGGCGGTATCGGTGGATCTGTCATGGAAACCCCGGCAGCGATCAAAGCATTTGCCGACAAGGGAGCAGGCGCACCGGCAGCACAACCGACACCGGCACCGGCACCGCAGCCAGAGGTCACTATCCCGGCTTCGATCCTTGAAAGCGAATCGCTCGACGATGCTATTGTGGCATTTAGGAATTCCTTACAAATAAACACAGCGGAAGGCGCTACGACATTCCAATCTACGCCGCCGCCCAGCACCGCCCAGGGGGCCGCTCAGGTATTCGAGGAGGCTGGACCGTCAGAACAAGAAGCCAGAATGGCTGGTCTTGAGGAGGCGTTCGCCTTTGAACCAGAGGGAAGACCTTCGACCGCAGCGGAGGCCGCAGAGGTATTGGCCGCAGCGCCGGAAACCGAACTTAAAACCCAGCTCGCCCGCGAAGAAGAGGCACAGCAATTTCCTGGCGCTCAGTACGCCATGGCACCAGAAACCAAAACACAGAGACGGGAAGCCGCCGAAGAGGCGTTCCTCGAAGCACCGCCAGAATTCGCCAGATCCACAGGAGCCCCATTTTCAAGCGAGAAGGCCCTCAGAACGAGCGCGAAGCAACGTGGGGTGGATCTATCGCGCTACGAGGTGATCGAGCGACAGGGGGGCTTTGTGGCGATTCCGCAGGCCGCTAAAGAGAAAAGCGCTACCGGCGACTACTTCGAACCAACAACGAATAGCCAGGCTATGGAGGTATCTAAAATTCTCCCCATCAATAAGGAGATCAGCCCTCAAAAAATATCCTCAGCCAGGTCGCTTATAGACAAGGCCAAGGAAGGCACTGGTTTAAAGAGAAAGCCACTCAAGGCGATCATGAGAGAGGATGGGACTGTTAGGGTAGTTGACGGTAATACCACACTCAGGGAGCTTGTTGCCCGTGGTGAAAAATATGCCGAAGTAGAATTAGTACCAAAGGTCCTCCAAGGCGAGTCTGTCAGTCATAGCATGGACACCCTGTATCAACATGCCAAGGAGGCTGTCGGCGAAATCAACAAACAAGCAACCACGTTTGCCGAGGAAACCAATGGCAGGGTTAAGTTGCGTCCATTCGATGACGGACTCAAAAAGAGAGAGACTGCCGATCTTAAGCTAAAAAATAAGTATGGCGGCAGGGTTTCGATGGTAGACGATATCGTTGCTGTAACTGTAGTGTACCCAGACTACGCCTCGCTAAAGGCAGCTTTCACGAAAATCAAGGACAGGGACGATGTTATGTCCTGGAAGAATAGATATGGCCAGGAGGATGTCAGTGGTTACCAGGATATACAACTAACCATGAGGGCTACCAACGGCCATATCTATGAGCTACAACTCAACACAGAGCAGATGATGGAGGCAAAGAAAAAGCTCCACAGTCTTTACAAGGTGATTGGCCACTTAACTAACGATAATTTTGATAAGGATATCAAGACAGCCACTCTCCATATGCTTAACAAGCTAATGGATAGTGGCTATGCAGCGGCGGCGTCTTCGGCGCGAGGCGAAGGCGGTCAATCTACCGAGGACTTCCGTGCTGGTCTTTCAGCTCTTGCCGATGACTCAGCAAGGATTTTAAGTTTTGTCACGGGGTCCACGATTTCGAACCGACTGTCACCATCAACCAGAAACACCCTCCTGGATTTTGTATCCAGAACAAATGTATCGTTACCAGAATCTAAAAAGACTTCCATACCAACCTCCTCAGTTAATGTCTCCCAGCCAGTAAGAACTATAACCGAACAAGGAGAGGAAGTCAATGATAATGTTGAAGGAGGTTTCAATGCCGAAGAAATTGGAGCGCCAACTGGAGAAAGAGGCGCAGCAGAAGGGGCTGTCGGAAGAGGCCCAGGACAGGTACGTGTACGGGACGATGCGAAAGCTGGGGTGGAAACCCAAGAGGGAGGGCGGCGGGAAGAAGTCGTCGAAGTGGTAGGGCAAAAAACTGAAGAGAAAATTGCCCCGAAAACAGAGCAATTCGCAAAGAACAAGATATTCACCGCCGATAGGGTGAGAAAAGCCAGGGAGAATCTTAAAGAGGGACGAGGCCGTTTGAGCGCAGGCGTCGATCCGGAACTACTTGGAAGCGTTATCACTATCGGTGGTGCATACTTCGAGCAAGGGGTCCGCGACTTCGCCGACTGGTCTGCCAAGGTTATCGGAGAGATAGGCGAGCATTATGGCAAGTACCTCAAGGAGGGCTTCGAGGTGGTCAGGAATCACCCTGCCTTCGCCAAAGAAAAAGCAGATCTCGGCTTCTTCGACTGGGAGCCGCCAACCACATCTGACGGCAAGATTAAGGGGGCACCTCCGAACGTAAACTCCAAGGAAGATCTCGACAATATGAGGATGAAGATTGTCAGGCTCCTTAAGGAGGGCGAGGTAGGCAGGTTCTGGTACGAGAATTCGGCCAATGCCGTGCTTAAGTCCATGAACGGAGATGTGGCCAAGGCCGAGAAATTTATCCAGCTCATTGCCATATACTCCCCACAGGCGCATGTTCAGGCCAACACCGTATTCGCCGTCAAGGCGTGGAATCAGTTCGTCAACAACGTCCCGAGGGAACAGTTTAAGGTCAAGACCGCAGACCAGGATGGAAAAGCGGTCGATGTTCTCTATGACAACAAGCCATTCGACGGCAGGAAGACCAACAGCTTTTATATCAATCTCGTCAGCCAGATCATCCACAACGACCCGACAGCCATCGCCAAGATGGACCTCGACTCCTCCACCGTTGCGCTACTTAAGGAAAAGGCCACAATCGACATGTGGATGAAGCGGGCTTTCGGCTACGACGACATCGTTGTCAGGGACGATAAGGGCACCGGTCAGTACTCATTCATGGAGAACGAGATACTCAGGGTAACCGATAGGCTGAACGCCAGTCTCAAGAGGGGCGACAAGAAGTGGATTCCGTTCCAGGTGCAAGCCGCTGTTTGGACGGCGATGAAGGCCAGGTATGAGGATGCCGTGGTCAAAACCAAGACCTGGAGCGAGTCGGTCAAGAAGGGTTACTCATTTATCGGAGATAACGGCAGGCCAGAGTTCAAGAAGGACGCAGAGTCACTGAAGCAACACCGTAAGATCTGGCACCGGCAGGCCATGTTACTACCGGCGAGAAAGGCCAGGGAGAATGCAGAACTTACCGCAGCAGATTTCTCGACGTTCATCAACAGGGCTACATCGACAATCACCTGGGAGGCGATCCCTAGCTCTTCGTTTGAGTACGATATATTCAATGCCTCGCCAGCAGTTAAGCGCATGTTTACTTCTGAGGCTAGGGGGCTGCTGCTGTCGAATGACGGCGCTGACATGTTAGCGCAGAGACTCGGGGTGTCAATCTCCTTCGTGAGCGATGGAGCTGGTGCCTACGGTGGTAACGTCAACCCTAACAGTCTCAGCCATGTGGTCCTGGCGAAAGAGGGCGGTGAGTTTGTCCGCGACAACGCCAGGGATTACGCTCTCGCGATCCAATACATTTTTAAACAGGATGCGGTTCCATGGTTCAGGACTGATGCGGCTATGCTGTCGAAGGTCAATCAGGATAAGCAGAAATTCCGGGTGGTCAACGAGAGGGGCACAACTATCTCACGTCACAATTCCCTGGCCGAAGCCCAGGCTGCAGCGGCAAAACGCGGTGAATCATTCTCCGTGAAGGGCGGTAAATATGCTCGGGGTGTGGTGGTAGAATTCTCGGAAAACATCACAGAAAACCTAGAAAATAAAGTCCTGGCAGCACTCGGTGAAGGAGCTGGATTTACTAGGATTTCTAACAACCAGATCGCGATAATAAATTTCAGGGACGACTCGACGGGTGTGCCGTTCGTAGATGACGAAACTTTCATGGGCGGGGTCCAGTCATTCCTCGACAACCATGGTGCCGATCTCGGTGTTGCCGAGGCGAAATCCATGTGGGCCGAAGGGGAATATGGATACGTCCACAACTGGAGCGAAGACGGTAATGGCGAAACGATTCTCGATAAAGGAAGCATCGGTGAACGATCAGATCTACAACGGTGGCTTCGTGATAGGCGGTCAGACTTCGAAAGTCTTATCCAGCAATACTCGGGCGAAAACCTCAAGCTCCGTGAGCAAGAAGTCAAGGAATTCGAAAAGCTCGGTGGAATAAAATTCCAGGCCATAGAGGTTTCAATCCCCCTCGACTCAGACGGAAATATGAACCTGGTTCACTGGTCACCAGTTCCAGGTATGAAGACTATTGATCCAGACAGATACGGAGAAGGCATTTCAGGGGCAGAGGCGAAGAGACAGCATGCCGATCCAGACAACTGGGTCAACAGGACATATTACGGGATAGGGGGCGGTGGATACCGCAAGGAAGTGGGCCTCGGCCAATACCGATACGAGGCCAAGGTTCCTCCCTCGAAGATGTACGATTTTGCCAAAGACCCAGAAGGGCTTAGAGCTAAAGCTCAGGCGGCTAGGACACAGAATCCATTCATTAATGCTACCAACCTGTACGAGAAATTCATCAAGGACGCTGGATATCTTGGCTACTGGTCAGACATGAATGGTGGAAAGGTGGCTGCTATTTTTGGCAAGATCACCCCAACCAGGGAGACATTACAACCAGAGGCCGGGGTTAAGCTGCAGGCTGGACTTGGTAAACTCTCTTCAGGGCTTCCGCGAACAGTATTCGATAGCCTCCTCTCTAGCCTAAGCCCTGGCCAAAGGAGTGTGGCATCCAAGCTAGTAAGCAGCGGCAAGGTGGTGCTTATGACAACCGACGAAGCCATAGCCGAAGCCAAGGAAGCCGGATATTCCAAGGCCGAGCTTGATGCAAATCTCGTGCCAATCGGAATAGAGATTCCCGGAAAAACCATACTGGTTCCCGAGAACATCCCCAGCGGCGAGTTATGGGGGTCACTGCGTCACGCAATAGGCACCCATATCGGCAGGATGATGGCCAATAGCGCTGAATTCCAGATGATGAAGAAAACCATCGATAGGCGGCGCGGAGAAAAGTCAGACACCGGGGATGCTATCAGGCGGGCAATCGAGCAGATTCCAACCGGCACGGCCAAGGAGGATTTCAGCGAGGAGATCCTTGCCTACATGGTGAGTACGTCAGAGGACGTCGGGATCGTCAGGCGCATTATTGCGATGATAAAAAGTATGGTCACGCGCTTCGGAGTTTCGTACAAGATCTTCAACGAGAAGGACTTCAAGGCTCTGGCGGATCTCGCGATCAGGAGGGAAGCACGCAGTGACAAGCCGACAATGTTTGACATCGAAGGGATAAAGTTCCAGATGGCTGGCAGGGAAAGCCTCACCACCGGCATCAATATGAGAGACGCCAAAATCTTCCTACGAGATAAAGGCGTACAGTTGAGTAACGTAGAGCCAGACGATTATCTTAAGCTCGCAGTGTCTCACAGCTACCTCAAGGACGAGGGCAAGCAGCTTTCCCTAATGGAGAAAGCCCAGGCGATGAAGGAGGGTGGTGCTGACAGGAAATCGATATGGGATGAAACCGGCTGGTGGGAGATGGTTCCAGGTGAATGGCAGTACGAGATTGACGACTCCACCGGCAAGTGGGACGCCAGGACTTGGGGCATGATGAAGCCCAATGCAGCCGTGCCTCTTCCTGAGGTTTACAATAATCCACCGCTGTTTAAGGCGTACCCGTATCTCAAGGAAGTGAGGGTCATTGCAGCGAAGCTCGATCAGGGCCATCTCGGCGGCTGGGACCAGGAGGGAAATATCAGAATCAATATAACCCTGTTTGACCCAGCAGCAAGAACAGTCCTTGAGCACGAGATGCAGCACGTCATTCAAGATATCGAGAACTTCTCGAAGGGCGGAAACGTCGCCAATCAGATCAAGAAGAACCAGGATAAACTCACTCAGCTCGATAGGCAGATAGCCAGTATCAACGAACAAATGTCGTGGATCGCAGCGAACGGGCCACAATACCAGGGCCAGCTCGTACCTGAGGCCAGGAAGCTCTACGATTCCCTCATGGAAAGCCGAAGCGTACTTGGCGCTGAGTGGGTCGTACTGTCTGGCAACATCAACAGTATCAGCCACAACGAATACAAACGGTTGACGGGTGAGGTACAGGCCAGGCTGACACAGGCCAGGCTTGGCATGTCGAAAGCGGACAGAAAGAAACATCCGCCGTGGGAGACTCTTGAGGGAATGCTCATGGGTGAGGGGCTGATGGGTATGAATCAGAAGCCAGAGGATATCCTCATCTCCCGGAAGGACGCTACTTCCGCAGGTTGGGCTGACTCATACACGCCTACCCCGGCAGTCGGCTCAGTACATCCTGCAGTGACCTTCCTGGATAGGATGGCCAATACAGTTGATTTCAAGGGCAAGTTTGACGAGATCGCCACCTACTTCTGGAACAGGGATAAAGCGATTGAGCGGGTGCAGGAGAGTATAGGTCCGCAGCCAATCGAGCGGGATCATGCCACCCTGAAAGGCCTTGTCGGCAAGATTATGGCCAACGACGTTAAGCAGTTTGACAAGAATGTCCTGCAGCCGTTCCTCGATTTCCTGGCAAAGCACAAGATCTCTATCCAGGATGTTGAGGAGCTGGCGCATGCCCAACACGCACCTGAACGCAACCTGCAGATGCGCCGGGTAAACGCCAGGCGGTACGTTGACAACCTCCTTATTTTTATGACCGACGCCGAGAAGCGCCCGTGGCAAGACAAGCTCGGGCTTATCCAGGATGAATTCGTCATGAACGACCAGACCAGAAACAAGAGGCGCGACAACACAATTGCCCTGGTTGAGGAGATGGCCGACACCGTGCGGAGTCAGCGGGCGCAGGTTGACCAACTCGCCAAAGAATTTGCCGCTAGGGTCTTCACCGCTGAAGAGATCAAAAAAGGCACACCGGAATTCCTGCAAAACCGTCTGCTCAATATGTATGAGAGGCTGGAAAAACGCGAGTCCATTATCGCCCACTGGGATGATGTCAAGGGCAGGCTTTCCGGCATGACGAACGGGCAGGCCAGGGCTATCGAGGATCGCTTCCAGGGTAGAGCCGATGTGTACCAGGCTGCAGAGATGATGCGCTCAATAAGTCGTGCCGCCCTTGATATAAACCACGAGGCAGGGGAGCTGACAGACGACGAGTATTCGGCGATAGTTAGTACTTACCAGTATCACATCCCGCTCATGAGAGAGGAATCAGACGAAGGGAAAACTCCGACCGGCAAAGCCGGGGTTGGCCCCCTCGGTAAACCGGTAAAAATAGCCTATGGATCGACCAATGGCGTGGCGCACATCCTCTCCCATGTAGTTGACCGTTACCAGTCAGCCCTCACGAGAAGGCGTAAATTAGAGGCTGGAAGGGCACTGTACGAGATGGTGAAGCAAAACCCTGATGAAGGTCTATGGTCAATCGGCGAGCTTGAGAAGGCCCCATATCTCGATAACGAGGGCAATGTCAGATTCTACCCGGACCAGCAGCTGGACCCGAAATACCAAACCTACGTCAAGGTCGATGGCGTCAAGCACATTATCGAGGTGGCGAAGGATAACCCTATGGCGGTTCGCTTCATGGAGGCTATCAATCGCCAGGTCACCCCGCTCGGTCCAATTATCAGGGCGTCTGGTCATGTCACGAGGATACTCGCCAGGCTGTCCACCACATGGACCCCAGAGTTTACCCTGCCAAACTTTATCCGCGACTTACAGACAGCCATGGTCAATATGTCATCGACCGAAGCAGCTGGTATGCAGTCGAAAGTATTCGGGAATATCCGTAGCGCTGTTGCTGGTATCTACCGCGAGGAGCGCGGGAAACCTTCAGGCCAGTGGGGCGCGATATACCGGGATGCCGCAGAGAACGGTGTCATCATGGGATGGATGAGGTCGTATGATGACGTCGCCCAGCTATCAGAGAAGATCCAGTCAGACCTTGAGATGAAAAATGGCGGGCACAAGATCAAGGAAAACTTCATGCGTCTCGGTAATTTTATCGAGAGCATCAACCTGTCTGTCGAGAACGGCGTCAGGGTGGCAACATATCAGGCCCTGGTAGAATCAGGGATCGACAAGCGTAACGCGGCCCGTATTGCCTCCAACCTGACAGTTGACTTCACGAAACACGGCACAGCAGGACCGGCAATGAACTCGTTGTGGATGTTCGCAAACGCCGGAATACAAGGCAACGTCAGGATTCTCCAGGCGGTAGGATCGTCATCGACTGTCAGAAAAACAGTAGTTGGTATCGCTGCATTTGGAGCGTTCGCAAGCTTCCTGGGGGCAATAGCTGGTGGCGATGACGACGACGGCGATTCCTACTACGACAAGCTGAAGAGGTCGAACCCGGCCCTGTTTGAGCGCAACATCGTGCTCATGGTTCCAGGCGGCGAGGGCAAACATATCAAGATCCCCATGGCCTACGGCTACAATATCTTCTTCAAGTTTGGCGAAGAGATAGGTAGTGTAATGCGGGGGCAGAAGCCAGTGGAGGCGGCGATCAGATGGGGCAAGGCCTTCATCAACAACTTCAACCCACTGGCCGCTGGCACCATCCTTCAAACCGTGGCACCTACTCTCCTGGACCCGCTTGCCCAGGTAAGAGAGAATGCTGCATGGCACGGTGGCCCTCTCATGCCTGCCGGTAACCCGTGGGCGAATCAGCCAGACAGCGAGCTTTATTTCAAAGATGTAAACCCGGCGTCTAAGGCGGTGACCGAGTGGCTCAATAGACATACCGGTGGTAGTAAGTACCGGGAAGGGGCGATCTCTGTTTCGCCCGAAACTATCGAGATGCTGGTCGAGACATTTACTGGCGGTGCCGGTAAGATGGCCAAAGACGTACTGAATCTTCCGTTCGCAGTAGCAGAGGGCGATCTGTCGATCCGAAATGTCCCAATAGCCAGGAGGTTGATAGGCACCATGCCCACAGGAATAAACCGTCAGATCTACTTTGAGAACCGCGAGGAGATGAGCACCTTCGTTCGCGAGCTGAAGAGTGCAACCAAGGACGACAGGCCAGGACTGATTCGTGAGCCGCTGTACAAAATGGTTGGTGCCTTCGAAAGGACCGAGGAAAGAATACGGGATCTCAATAAGCAGAAAAAAGAGATCGTCAGCAAGAAGGGCAATACCGACAGGATAGACAAGCTGATTGAAAGCGCACAGGTCGAATTTAACAAAAGATACAACAAGACCCTCGGCAACGATTGATTGTCAAGGGCGAAGAAACTATAGTATAAACAAATAACGTTGGAGGCTACCATGGCTGAGGGTGATTTTTTAAGGAAGAATGGGGAGATTATTCAGGGTTTCCCGCTCGTTTCAGGTCAAGTAAATATAGCGGCTGCTGATGGCGAGAAAAAGACCAGGTGTTTTTGCTGCTCGATTGATGGCAATTTCACCGTAACGTTTGCCGATGCCGTGGTAGCTACCATACCGATGGTTGCCGGTGATGTGTTTACTATCCCTGGTGGTGCAACCGTATTGGCGGTTGCTGGCGCAAAATTTCACTACGTGTAACAGCCATGCTTAATACTAGATCATTGACCAAATCAAGGTCAGGCGGTGTAAGCGCATTGCCGCTAGCTGGCTTGATATTTAAGGCGCTTGTTTCCAGTGGCATGGTTGATTCTATCGGCGTATCGGGCATAGGTGAGTTAATAAACCAACTGACTGGGCAGGCATGCTTTAACGTTTATTCTCACGCCGCAGATTTTGATGGCACCGAGCGTTTTTCGTGTGCATCGATAACCGGGGCAGCCATTACCGCACAGCACCCGGCAGAGGGCGGGGCAACTATCACTGTCGGAACTGGTGAGATTTCGGTATCTGCTGGGATACTGTCATGGTTTACAACAGATCAAGGGGAAAAATACGTTCTCCAATCAAATAGCACATACCGGCAGGATACATTTTACGATCAAAACGGGATAGGCGACCCCCTGGTGCTAGTGGCGGGCACCGGCACTATCCCCCTATGTACTGCCGCATCTGTCGGCTCCCTGTTGCTCGCGTATGGATTCGCGGAAACGGATGGCGCAAATGGTACTGAGTTGGTTGTCGAGCCTGATTTTGCTTCTGCCGATGGGATAATTCAGAACACGGCGGGGATGAGCATTGCAGATGGGGTACTGACACTGCAATTAACTACCACAGAAAATCAGTATTTTTGCACCGATATCGATCTCAATAAAAACTATGAGTACATAGTTTCCGTAACAGTTTCGGAAATATCCAGTGGGGCACGGTTTCAGTTGGGCGTGAAGAATGGCGGCGACTTCCCCCTGAACTATCGTGATGTTTTGCTTGATTCTACTGGCTCAAAAACATTTCGATTGGCACTCCCAAGCACCGCTGAAAACGTTGGCGTGAAAAGGGTGGTCGGAACACCATCGGGATCGATGATAAAACTGTCGCACTTTTCGATTCAGCGGGTGCTTTCAGAATTTATTCCGGGAAATCCCACAACTGGTCTTTCCGCAACAGGCGGATCTTTAACAACAACTGCGTTTGATATCGCTGATTCTCCAATTTTGCTTGAGGCGATAGACAGTGGTGGATGGTATGAAGCTGACACTGCCCACGGCGATGGGCAGTATTTCAATGCCGATGAGTCAGCAAAACAAGTCAGCCCGGCATCATTGAGACAAAATTTCGAAAACACAGAATTTTTTATTAATAACAATATCGTAATTTACGGGGCGGAAAAAACCTCTGCCGAGGTATCAAAAATAGGGAGATATTTCCGAACAACAGTGCCGTATTACCAGCGACTGCCTGACGTGACCGACCCGACATCCATATCCCTTGGTATGCTCACCGACTCCCACTATTACATAGGTCTGGAGGCGGCTACAGAGGAGGCCATAGGTGTTTTCCGAAATAACGGAGTACATGGGGTTATCCATGCCGGAGATGCTCATGATGGTATATCAGAGTGGATTACGTACACGCCGTCCGTGATGTACGACCAGATAGAGGAATACGAGGAGTTATTTATCGGCATTGATACGGGCCAGTTGATTATGGTTCCAGGGAACCGCGATCAAACGGTTACAGGGTTTGATCCATATCTCGCTGCATCTAAATACGCGGCGAAAACAAATGCGATAACGGTAGGCAACTACCGCATCATCGGCATACACAGCGCCCTTTCCCCGACATATAGCACCGACCAGGAATGCCTCGATTATTTGGCTGCTCAACTGGCCGCAGCTAATGTCGCAGGGAATCATGTAATTATCGTGATGCATGTCCCACCGACCGCCGAATTACTCAATGCCGCAGATTTTACAACGGTTGTATCCACAGCGGCAGGAGCAGGGGCCATCATCAGGGCAATAATCACAGGGCATCTGCACGTATGGGCACAGGACTTGGATTTTGGCGGCCTGGGCATACCGAGGATTTCTCTCAATGCGATCAGCAATGCAATTAGGCCCTATTACGTCATGGATATTGATAGCGACGGGCTGACAGTCAGAGAATTCACCACATCCGGGGAGACGGAAAAACTGACCGTCGCGTATGACTGATTAGAAACTATTATCAGACACTGGCAAATAACAAACAAATGGAGTATAAAATGTTGAAACCTGGCTTTAAATCCACTGAATTCTGGGCTATTGGCGCGTATTACGTTTCCCAGAAATACGGCGTACATCTTGACCAGCTGCTCGCCAGCGGAAGCGGGGCTGTCGATATGATCAACAAGACGGCCAATGATCCGCTGTCGCAGATACTGGTATTAGGGTACGTACTGTATCGCGTAGGCATGAAAATCAGGGAAGCGAGCGAGTCGCTGAAGCAATGAAATACCTGGAGGGTATGAGGTATGTTCTCGCAGAGCAACTTCAACGCCAAACCAACATTAAGGGATTCTGCATTACCACCAAACACGGGACACTCTCGCCCGATGGAGTCCTGACCATCATGAAGTGGTTCCCGTGGGATGGTAATTCTGGGCCAGTACCGAATTGGAGGTCAACGCTCGAAGCGTCTGCGGTCCACGATATATTGTGCGACTGGATAAATGACGGAATATTGCCGGTTTCAATTCAACCAATGGTTGATCAAGAATACTACAACCTCTGTGTCGAGCGTGGCTTATGGGGATGGGTGGCCAAGGTCCGCCTTATCGCCGTTAGATGGCATATGCTTGGCAAGAAGAAGAGCTTCCACCGCAAGGTGTATGAAGCGTGAGGTATATTATGAATCTATTTCAAGAATATTGGCAAATCTTCTTGGGGTTGCTGGCCGGTACAGTTTGGTCTATTCGCCTGGAGGGGAAGGTCCACGGGATGGAGAAGAAGGAGAGGGAAGACCCAGCCATCCGAAAGCAACTGTTTGAGCTTTATGCCAAGACAGAGAGGGAGAACGTCACCCTGCGCCTCGATATCCTGGCCGGGGAAGTCAAGGCGCTCAAGGGTATTGTAGAGGGCAATCACGGAGAGGTGTTGTCCCGTATATCAGATCTCAAAAAGCAGTGATTACTTCTTGGCAAGCCCAACCATCGCAGCGATTCCGTCAGCCACGGCGTCGCTGAGCTTTTCCTTCGTCACGAGCAGATTGGAGTAGTCGATCATCTGCTGTTCAAATCGCTCCCATTCATAATCCCTCCCACCGGCAGGGTTTACAGCCACCCCAGGCATATTGATGCCCATTATGTTTGCTATCCTCGCCAGAAGAAACGCGTGACATCCTTCCTTGTTCATATTGACCTTTGTAATTTGAATTCAGACTTCTTTCCACCTATGAGCACGGCATGACGTATGAGAATGGCGTCGGCAATATGCTCAAAGTCCTTCTTAAATTTCGGGAAAGCTGCATGCGGGTATTTGGCCCTGGCCCAGTTCATCACGTCGTCCTTGTCGGCCATGCTATCGTGGAGTACCCTCTTCTTGGCCTCCCGTGGGTATACCCCAGTGATAGGGATGTTCCTGGAGTCGATCACGCCAATGACTACTCCGATTGCCAGGTACATGGTGGTGCAGGCCTTTGAAGACAGTGACCCGGTTGGAAACTCCATATTGACACCGGATACATCCCTGAGTAGGTCGCGAACACTGACGGTCAACTCGGAGGCATTCAGGGCGTACCCAGTGCTTACGTCGCAGCACCCGCATTCTACGATTCCTATGCATCCGAAGTCGGACAGGCACTCCTCCTCCCAGAGCGCCCAGCCGGTATGCCTCAGTGCAACGTCGAGTGATAGGTATCTCACTGCAGATCCTCGTAAGTCTCCTGGAGAACCATCCGGTCCTTCACTCCAGCCAGAGACATGTTGACACCAGACGGGAGGAGTATAGCCCTTACATCGTGGGCCTTCGACGGAAAGCCAGCAGCGGCCAGCACGGCCAGGGCGTGGATCACACCGGCAGCGAAGCCGTCATTGTAGATCGAAATCAGCGATGGGCTGTCCTTCGGAATGACGTCGTTGATTGAGGCCTTGGTCTTTCCCTCGTCCTTGGCCTTCTCGACAGCCTCCTCAATCCTCTTCTCGCCATCCTTGGCACCGTGCTTCCTGATAGCGCGAGCCGCCGTAGTAGGAGACACCTCGCCCTTTACGATCATCTCAGTGACCGCTGGCGACGCAGACGAAAGCGCCAGGATATCCTGCAGTTTCGACGGAGAGAAGCCGGTCTTGGCGCAGATCTCTTTCGAGGTCCAGCCGAAGTCGAGAAGCTGACGCACCGGCCTTGCCATCTCGTGAGGGGTAAGTGGTTTGCCGCCATTACGGACAAGCATGGAAAAGATGTGTTCGGCGGGCGTGGCATGGCGATCCTCTACGCGCACCGGGACTCGTTTGATTTCCGCCCCCTCAGAAAGCGCCAGGTTGACCGCTGCTAAACGACAGTGACCGTCCGTGACTATGGGTACATCTCCGTCCATGCGCACCGTGAGGGGCTGTTTGACGCCAACCTCCTTGATACTGTCGGCCAGCTCCCTGATATGCTCACGAAGAGCCGGGGTATCGTCACGGACATTCCACCCAGGTTCCTCCCTGAGCAGTAGCGGGTTGATCCAGAACTCGTCCTTCCTGTCGGCAATACTCTTGATTCCAGCCATTGTTTATTTAACCTCCTGCCCATGCAGTTTTCTGTGATGTTTAAAACATAGCCACTTAACCACCAGTGGCAACGAATAGTCGTCGTGGTGGGCCTCAGACTTGGTATCTCCGCACACCTCGCACGGCATCCTTATAACCCTGCCGTCCCTTACGGCGTTGCCAAGGATCTGGTTAGCCTTGTATCTGTCGCGGTGCAGAGTTCTGCGCCTTGCCTGATATTGGATTTTCTTTGCACGACGCTCCGGTATCTGCTGCCTATTGCGGTCATAGGCTTTGTGTTTTTCCGGATCATCTGCATAGTTCATTGCGGCATCCGCCCTGGTGCATTCCTTGCACTTATTGAGATGGCCGTCGGCCATTTTTGGGTGCTTATAAAAATCATCCAAATCTTTCTCACCACCACACTTGAAACATATCTTCATAAGTACCCGAAATGGTTATATATTCTAAAATGGTACATCTTCTCCGGTTCCGGTATATCCGTTCGGAGTCTCAGGTTCCCCACCGGCTGACTCCCCTTTGTCGCTGGCGAACTTGACGACTTCCATTTCGGACAGAACGATCTCGACATTATACCGCTCGACGTTCGCCTGGTCCTTCCACTTCTTGGTCTGGATCTTACCGGTAACGAGGATCTTATCTCCCTTATGCAGGATGTCGCCGCAGATCTCGGCAAGCTTACCCCAGGCTACGCACCGATGCCATTCAGTCTGCTCCTGCCGGTTACCCTCCTTGTCCTTATACCGCTCAGATGTAGCCATGGAGAAGTTACTGACGGCAGTGCCGCTTTGAGTGTAGCGAATCTCCGGATCTTGGCCAACGTTTCCCGACAAAATTACTTTGTTCATCTTACTCCTTTTTGTAACTGATTTTTGATATCAGTAAACGATTTTCAGAAGGTCTGTTTGACCAGTCGCCACCCTTACGATGACGGATCTTGCAGCACCCTCAGACACCCCGCACTCAAGCAGGAACTCCATTACCTTGATATTCACCTGACGCTTGCGGTCGATGCTCGGGTCAAGCGGTTGAATTATTCCACCGGGATTCCCGCCAATATCAGCCGCTGGTTTGGCACCGACGATCTTGGCTACCTCTTCGGCCACCTTCACCTTCATTTCCGCAGCCTGGACCCGGCTGTTCGCCTCATCGATCAGCCGCCTGGTATTGTTGTGCTCGATTGCAGCGTCCCAGTCGGCGAGATATTTCTCCTTCGCCAGGGCCTCTTGCTGCAGGCGCTCAGCTTCCGCCTTGTATGCGTTTACCGGGGTAAGAATTTCCTGGCGCAGCACCTCAAGGTAATCGCGAGCCTCCTTGCGCTTGTCGTCGGTTACCTTGATTGCCTTCTTCTGTCCAGCAACAAGGCTTTTGCCGAAGCCGTCGATCAACTCAGAGGTCTTGTTTATTTTTGTACCAAGCGCAGCAAGTTCTTTCCTTCCCTCTGGCGTGGTCGAGTCAATCGTGATGACGATAGAGTCGGTTCGCTTCCTGACCTCCGCAAGCACTGTGGGCAGGGTGGCAGGGTCGGTATATACCTTCGCCAGAGTTTGCTCGTTGAGGACCGCCACCAAGGAATTCTCGACTGCATCTGCTCCAACCTCATTCCCGTCCATTTCATTCATTATTACCCCTTTCACGTATGAATTTACCAGCGGTTGATTCCGTATCACAATCCTGAAATCCAAGACATTGCTCGGCTGCGTATCGAGCACATGACGCCTCCATCATACTACAAAACGAACCGATATGCTTATTTATTCCGGAAACTTTTATGCGAGCAATCCACTTACCCGACTTGCTATTGAGACCAACTCCGGTAACGCCCGAAGCATTGTTCCTGCCAATACTCCTGTTTCTCATCTGGCACTGGTGCGTGGCCTCGCGAAGATTTTCGTATTTATTGTTATCACGACTTCTGTTGCGATGATCAACAGTATTTTCCGGCATATACCCATCAACATATAACACGGCTAGCCTGTGTGCTGGGTACATCTTGCGGTCAAGCATTATTCTCCTGTAGCCGTCAGGCTCAACACACCCGGCAACTTCTCCAGCTCTCGCCTTCCCACGAGTTATTTTATTAGTAAAAACACCAGTTGATTGGTCATAATGAAGCAGCTCATGTAGTCTGTCCCAGGATATCATATTCAACCCTTAATGGTGAATCCGCGTTCGAAAGCAATTTCAATTTCACCTACCGACGCGTCGAGGAGTTTTCCCCCGTCGATAGAAACCAGTACCTGTATCTGCCCCAGTGGGCCATAGTGGAAATCGAGAGACATGTCGCGATGACTTGCGGCACCTATCGTGCGTGATATTCTGCGGGAAGCGATTTGATCTACTAGAAATTCTTGTCTGTTCATAATCCACCTCTCTGTCTAAGTATTCGGAGGGAAGCCCGCCGACCGGATCAAGTATTGTGGATACTCTTCTTACCTCCATCTTACACTATACAGCGTGGAGGTCAAGATGAAAATGCAATGGCAAACAAAAAGGGTGCCCCAGACTAAGGCACCCTGTAAGGTGTTAATATATTTCACCATCCTGGATCTTAAACAACTTGGCATGGAACGTCCCGTTGCGGCCATAGTCAACAGTGGCAAAACCCTGTGACCAATTGTTGAGTGGGGCGTAGTCCATTGGTCCGCCCAGATATCCGACAGCGCCAACCCATAGCGTTGACCCGTCTATTCGTTTGAATATTTTTTCCTGCGCCCTGTGATGGTGGCCAAAGATGCAATGGTCGAGGACATATTTGAACATGACGTTGGTGACGTAGTCAGCGTTTCCACCAGTAGGTTTCTCGTGCCCGTGGAGATACCAAAGTTTGCCGATAGAGAAGAAGTCCTTGCGGTATTCGATATCGAGGGCGCTAAGGTCCAGCTTATTGATCAACAGATCATCCACTAGGTCTGCTATTTCCACAGCGTTTTCCAGTACGTAGCGCTCAAGGTGGCTCTCGTGGTTACCCTCCTTGAAAATCATCTTAGCCTTCGGGTGTCGCTTGCGCAGATCGGTTAGGAATTCACGCCCCATTTTCAGCTCGCCCTTGATATCGTGCTTCCCTGTCTTCTTGGTGAATCTTGAGCACTTGTAAAAGTCCATCATGTCGCCGTCGATAACTATGGTGTCTGGCTTGTACCTATCAGCATAGCCGAGGGCTGCGTCAACAGCTATCTGGTCGTGAAAAGGGATGTGGATGTCGCAAATCAAAAACACCTTCTGACCAACGAATGAATTATCGTTCTGTACCTTCAGCTGAATTATGTCCTTATGCTTCAAACCCCAGTCGTATAGACGAGCCTGTGCCGTACTGCAGCCCATTGTTTCTCGTATCTTGTTGCGGGAAAATATCTCGTCCCGCCTTCTGAATTCCTTGTCAAGCTGCAGTAAATGCTGCCATGTCGCTCTGTCCATATTTTACCCTCTCATCCTCGTTACCAGATTATCCAACTCTTTACAGAATATAATCAGTTCGTGGCGCAATTTCGAGATAAGAATCTCATCTCGGGGTATTCTCAGGATTAATGGCACCTCGCTCTCGTGGTATGAGATGAAGTACCACCACGGCCTGCCGGTCACCAGCATGCACCCCTGCACCTGAAGGAGATACTTCGATGGCAGGACTCCCCGGCGCAGGTATTCGATATGGGTTTTCTGTTCGGGAGACTTTGCCTCACATCCTCCTTCCTGGCCGATAAGACCATCCGGTGAACAGCCGTACAATCTGTCGTCGGAGAGACAGAAACCGACAGCGGTAATCTCCACTTCCTCGACCATAGAGAGAACAGCCAGTGCCTTAGGCTCGTTGCGTATTCCGTCCGACATCGGGTTCGAGACGAAAGCTTCCTGCATCTGGCCAGTGATCCGCTCCTGGGCGAGGATCTTCATGTAGCCGTCACGCTGTCCGCTCCTCGCCCCCTTGGTTGTCATGATGTGGGAGAACTTAGAGGCGGTGGGCCTCCCGACCCTCGCCTCGTACCATTCCGGGGTCCGTTGATCGCAGTCGATGATGATCATTTCTTCTGCCCCTCAGTGAACTCCTTGTATGCTTTGCATTCGCCTGAACAGGTAGCCGCTGAACACATGGTGCCAGAGAGCATAAGGCCGGGAACCTGCGGACATTCGAAGGTGGCTACAGTCTCGGGAACTTTTTCCGGAACCTTATCTTCCGGTTTATTTTCCGGTTTTTTTTCGGCTTCAGCCTTCTTTTTCTTCTTGAGGATCTGTTTCATGAGGCCGTCGTAATTCTTTTCCTCTATTTCCTCAAGCTCCTTGACACCGGCAACATGTTCCTTGAATTTGGCCACATCTGCGCCACGGTCCTTCAGCTCCTTCTTCATGGTTTCGAGATGGCCAGCGCTGATAAACACCTTCTTCTCATCAGTCTTCTTGGGTGGCTTCTTGTCGCCGCCGACCTCTGCTTCTCGATACTTGGAGCCATCCCACAATCCAGCGTACACGTCAGCCGCGACACCGAGAACCTTCATAGCCACGGACAGGGCGTCGGTAATGGCCATTTTGTATGCCTCGTCGGAAGAGTAAAGACCGTTGGTTTCCTTCACAGTAAACATGGAGCCGCCAAGTCCGGGGATGGGGTCAGACCACTCGCCGTCCAACTTATACATCAACTCAATAGTAGCGAAGGCACACACCTGACCATCTACTGCCTGCTCCAGCCACTTCTCGGTAACCCTGTATTTCCAGCCGAAACCGCACGGGCCAAAGGCTTGGGTCATTGCCATATAGCGCCACTGTGGATTGATGTCAGTCTTACCCTTCAATCTACCTGCCTGGATTGGGCGAAGGAATTGTCCGGGGGGGTGATCAACGCTATTCCATACCCTCATGTTGTTGTTACCACTTTCTTCTTTTTCCGCCATGGATGTCTCCTTTGATTGGTATGAGTCCCTTCTCATACATTATTTCCTGGGTACGAAACACGCCTTCGTAATGCATGGTCAGCAGCTCACCACGGGTGAAGCTCGGATGACCATGATGTAGGACATAATGACACGCCGAGCAACAATATGCAATAAAAAAATCAAGTCTTTTTGTCCCGACACCGCCGCCGTCAAGATGTGCAGGCACGGTAGTCTCTGGATTAAAATTACACACACCCGGAATCCTGACCTGGCACATCTGTCCATTGGCGCTGTCGGTTAGTTTGCTCATCAGAACACGAATGACACCAAACCAGTGATAATGCAGGAGACAACTACCAGGATGGTCCAGCCGATATCGGCCCATCCGTAAATTCCAAACTCAGCAAGCTTTCTCATCTCCCCTCCTTCTCTGCCTGCTCCAGCATTGCGTTCCACATCTCGTCCTCATTAGGCTCTGGGATGTAGAGGCTCAGAAACTCTGCAGCAAACTGTATGATCTGTCTGTAATAAGTTATGAATTCCTTGGTTGATAAGGACGTCGTTGATTTCACGGTCGGGATCGGCCCCTTGTCATACGACTTCAAGAACTTATCTTTAAAGAAAGCGTGGATCGATTCCTTTTCCTGCCCGGTGAATTCCGAGATCATTTTATACGGCCCACCAAACAGGTAGCTGTTCTGCTGGATCGATCTCTTCTTCTTCTTCGGCCCAACAGTCATGGTTACCTCAGATCCCTCGAAAATTTTCAGCGCCGTGGTCCAATTATATCGATTACTCGGGACGAAAGCGCCATCCTGTATACCACCATCAACTTGTACGTCACGTTTTCCCATAGGGTCACCTCACTTTTCCTACAATATACCGGGCAAGAAAGATTGTGTCAAGAAAAAAATAACTATTGACATTATTTTCATGGGTGGTAAAATGAATCAAATACTTAAGCCTGAGGAAAAAATATATGATAGACCACTATGAACTACGCAAGCTTGTAAAGTACAGTAAGATCACTGGATTATTCACGTGGAAGAAAGCCCGTCCTGGCGTCTCTGTTGGCGAGCAGTGTGGCCACGTAGATAAGGATGGCTATGTCCGCATACGGCTGGCTGGGCGAAAATACTATGCCCAAGTACTGGCGTGGTTCTATGTAACCGGCGAGTGGCCGAGCGGACAAGTCGATCATCGCGACCGGGTGCGGACCAATAACAAGTGGAGGAACCTGAGGGATGTGGAGCCAGTCGTCAACGCGAACAATCGGGGTAAATTTTCCACCAACACATCTGGAGTTTCCGGCATTGATCGTTCTAGGGGCAGGTGGAGGGTTCGTATCACTGTCGAGGGCAAGCGGGTTCAGGTTGGATTATTCAGTAGGTTCGCTGCAGCTCGATCTGCTCGACGGGAAGCCTTATTGTCGGTGTCGGCTGGTCAATCTTTCTGCCGTCCCTCAGTTCAGTCTTTTTCTCTTTCGGCCAGGAATGAGGTTTCTGAAGGCTCAGATGTTTGATTCCACCTTGTGCCCTCATACAGTTCTTTCCTGGCTGGAGAATCCTAAGACCGCTCAAGCACTCCCTACGGCACTATACAAAACTATCGGTTTAAAAAAAGCAACTTCAAACAACTGTTTGAAAGATAGCAATTTCAGTAAGATACAAGGCAAAATGTATCGTAAGTTATTGTAATCTTATAGGAACACAAGAAAAATGATAAAATCTTACTCAACTGAAAAAATATTTGAGAAAAGACAGTATCAGCTTGACGCCGTCGAGAAAGCAAGGTATAATGTTGGGCTTGGCCATAAGCATATCATAATTCACGCACCGACAGGTTCCGGCAAGACAAAGATCGCAAGCGATATCACCATGCTAGGCAGGGCGAAGAAGAAGAAGATCCTTTTTCTGGCCAACCGGCGAGAGCTGATATTCCAGGCCAAGGGCACCCTCGAAGAAACCGGGCTTACCTGTGGCCTCATCATGGCAGGAGAGCCGCATAACCACGACGCCGATATTCAGGTCGCCAGCATGCAGACCTATATCAGGCGAATGGACCTTGACGAACTCAAGTTCAATAGATGGTGGCACGACGCAGATATCATCTTCGTTGACGAATGCCACACCTCGATCAGTCCATCCTACATGAAGATCCTCCAGGCCTACGGAGACAGAGCTGTGGTCATCGGCCTCACGGCTACCCCGTGTAGATCTGACGGCAGAGGACTGGGGGAGTACTACTCCAAGATCGTCAAGACAGTCGGTATAGGTGAATTGATAAAGCTCGGGTACTTAGTACCATTCCGGTACTTCGCCCCAACGCTTCCGGATTATTCCGACGCGCCGCCGCTGGTCAACGGCGACTACGCTATCGGCTACCTTGGCCAGAAGCTCAATCAGAAAAAGTTGATCGGCGACATCTACGACAACTGGTCGCAGATCTGCCCAGACCGCCCTACAATCATCTTCGCAACGACCATCGCCCACTCCATCGCCCTGCAGCAGCAGTTCCTCTCCCGTGGTATTGAGGCCAGGCACCTGGATCACAAGACCCCAAAGGATTATCGGGCAGACTCACTCGACAGGTTTAATAATGGGCGGCTGCAGGTGCTCGTGAACCACGGGATACTCTGTGAGGGAACGGACCTTCCACCGGCTGCTTGTATCATCCTTGCAAGGGGCACGAAGTCGTTAGGTAGGTATATCCAGATGGGTGGTCGTGGCTCCAGGACCAGCGAGGAAACCGGCAAGATCGACTGTATCATCCTCGACCACGGCGGATGTATCAATGAGCATGGCTTTCTGGAGACTGACTACGAGTGGACCCTTGACGGGAAGAAGAAGGCATGGCAGAAACAGGCCGTCGAGGCGGAAGAACACAAGCCGATGATCTGTTCAGCCTGTGGCGCTGTGATGGATGGCTTGACCATATGCCCTGACTGCGGATCTCCCATGAAGAAGTACGGTAAGATGCGCGAGGTAGAGGACGGCGAGCTGAAAGAAGTTGGAAAAAAAGAATTCACTATGGCCGACAAGAGACAATTCTACGGCATGTGCGAATTCTATCGGATAGAGAAAGGATATAGTGCAGGATGGGCGTCTCATAAGTATCGCGATAAGTTCGGGGTATGGCCACATCAGGTGCAAGATACCATACCCATACAGCCAGATCAGAAGTTTCTGAACTGGATTACATACTGTAACATTAAACATGCGAAGTCTAAGGGAAAACATGCGTGATATTAAAGAAGAAGTGATTGGCCGATGGACGTCGATATTCGAGAAGTTCGGCATCAATGTTGGCGACGGCAGGCACACCGAATGCCCTTTATGTGGATCACCGGGCCACAAAAAGCCCTTCAGGTACGACAATATCGACGGCACCGGGTCGTGGATCTGTAACTATTGCGGAGCTGGCGATGGCTGGCGGCTGCTCATGCAGAAACTGAACCTGGACTTTGCCGGTGCGGTCAAGGAGGTGTCGAACGTCATAGGGGTGTGCGAGGTGAAGAAGGGCGGCAGCGAGAGCAAAGCCTCTCCGGAAGCGCTCAGGAACCTGTTTAAGAATTCAACCCCGCTGCGTCACGGTGACATCGCCTCATGGTACTTGCAGAACAGGGGCCTCAGTGTGTTCCCTCCGACCCTGCGATCTACCAAGCGGTGCTGGGAGGCCGAGAAAAGGGCTTTCCGTAACGCAATGCTGGCGGTATTCCATTCCCACCAGGGCCAGGCGCTCACCATCCACCGGACCTACCTCAACAGTGACGGCGAGAAGCTTGGTGATATCCCGGACCCCAAGAGGATCATGCCATCGCTAGGAAAACTCGCTGGTGGCGCTGTGCGGATCTTCGAGGCAACAGACGTCCTTGGTATAGCCGAGGGGGTAGAAACGTCGATAGCGGCCCACCAGCTCTTTAATGTGCCAGTATGGGCAGCTCTTACAGCGCAGCTCTTAGAATCGTTCGAGCCTCCAGAGGCCGTGAAGGTCATGCATATATTTGCCGACAACGACAAGAACTACCACGGGCAGAAGGCGGCATACGCCCTGGCTCACAGGCTTATCATCGAAGCCGCCCGCGCAAAGAGGGAGATCGAGGTGGTTGTCAAAGTCCCGCCAGCTATCGACACTGACTGGCTTGACGTTCTTAATTCTGAAAACGGGTACGAGGGGTGAAAGGAAAAGGCCGTCAAGATTGAACCTGACGGCCTTTAAAATCTGAAACCTGCAGCGCCTACTGAATTATCTCGTTTCCCCAGTTCTCCCAGGATTGATCGATCTTAATTTCTTGCGGAGAAACACCGAATCCGCCATCGGTAATCCACCACGGCATCGAGTCAACCGGAACCAGGAAAAACTTGTCGAGATTTTCGTGCCGGATGGTTTGCCGGAATTGGACATCACGCTCGCGTCTGTCGTTGTCGATCCAGGCCGGTGGTCTTATCCCCATTACGCCATGCACCCACAACCACTGGTCGAGACGCCTGCAGCAGAGGGTCATATTGGCCATTGCCGTTCCGACGATGTGCTCGCCTTTGATCTTTTTGGCAGGTGCCGGTAAAAGAATGATGTCGCCCATTGAAACCTCCAGTAAAATGTTGTTTGTTTTCGGGACAATTTCCCGCCTATGCCACCATTATATACCGATAGCCTTTTGATGTCAACATAAAAAATAAATGTTGTGTTTTCCTCGTTGTCATGTTATATAAATACATAGGACATAGGTTTTCAACCACAACAATGGAGGTCACATGCGGGAGTTCGAGACTGGCGCTATCAGGGACAGTTCTGACAGCAAGATCGATTACGACGGCTTCTTTTCCCCACTGGTTTTCGAGGCCTTTGGCGAGTACATGCATGGCCACAGGAAGCAGGCAGACGGAAAGCTTCGCGCTTCCGACAACTGGCAGAAGGGTATACCCAAGGAGGAATACCGTAAATCGATGTGGCGTCATTTCGTTGAATTCTGGGCGATAAGCCGGGGGTGGCGCAAGGGTAACATCGTTGACGAGCTGTGCGGTGTAATGTTTAACGCTATGGGATACCTCCACGAGGTAATTAAGGAACGGATGCCAGTGACCGAGGAGGATGTATTCGAGCGGGCAAGACGGATCTGTGCAGAAAGGAATCACCACCCTGACGAGGGAACCTATTAAAGGCAAAGGCTGTGCCATGAAACTTACAAAAAAACAACTGACGGAGGAATTCGGTGCGCACTGGATAATCAGAAAAATTGATGTTTTCGCCGCTTCGGAACACGGCAGGACCACCTGGACCTTCAACCTGAGGAACGTAAAACATCAAGGGATGGTTATCTACCTGAACGAGATCCAGGACGGTGCCGTGTTTATCGAGGAGGTCTACGAAAGACTTTTGGATATTCACGAGGAGATGGAAAATGTGCAGATGCAAAGGAGATGCCGATGACTCAGATAATTCAGCCGGGGAACGAGAGGGTGGACAACATTGCAATCCTGGAACAGGTTGTCCTTGTCGAGGGGGTGGAGACGGTGCTCCTGTGTGTGGGGGAAATTGTCGAGACGAGCAGGGGGCGGGAGGTTGTCCCTGTAGCGGAGATACAGGGGATGGCAATCCCAAAGGCGGCAATTGACGACGGCACCTGTAACAAGCAGGCCATGTACGAATGTCTCATACAGGACTGGCTCAACTTCAAATACGGTATGCGCCCGGTCCGTAACGAAAGAATAATTATTCCAGGAGGCCACGCGTGAAAATGCATCCGTCGATCATGGCCCTGATATGTTTCGTCGCCCTTATCGTCTGCGCGATGATCGCCGACACGGTACAAAAACGTGACGGAGAGTCGGCAAAGCAGGCTCCCCCGGTTGACATTACTCTGACGATCCAGATGCAGGATACGAGTGGTAAGCTTACGCCAGTGCTATCGGGGTGCTTAATCATTCCTGGCCAGGAGGTTGAAGATGAGCACCGTTAAGAATACCAAGGAAAAATCGTGGTGGGAGATCGAGGCTGACGGCAAAATCATCGGGATCATGGAGGAGTCAGGATCTACTCCCGGAGAAATCAAACGCCTTGAAAATCTGCAAGGCATATCGATCAGACCGGCGACCCCCGAGAGCCTTATAAAGTTCGGGGCGAAAACCATCATACCGAAAAGCAAGGTGATGCAGTTTGAGCTTGCCTTCGAGACCAGCGAGTCGAAGAAGAAGAGATATTATTCTTGACATTCCGCGCTTGAAGAGGTAGGATACAGGCTAAGGATAGCGACACTGGCCATTCGTTACATCACGAGTGGTCAGTACTTCATCGACCTCTACAACTTCATCAGGATATGGAGGGGATTATGGCGGCGGAAATAGACTGGGGGCAGAACCAGTGGTTTGTTAAGAACGCTCACGACCTGCTCACGGAGGAGTTTAAGGATTGGTGGATCGATACCGAAGGAGATCCCCCCGACCCGAGGGAGGAGTCGAGGAAGATCTGCGGCGAGTACTGGCGGAAGTGCGGTTATTGTCTGATAGGGTGGCATGCTCACCAGATGGAATCCGGCGACGACTGCGAAGTCCAACCCCTTGACTTTGGGTAATCAATGTCCGAGAAAAGAAAGCCAGACGAGGTGTATCTCAAGAGGGTCGAGCGTGATGATTTTGTCGGAAGGACGGAGTCATACAGTATGAAGATCGAGGGATTCCTTGCGTGGCACTGGGCAATGAACTGGACCCCGTCCAGCAGCTTATTTTGGCCCAAGCCTCCCCTCAAAAACGACGACCGCAGGGAATTCTGGAGATCCATGTACCGGGTAAGGATCGACGGAAAGTGGTTTGGCAAGAATACCAAGTACACGCTCCTGACCAGGGATCAATTCGTTGACCTGGTTGGCAAGGCGAGTCCCGAGTATATGGGCAGTCACACCTGGGAGGGTGACGACGATGGAAAAGATGACTGATTTCACCGGGCGTTCGATTCAGCTTTGTGACGTGTGCCCTGAATGCGAGAAGAGGCCTGATATATACCATATGGGGCCAGATTGGTGGACGATAATATGCTCTGATAGCTGGTGCAGCTCTCGTCCTGCTGTGCTTGGAACAACCAAGAAAGAGGCTATCGAAAAATGGAACAAAAAAATGGAGGCATTGCGCCATGAGTCGGAAAAGAGAGTATCGTCCGAGGAGCCGAAATCAAATCAGTCTGGACTATCTAACGGATTATCGGAGGCCGAGAAAATCATGGTACGTCAAGAAGCCGCCGAAGCCGATCCTGGAAGTAACTCAGGTCGTCGCGCTGACGGCTGGAGGACGTCACGCCTGGTGCAAGGCGATTGACGGGAGGATGGTGAGGAAGGCACTGGGGAGCATACCCAAGCACGTACTCGACAGGCACTCTGGATTCTAAGGGCAAAAAAATAACGGGGTCGGCTGGAATTACCAACCGACCCCGTTATTTTGTGGAGCCTACTTTATAATATAGAAGTTATTCCCGTCCCTGGTCCATCCCTGCTCCTTCATAGCCTCTGCAGGGGGCACGGCGACGAAATAGCCGGAAAGGTTCTGGACCTGGTGTTTTTTCATCCAGTGCAGCCTGGCTGTTCTCCCCAGCTCGGTCTTCGGCTCCAGGATCAGAACGCTCTCTTGGTCATGCAACCTGGCGAGCTGGAATACCGCGTCAGAGGTGGCTTTATAGTACAGCCATTCGTCCCTTAGGGGAAATACTGCGTAGCTGATTTCCCGCCTACCATCCCAACTACCCTCAACCTGCTTGATATTGGCGCAGCGACCGAGGCGAGCCTTCACATACTCCATCTCCTGGCTGGCATTCCCAGAGGTGTTCACGGCGAAGATAAAGCATACGTCATTGAATCCACCCTCGCTGCCATTGTGACGTTCCTTGAACTCCTGTAAACTGTTGCCCATGACGACCTCCGTTAATAGTTGAAGGACCATTGTTCATAATTGTCGTTTTCCGTGGCCAGCTCAACCTGATACCAGTCGAGCCTGTTCGCCCAGAAATCGAACTCTTCCATATCGACGCACTGAGCAAGCTTGACCCGGTGATCCCGGATCTCTTGCTCAAGGTGCGCTACCAGGTCTTGGTGCCACAGGATCTTCTCCGTGGTACTCGGTCGAAATTTCATAAGGCCTCCATCACGTGAAAGACACAGAAGCCGATAATAACAGCCAGTCGCATGAGGCTTTCATCCTCATCCACGTGGACGGTCAGTATCCCGTCGTCGGGATTGATCGCCCCCCAGACACATTTTCCAGGGTTCTCGTCCAGGAGTCTGGCAAACTCTGCAGCCTCGGAGGCCGTTGGTAGTCTATGCGAATGAGATTGCGTCATGACCTTCGGCCTCCTCGACCATGTTACTATGGGAAGTGAATTTGATCCCGTTATCCCTGCCCCAGCGTACTGCGTCCATCCTGACCCTGAAGCCTTCCTTTACCGTCTTGACGATCTTACCAGGCCTCCATCATGTGAAAGACACAGAAGCCGATAATAACAGCCAGTCGCATGAGGCTTTCATCCTCATCCACGTGGACGGTCAGTATCCCGTCGTCGGGATTGATCGCCCCCCAGACACATTTTCCAGGGTTCTCGTCCAGGAGTCTGGCAAACTCTGCAGCCTCGGAGGCCGTTGGTAGTCTATGCGAATGAGATTGCGTCATGACCTTCGGCCTCCTCGACCATGTTACTATGGGAAGTGAATTTGATCCCGTTATCCCTGCCCCAGCGTACTGCGTCCATCCTGACCCTGAAGCCTTCCTTTACCGTCTTGACGATCTTACCAGTCTGGTCATCCCGGAGGAGGACAGACCAGCTCTTGTAACTGGTACGTTCCGCAACGTAATATCTCATAGCCTACCCCCTCGCATTGCACATGCCCATATCGATGAGGTCGGAAGCCAGTCGGCCATACGACCCCTGGAGATGCCAAACCGTTCCTTCGTCTATAAGCTCTTGGAATAACTCAACGATTTCTTCGTCCGTCATCTCGCCATTCTCATAAGCAATAATTTTGTCGATGTAATCCATAATAAATCTCCTGTGTTAAGTATACTTATTTGTTAAAATCTTCGGGTCTTGATTAACCTCGCCTTTCGTCGTCCAGTCTCGCTCTGGGTCATTCTATGTCTCCAATGTACACCTTGGTCCGGACGGTGTCAATAGCTTTTTTTCGTGAATGCGATTTTTTTTGTGCATGGTCCGCAACTATGTATTAAGGTTGTCTTATAAACACAGCACCACCGCCGTACTAAGGCGTCGTTGCAGCAGGATTCGCTACCTGTCCCAGGCCGTGGCCTTAAAAAAGTCACGGCCACTTGCGAGGAAAAATGGCAAAACGAAAAATTAAAATCTGCTGGTCCTGCGTCTGGAACCATGAGCACAGATACCGGCTGACCACGTTCCTGTGCTGTAAGGTAGCCTGCGCCTGCTACTGGCTGAAATACTATTGGAGGAAGGCATGGGATCGATAAAGAGGGACACAATCGACGTCATCAGGGGAGCGGCCAGATCGGTCAAGCGCGAAGAGAACTATGAGCGCCATATGTACAAGGACTCCATGGGGATCTGGACCATAGGCTACGGCTTCAACCTTGAGATAGGCATAAGCGAGGATCTGGCGTCGAGGATCTGCGAGATGATCATTGAGGACCGGGTCAACGACGTCCTGACCGCCTGGCCATGGATGGAGAACCTGACCCCTGCCCGCCGCGAGGTATTTTACGAGATGGCGTACCAGATGGGGGTTGAAGGACTCTCTGAATTCAAGGACACCCTCAAGGCTGCAGAGGCTGGCGACATTCCCGGAGTTGTAGCCGGGATGAAGGATAGCTTGTGGTATCGTAAACAGGCCAAGAATCGAGCTGGCCGACTCATCAAAAAATACGAAAAAGGATGAAACATGACAAAGATCACCAGTATTGTTCTCGGCATCATCTTCGGCTTGCTGGCTATGACGCTGACCGGCTGTATCCAAGGGATTACCGGCAACATCGGCGAAACCAATAAGCATATAGCCACCTCGAACGAGAACATGTTCAAGGGCTTCGCGTCAGCCGTCCAGGCCTGCAAGACGGAATCGTGCGTCACCGCCATCGGTATGGCTTTCGCTGGCGGCATGGGTAGACAGCAGTTCATGCGACCCGACACACTGCTTGACTGGATTCGAGCGCTCAATCAGCCGCTCGACACACTCCTTCGCTATACCGACAGGAGGGGCCAAGAGGGCGGCGGCGGTGCAACAGGTAGCCTAGTATTGAAAGGCAACCAGAACGTTGTCAACGTCGGCAACACCGCAGAGGTGAAGGGCGGCGGAACTCTCGTTCAGGATCTGAGCACAGACTCGAAACCGTTCCATGAGCAGCGCACCTGGAATCAAGATGGCCAGAGCAGCGGGAACGGCACCGTAGACAGGCACGACGTCAATCCCCCTCCTGCAGAAGAGGCACCGGTCGGAGAGGCCCTGTAACATGCACGGCATCGAAACCATTCAACGGATGAACGAGGACCGGCAGAAGATCGCAGACCTGGAGCGTCAGGTCAAGCAGCTCAAGATAAACGAGCATTTCCTCCTTGACGCCGTAGATCAGATCCACGACTGCATATGTCCAGGGAAAGATGGCGACTGGCAGGCGAGGGCCAGGCAGGCAGTCCAGGAGGCCAGGAGCCTGAAGGTCATGCTCAACGACAGGAGAAGACTGGTAGAGTACGATAGAGTTTCCGACTAGAAGAAAAAAGCGGCCCAGTTCATAGTTTGGGAATGAGTGCTAAAAAGGTAGCTTCCGACATATCGGAAATCATCTGGGGCGGCATAGCATGGGGAGCAGTGTGTTATGTCGTCTTCGACCAAATAATCATATTGTTCGTGAGGTACTATGGCGGCTGAAAGCGCGATCATGAGCAGGGCTGAATTGATGGAGGCCCTGGAAAGATCAAAGGCTCAGGTGGATAAGCTCACTTCTATCCTGGCCGACACCATTGGCGAGATGGTATCAATGCCCAAATGTAGCGAATGTCTAAGAAAGAGGAATGACTTCCTCGCAAATGCCCTTGACGAGGGCGTAAGGAGATGAAAAACATGTATCCCGAGTATGCAGACCTTCCGAAGTATCGCTCTCACAAAGTCGTTGCCGCCCTCAAGATCTCCGAGGTTGGTATCAGGTACGAAGACGTTGACGCTGCCGGTCACAGAGCGATGACCGAGGTGGTGATCGTGCCCAGTAACGAGAAATTCGCACCGTTCAACGTGACCCCCGACTGGTGGCACAAACACCTTCCGGCTGCAGGCGGCTACTTCGTCATCTATGAAGACGGATACTCGTCCTATTCACCGGCACCTGCGTTCGAGAACGGCAACACTGCCTGTCCCGACTCTGACCCCGATTGGCGCGAAAAAGCCCTGCGCAAGGCCCTGCTGTCGGTTGCTGCCATCGAAGATACAGTCGAGAGCCTTGAGTTGATGCTCGACACTACGAAGGCTATGGCCACGATGGTTGCCAAGGACATCAGCGAGCCGATTATCAACGCCATAAATACCCTTATCGAAACGAGGCGGGCTTAAGCCATGGCAATAAGGATTGGTCACAAGGGAGTATGCGGGGGCCTCTGCGGCTGGTGGTTGAAAGAGCCTGACTATAGTCCTCAGTGGCCATCCAAGAACTACGCTGGGCCGAGCGGCCTTCCCGTGGAGCCTGGCGAGGATGTTCATTGCGGCAAGTGTGGATGCCGGGTAGGTATTGCCGATATGGTTTGGCAGGGCAAGGTAGTTGTCCCTGACTTCTCAAGAATGCTCAGCCAGAATCGCACGGATGGCCGAGGATTCACCTCATAAGGAGCGAAATTATGTGTAATCACAACAGGGTACAGGTTCTTCGCCGTGATGGTAAGGTCAGCCTGTTCGAGTGCATAGACTGCCTGCTCGTAACTGAGCACCCCGGCAGGACCGAGTGGAGAAGCCGCAAGGTTGAAGACCCCGAGGCGAAAAAGCCCGAAGAGAAGAAGCTTCAGTAAAAAAACTCTTGAATCAGCAAGATAGTGAAACATTACGACAGGGCAGTTGGTATCGCCGAGATGAGAGACTTGTTCAATGGATGCAATCCTTATTCTGATAAATTGTCTTGCGAGGCTGTCGAGGTTCCGCCGATCTGTCCACTGCCGCCAAGGGTGGCTAACGAATTGTTTCTTCGTGTATTTTTCCAGATATGCGACGGTAAATTTCATTGACATTGGGCCGTAAGTATATAGAATATTAGATATGGCCAGAACTTACAGAAAATATCTCACGAGGACACCGCGCCGGGAAATGGTGCGCGAGCCACGGCGAATGAAAATATGGCAGGATCGAGAGTCGAGGAATAGGCGTCCAAGTCGTGGATGTCTGAATCATGGCTCATGCGAATACTGCGAACGCCAGCGGAGATATAATTCAATCAAAAGG
>Ga0209416_1000227_pt1 | contig 60895 bp, 57 predicted proteins | sample RifGroF1_FD_184001 | JGI IMG/M metagenome (GOLD analysis project Ga0209416, IMG submission 184001) | Groundwater microbial communities from Rifle, Colorado, USA - Groundwater F1 (SPAdes) (version 2) | ecosystem: Environmental > Aquatic > Deep subsurface > Groundwater | place: Rifle, Colorado... | reverse complement strand
CTTCATTGGATAGTTTTTTTAATTTTTCGTACTTCGATTGCATACTTTTTGTTTTTGTTTTATCATAATTATACAAGAAGTATAGCTTAAATTGTTAATTTGTGGAATTTATTTCGCAAGAGGTCTAATAAAATAATCTTAGTTTCTCCCTCATCCGCCCTACGGGCACCTTCTCCCGAAGGGAGAAGGGGATATTAACAAAATTAAAAATAAAAAAAATCGACCGCGGCGAGAAACTCGCGCGGTCGGGGTGGATGGGGGGTATTTAAGAAACAAAAAAATATAAAATTAACACCGCTCCCACCAATAAAATTGTTAAAAAAACTTTGCGGAAAAGCTCAATGCTTTTCCCAATGATTGCCACCGATCCTGCAGAAGAAGACAGGATTCTAGATTCATGATATATTGTTCTGTTTTTAAAAATAATCATTGAATCTCCCTCCCTCTTTCCTTTAATGTACGGTTTTTGTTTGGATAGTTCAATAAAGCTTACTCTAAATTGTATGGATTTGTCAAGGCTAAAAAAGAAAATTTCTAAATTCTCTAATTCCCCTGGAGTGTATATTTTCTACGCCAAAGGCGTATCCGCCTCTGGCGGAAAAAATAAAGCGGGGGAGGTTGTTTATATTGGAAAGGCGACGAGTTTGAAGGATCGGGTGGGGTCGTATTTTTTGACCGATGCGAATCTACCCGCCTCGACTCGCGGAGACCGCTTGTCGACGCGAGGCGGGCGAATAGTATACGAATCTACGAATCTACGAATAAATAAGAGACCAATCGAAATGATGATTGGGGAAGTGGCGAATATTGAAATCAGAAAAGCTGAGACGGTTTTGGAGGCGTATATTTTGGAACAAGAATTGATCAAAAAATTTCAGCCGAAATATAATGTCGATGGAAAAGATGATAAATCATTTTGCTATGTTGCTATAACTAAAGAAGATTTCCCAAGAATTTTGATTTTCCGAGGTAGGGAGAAAAAATTTTTGTTCCCTACAAAAAAGACCTACGGTCCATATACCTCCAAAAAACAAATTGAAATTGCTTTGAAGATTCTGCGAAAAATTTTCCCCTATCACAACAAAAAAGAAAATTCGGAAAAAGGGTGTTTGGATTTTCAGTTGGGACTTTGTCCTGGGCCGTATGCCGGTGCAATTTCAAAAAAAGATTATCAAAAAAATATTCGCGGAATCAAAATGATTTTGGAAGGGAAAAAGAAAAATTTGTTGGCAAAGTTGAAAAAAGAAATGGCGCAGTATTCAAAAAAAGAAGAATTTGAAAAGGCGGGAGAAGTTAGAAATAAGATTTTTGCGTTGCAACATATTCGGGATATCGCCCTCATTTCGGACAAACCTCACCCCGACCCTCTCCTTATGAAGGAGAGGGAGACTTTGAGAATCGAAGGTTATGATATTTCCAATATTTCAGGGAAGTTTAATGTCGGATCGATGGTGGTGTTTGATAATGCATATGGCGAAATTGGGCCGAATAAATCTCAGTATCGCAAATTTAAGATAAAAACAGTTGACGGCGCGGATGATGTGGGGGCGATGCGAGAAGTGTTGATGCGAAGATTGGAAAACAGCTGGCCCGCCTCGACTCGCGGAGACGACCGCTCGTCGACGCGAGGCTGGCCATTGCCTAATTTGATTTTGCTTGACGGGGGAGCGGGACATCTCAATATGGCACGCAAAATTCTCAAGAATTATAAACTAGAAATCCCACTCTTGGCAGTGGCCAAAGGACCGGAGCGCAAAAAAAATGATCTGCGAACATTCGGAAACGTGCCTGAAATTCCACAAAATATAATCGAGCAAATTCGCAACGAAGCGCATCGTTTTGCAATTAGCTATCACAGAAAATTGCGAGGACAGGAATTTAGACAGGGTGTGGATAACTAAATAGTTGGTGGTAAAAAGAAAAATATGGTATAATTTTATTAGTAAAAATTATCTTAATAAGATTATGATCAAAAAAATCGCAGTTTCTTTTTTATTCGCATTTGTTTTTTTGTTATCGGCGAATCAGGCATTGGGAGCAGAAAATTATTGCACTCCATTTAGTGGAGGAATTTATACTGACGAACATCCGGAAGGAAGTTGGAATCATTGCGAGGGCGATAACTTGATAAAATATAGTTGCGTTGGCACTGAAGGTGATTGGAAAACCAATTCTCCAATAAATTGTTTATCAACATTTCCAAAATTTGGTTTTTGTAATGGCAATACTTGTGCAAAGCATGAGTGTCTCACATCTTCTGATTGTGGGACTGGAGAATATTGTTATACAAAAACAGCTCCTTATACTTGTGAGGATGGATGTTCAGGGACTCCTCCTTCTAACGCGGATGCCTGTTCTAATCCATCAAATTTTGCAACCCTAGTTGGTCTAAGTGGAAAATACCCGATAAAACTATCAACAAATAATACTTGTCCTAGTGCGCCATGTTATTATAAATGTGAATATCCTACTTATGTATATGAATCTGGTAAGTGCATACTTAATGCTCCATCTCTTGAAGCTGGCGAGTGTAATATAAACAATAGAATATCTATCAATATTTGGAAAGATTATTCGGATGCTTATCGTTTCAAGTTGATACCGATAATGGATGGAGTTGAATTAAATGCAATAACAGTCGGAAAGAATTATATCTATCAGGGAAAACCTGGAAAATCATATTCTTTCAAGGCATATGAAATTGATGATGCAGGCAATAAAGTTGGTGCAACTAGTTATTCTTGCAAAAATTGTCCTTCTATTTGCGCTCCTAATTATGATGGCAGTGGAAACACAAAACCGGTCGCTACGATTACCGTACCTGGCGCAAATCAAACAATTAGTGCGAATAGTTCAATAACTTTTACTGGTACAGGAAATGATGAAGATTCGGGAGATACAATTACTGGATATGAATGGAGAACAGGAAGTTGCGATGGAACATTGTTAGATGCTGGTTCTGTGGTGCCTAACACACAAACAATAACATTTCCGGTTACTAAAACAATTTTTTTCAAAGTCAAGGATGTGCATAATGTTTGGTCGCTTTGCGACAGTCGAACTATAGCAGTAGCTGTACCGGGAGATCCAACACTAAATTTTTATCCGGAAAACAATATTTATACTATACCGAGTGGTACTAGCACCACTTTGTATTGGACAACCACTAATGTGTCTTCTTGCACAGCGACTGGTGATTGGACTACTCTTGGTTCGAAAGTTATTAATGGAAGTGAGCCAACAGGAAATCTTACTGCTTCAAAAACTTATACATTGGAATGTTTCAAGGGATCTACTGGATTTAATAACAGTAGTGGCAGTGCTGCAGTTAAACAAAGTGTGACTATAGGCGTTAGCTCCTGCGTGCCACTCTGTAACGACGCAACCATATGCCAAGGAGTGCCTTATTTGGATGCTATTTGCGGAACTCCCTGTATGGGAAATAGAAATTGTTGCACCGATGATTGTTCTGTCGGTCGAGCTAATACTTGCATAGGTCAAAATTATATAAATAAATGTGATGGTTCTGATTGTGGCTCTGGCACCAAAGATTGTTCTTGGCGAGAAGTGGCACCTTAATTTTAAAATTAATAAAAATATCTTCAAAAAAAATGGAACAAAAAAACAAAAAAAATATCCGAGCAAGCTTAATTGTAATAATAAGCGTATTGGCTTTCGTCCTCGTAGTGATGCTTGTGTATAAAAACAAAAAAAGTATTCCGCAAGTAATCAATCAAAAAATAGAAAAGCTTCAAAATAAAGAAGAAAATAAAATCAGTGAAGAAAATGTGAATGAAGTGGAAGCGAAAGACATTAAGTTTATAACCGGCAAGATTATCTCTATCGATATTAGCTCGGTTAAGATAAAAACTAGCGATGGAGAACTGACTCTTAGTATTCCGGAACAGAACGTGAGTTTTTTGCAGAAAACAACTCAAAAAAATGGAGATCTTCTGATGAAAGAAATTGGATTGTTTGATGTTGTGAAAAATAAAGATGTGGAAATTCAATATAACAGCGCAAAGAATGAAGTTATGTTGATTGTGGTTAAATAAAAAGTATGCGAATAACCGACTACGAATCGGTACATGCGAATATTAAAATTATGACCAAAAAAATTGTAGTTTCGTTTTTATTCATAAGTACTTTTTTCTTGGTGGCTGGCAAGGCAGAGGCAGTTTGCACAAATAATAGTCTAGGAGCGCTTCTGAATGGCGTTCAGTCTTATACTGGTTGTGCTAGTGCTAGTTCATTGATGATATGGAGTTGTGCTGGTCAGGACGCAGTCACTTCCAGTGTGACGTCTTGTACGACTCCAGATGGTCGGGGTTATTGTTCAGGCAATAAATGCAAACTATATGGATGTATCAATGATTCTCAATGTTCCAGTGATAGTAATCCATGCACTAAACTATCCACTTGCAATCTTGTTTCGCATACATGCACCGCAGAAATAAATGTGAGCGATGGCACAAGCTGTGGTGTCGGTAAATATTGCTATTCGGGAAATTGCAAAACTAAAGTTGGTCTCGGGGATGTTTGTAGCACTAATTTTATTTGTAGCGACAATGGCACATATTGTGGCCCAGCTAATAGGTGTATTTGTTCGGCTGGTTTGGGTAATTGCGCTGATGATTCTGATACCTGTCTTTGCAGATTTGACTTGGGATGGGATTGCAAAACAGACTATAATTCAGATCGGCGTCGCTTTGAGGAAACTTGCCAACCACCTAGAGATAGTGGTCCTGTCGCCCCATCGCTTACTTTTTCTGCTAATCCATCCGTGATAACTTTGGGCGAGTCAACCACCCTATCCTATATTGTTGGAAATAATGCTGATTTTTGCACTGCTAGCACAACTTCGGTTGGGGCAGGGATATGGGCTGGCTGGAAATTAGCTACAAACGGAACACATATAAGCGTCCCACCAATTGTTCCAACAACTATCGGAACTAAAACATATTCAATTTCTTGTTCAAATGATGGAGGAACTAGAACAAAATCAGTGAGTGTTACGGTAAATCCTGTTTCCTTACCGTCGCTACCTTGCATATCTTGTTCAGATGAAGATGCTCATTGTCGCGGAAGCTATGTGGATAGATGTGGTGCAACTTGTACCGGCACTAAGGATTGCAATTGGCGAGAAGTGACACCTTAAGTTAAAATTTAATATTTTTAATCTAAAAAAATGAAGAAAAAAAACAAAAATAATTTTCGAGCAAGTCTGATTGTGATAGTCGGTGTGCTAGCATTTATTATGGTAATTTTGATTATATATAAAAAGAAACAAGTTGTTTCACCAGTGATAAATCCAATCAAAGAAGAAACTCAGATAAAAAAAGACACAGATATTGTGCCTCTCACAGAAGAAAAGAAGGCTCAATTGCAAGCCATTAGAAATGTTTCTGGAAAAATTGTTTCCATTAAGGCAGAAACTATCAACATTGCAGTGGATAATGGAGAAAAACTAACTCTCAAAATTCCCGAACAAGGAGCCAACTTCATCAAAGAAACAGTTCAAGCGGACGGAAGTTTTCTGGATGAAAAAATAGAACTCACAAAAGTTCCGAAAAACAAACAGATTGACATTCAATATAACAGCGCAAAGAATGAAGTTATGTTAATTGTGGTTAAATAAAGTATGCGAATATTAAATTTATGAGAAAAAAAATTATTTTATCAATAATATTTCTGGGACTAGCAATTTTTGTTTTTGCTCCTGCTAATTCTTCTCAGGCTACTCTTTTGACTTGTGGCGGAGACAAAACCGAAGCTGACTGTATAAGCGCTGGTGGGACAGTAGTGACTACAGGCGGTTGTACTAGCTGTAGTATTACTGAAACAACTTGTCCATCTGGAATGACTAAATATGCCAATTGGACATATTATACTCGAAATAGTTGCGGAAGTGTTCTTCATCTTTGTGATTCTGGAAATTGCGGAACAGTTTGTATTGACACAACTACATGTACTACCTCCGCAAGCAATTGGATCAACTCAGCTAGTGCGCCAAGTTGCACCTATTATGTAGATAACTATAGTAATGACAGTCTTCCTAAAGGTAGTTTTTGTAGCAGTATAAGTAATCCTTGCGGCTATTGCGTTCCGTCGTCATCAGCATATCGAGTAACATGTACTGATACACCTTCTGCAGGATGTTCTACTGGTTCAATAACGTGTCGTTATCTGAAGAGACTAGCTCGTACGTGTGCTTCTACAATAAGCAATGTTGCTTGCATTGGCTCTGGCGCAACGCCTGTTGCTGCTACAATTCAAGGTAAACGCGTGATTATGCCAGATAACATACTAGATAGTTTTCCTCAAACAGTGAGCGTTTCTGGTGGACCATCAAGTGCGGAAAATCCATATAGTCTTTCAGTGCTTGCCGGCGCTACTTATACCGTGAGTATATCAGAGCGAATCGGATATACTGTTGGCTATACGCTTTGTATTGATAATACGAGTTGTCATTCACTAACACCAACTCCCGGAAACACTGCGACGGTTGTTATTCCGAGTGGCAAGTTGAGCAACACAACACTCCATTATGCTGATTTGTGGTGGCATTATACGCCAAATCCAACTCTTGATTTTTCTCTTTCTGATGGATATTCATCTGCTACTATAATAAAAGGCAGTTCTATCGTTTTCACTTGGACAGTAGCTAACGCAACTGCGTGTACAGCTAGTGCAACTCCTCTAACTGAAGAGATAAATTGGTCTGGAGCACAATCATATACTAATGGAACTTTTTTTTCTCAGCCAATTATTCCCACTACGATAGGAACTAATACATATAATTTACAATGTTTCAATATATTTAGTATTCCAACAAGCGACAGCAATAAAAACAATAACGCTTGATGTGATTTACGATGTTACTTCCTGCACTAATCCATCTTGTGGTTCAGATTGTGGTGTGACTAAGAAAAATTATTGCCAAGATTTATCTGGCAATATAGCGCCAGATAGTTATTGTAGTGGTGGAGCAGGATGCGCTGATGTGGTTTGTGATAGTTGTCAATGGAAAGAATCTGCGCCGTAATTTTTGAAAATAATAATATTTTAGACTTTTAAAAATCCAAGAATAATCTCTTGGATTTTTGATGTTATTGAGCAAATCAGAAACGAAGCCCACCGCTTTGCGATTGGGTAGCATAGAAAATTGAGAAATAAAGGATTTTTAGGGGGTGTGGATAATTCAGTTTGACGGTGATGGAATTATGTGCTAATATAATCCATATAGTTCCGCTTTTTAGGAACAATATGGAATAAATATGCAATATTTGGAAATAAAGGACAAATTAAAGGATTTTGTGGTTTTCTCGGTCAATGATATATTGAAGGTCGATTTGGATTTTCATAAGCAACGATTGAGTGAGTGGCAGAAAAAAGGCTACATCAAAAAGATTTCCAAGGGGTATTATATTTTTTCTGACATAGGAATCAATGAATCTGTTTTGTTTATTATTGCTAATAAAATTTTTGAACCATCTTACATTTCATTGGAAATGGCATTGTCATATCATGGTCTTATCCCAGAAAGTGTTTATGGCATTACTTCTGTCACATCCAAAAAAACCCATAAACTTGCTTCTGCACTAGGTCAATTTAATTTTCATCATATCAAGTCTGAGTTTATGTTTGGCTATCAGCTAGTGATATATCAAAATCATAATTTTAAAATAGCGGAAATCGAAAAAGCCATTCTGGATTATTTTTATGTAAATTCTAAAGTTAAAACAATAGGGGAGTTTGAAGAGCTTCGAATTAATAAGGATATTTTTCAAGAAAAAGTTGATATGAAAAAATTTAAAGAATATTTATTCCAACTTAACAATAAAGCTCTGGAAAAAAGAATTAATAATTTTGTGAAATATCTTAATGCTTAGCTTGCAAGAAATCGAAAAATATTATCCTGAAAATATCCGAGTTTTTAAACGCAATCTGTTGCGCGAATATTTGCAATACAAAATTTTGCAAATTATTTTCAATTCTAAGTTTGCTAATAAGCTGGCGTTTTTAGGTGGGACGGTCTTGCGGATCATTTATGATAACAATAGATTTTCAGAAGATTTGGATTTCGATAATTTTGGTCTTAGTGAAAAAGAATTTAATGAAATATCGCTGGTGGTAAAAAAGCAATTGGAATTGGAAGGCTATGAGGTAGAAATTAGAAATGTTTTCAAAGGTGCTTATCGTTGTTATATACGAATTCCAAAACTACTTTTTGATAGCGGTCTTTCGGGTTATGAAGAAGAAAAAATTCTTATTCAGTTGGATACTGCTCCGCATAATTTTCAATATAAGCCGGAAAAAGTGATTCTTAATAAGTTCGATGTGTTCACGGAAATCAACGTTACTCCCTTGGATATTATTTTATCGCAAAAAATATTTGCTATTTTCAACCGCAAAGCTCTGAAAGGCAGGGATTTTTTTGATACGGTATTTTTGCTTTCCAAAACTAAACCCAATTACGATTATCTTCAATTGAAATTGAAAATTAAAAATGGGCAAGAGCTGAAAAGCAAGCTGGAGATTTTTTCTGACAAAATTAATTTTAATGAGTTAGCTGAGGATGTCGAACCATTTTTATTCAATGCTAAGGACTCCAAAAAGGTGATTCTTTTCGCAAAGTATATAAAAAACCTTGAACTTTAAAAGCTATTTGCATGGGTTGCGGATAACCAGACTAGCGTTGGCGCGGAAATAGAAATGTGGTATAATTACGATAGGCTTAAAAAATAAAAAAAAGTTTATGAACAAAAAAATCGCAGTTTCGTTTTTATTTATGTTTGCTTTTTTTCTGTCGGCGAACTCCACTCAAGCCGCTCTTTTGACTTGTGGCGGAGACAAAACTGAGGCTGATTGTACGAATGCTGGTGGGACAGTGGTGACAACAGGGAGTTGCACAAGTTGTAGTATTAGTATTACTAAAACTGGAATGACTTGTCCGTCTGGAATGACCCAATATGCGAATTGGACTTCATTTGATTCTAAAACTTGCAGTGGGGGGGAATCGTGCAACAACGGTAATTGTGGAGAAAAATGTATAGTCACAACCGGATGTACATCTCCGAGTAAAGATTGGATTAATTCAGTTATTCCTAAAAAAGAAGTTCCTTCATGTGAGTATACCCGTGAGGTAATATCTTATGGCGGAGGTCCATCGTGCACTTCTTGTCTGGATATGGTAAAAACTGAACCTCTTTGTGATCAATATCCAAATGCGTATAATGCATATTGTGTGGATGAAGAATCTGAGGGTTGTGCTATTTCTGCTGTACATACTAGATATCTCAGTATAAAATGGGATGTTTGTTATGCTATAAAGAAAATTGCTTGTATTGGCTCAGGAGAGATTAATACTTCTCCAACTGCCACAATCACGTTGCCAGTTGCAAATCAAACCGTTAGCGCAAACGACTCAGTTATTTTCACTGGCACAGGAAGCGACAATGATTCAGGGGACACAATCACTGGATATGAATGGAGAATGGGAAATTGCGATGATGGAACATTGTTAGTTTCCGGTTCTATAGTGCCCAATACGCAAACCATCCAATTTCCAACTACTAAGACAATTTTTTTCAAAGTCAAAGACAGTCGTAATGTTTGGTCGCTTTGCGACAGTCGAACTATAACGGTAGCCCCAACATTGAATTTTTGGCCTGATGTTTATACTGTCCCGAGTGGCGCTAGTACTATGTTGCATTGGACAACTACTAATATGGCTTCTTGCACAGCAACAGGAGATTGGAATGGTTCAAAACTTGCAAATAACAGTGAAACTACTGGAGATCTCACTGCTTCAAAAACTTATATATTGGAATGTTTCAAAGACTCTTCTACTAAAATAGGTAATAATACGGGCAGTGGCATTTTCTCAATTACGAGAAATGTAACGATAGACGTTAGCTCTACCTATTCTTGTTCAGGAACTCCACCTGGCGGAACTCAAATAATGTGTTCAGGGGATGACATTGTTGATGCTACAAATGTTGAAGCTTGGGATGAAGTTTCTTCTTGCACGAGTAGAAAATGTGAATATACTACTGTTGCTCTTCCTGTCTGTGTTCCAAAATGCACTACCCCTGACCCAAATACCTGCAGTGGAACCACGATTGATAATGGTTGCGGAACAGGAACTTGCACAGGTACCAAGGATTGCTCTTGGCGAGAAGTGGCACCTTAATTTTAGAAGTTAATAAAAATATCTTCAAAAAAAATGGAACAAAAAAACAAAAAAAATCTTCGAGCAAGTTTAATTGTAATAATAAGTATATTGGCTTTCGTCCTCGTAGTGATGCTTGTGTATAAAAACAAAAAAAGTATTCCGCAAGTAATCAATCAAAAAATAGAAAAGCTTCAAAATAAAGAAGAAAATAAAATCAGTGAAGAAAATGTGAATGAAGTGGAAGCGAAAGACATCAAAATTGTAACCGGCAAGATTATCTCTATAGATATTAGCTCGGTTAAGATAAAAACTAGCGATGGAGAACTGACTCTTAGTATTCCGGAACAGAGCGTGAGTTTTTTGCAGAAAACAACTCAAAAAAATGGAGATCTTCTGATGAAAGAAATTGGATTGTTTGATGTTGTGAAAAATAAAGATGTGGAAATTCAATACAATAGTACGACTAACGAAGTTATATTGGTGGAAATAAAATAAATATTTTGTAATTTTATAAAAAGCTCAACCCGAGATTTCAAAGGGTTGTGTTTTTTTGTTTGGCTTGCCAAAAAGCAAATTTTCTTGTAAGATTAATACCCAGTGAGCTCATTTAAGTTAATCTCATTTTTTCCCAAATACAGACCTGAAATTTATCATTGAAAATCCAAGATATCTAAATCCCATAAAAGTATCCTGACGCTTTTCGTAACGCACTGCTAATTTACGATAAGTATCCTCCCAAGCAAAACATCTCTCAATGCGATAACGTTCTTTGTAAATATGTGCTACTGGATAAAAATCATTCCATATTTTTTCTAACTTCTCCGGATCTTTAGTTCTTCCCGGATTAGGACGAATCACTGGCACCATTCCTGCATAACGAATAATTCCTCGATTGAAATCTGAATAAAATCCTGCATCCAAAGTGATGAAAGATTTTAAAAGATTCCAATGTAGATCATCTGCTAATTCCAAAAGATTAGTGAATGATTGATCAAACAAAACCATATCCGAAACATTAACTGAATTAACTACAAAAGGAGCCAGTACATTTCCATTATTATCACAAATTGCTAGAATTTTCTCACCTTTTTGATGTTTGTGTCCGGAATATCCAATTTTTTCTCCCCCTTTTTTGCAACGACATTTGAACCATCGCCGTGCAAAATATTTAAGTCTAATTTTCCTAAAACATCCAAGGTAATAACTGAATGTTCAAATAGTTTTTTGTAGCTCCCATCCTTACTCCATTTGTTGTGATGATAATAGACAGCTTGCCAAGAAATTTCATTCTTAGTTGGGTGAAGTTCATCCCACTGCATGCCTGTTCGCAAAACATACAGAATGTAATTAAAAATTTTATAGTAAGATATTTTCGGTTGTTTACTCTTAGACTTAGAAAGACAAGATTTAATGAAAGTGTTGAATTCATTTTGGGAGACTTTGCGAGGAAGTTTATTGTAATAATTTGGTTTTATTTTTTGTTTTTTAGTAATCATAGATTGGTTTTAAAATTTAGGAGAAAAGTTTTGTCGACCTTTTCCTTTATTTTAGCACCAATCTGTGATTTAATTAAAATCACCTAAGTGAGGTAGAGAAATGACTTACGCGCTTTTTTTAAATATATTTTCAGAAAAACGTGTAAGTCTTAAAAAAATATGAAACGAGATAAAATAAAAATCTTTGGCGCTAGAGTCAACAATTTGAAAAACATCAGTATTGAAATTCCGCGCGACAAAGTGGTGGTGATCACTGGTCTTTCGGGCTCTGGAAAATCAACCTTGGCTTTTGATGTCATTCACGCCGAAGGCAACCGTAGATATCTTGAAAGTTTGTCGAGTTATGCTCGGCAGTTTTTGGAAATTTCTGCTAAACCGGACGCGGACAAAATTGAAAATTTGAGTCCGACAATTTCCATTGATCAAAAAAGCATCAGTCGAAGCCCTCGCTCAACGGTTGGTACTATGACGGAAATTTATGATTATTTGCGAATTTTATTTGCCAAGGTTGGCACACCCTATTGCCCGCATTGCAGATTACCAATGGCTAGAAAAAAGAATAGTGAAATAATTGAAGAAATTTTGGAAATGCCGGATAACACACAAGTAATAATTCTGGCCAGAATTCGGCAAGATGGAAAAAGTATGGAAGAAATTTTGAAAAATATTAGTCAGTTAGGATATGCTAGAGCGAGAATTGATGGGAAAACAGTTTTAATTGCTGAGGTGCTTACGAACAAAGAGCAAATATTAAATGGCAATGTGGAAATTGTGGTTGACCGAATAACTTTCAAGAGTCAAAAACCGGACAAGGAGAGAATTCTGGATTCAATTGAAACAGCTTTCAAATTAGGTCGAGGCTTTATGGCCATTGCATTGGACAACGGCGAAAGCCGGATTTATAACCGAGATTTTGTTTGCAGTAATTGTTTTTTTGAAATTCCAGAAATTACCCCTAAGAACTTTTCTTTCAACAGTCCAGAGGGCGCTTGTCCGCATTGTGCGGGACTTGGCGTGGTGCAAGAGATTGATAGAGAATTGATTGTTCCTAACAAAAATTTGTCACTCTCAGAAGGGGCAGTTTTGCCACTTTCAAAATTGGGTGGTCGGGTGCGAACGGAAGGAAACTATTTGGATATTCTGGAAAAAATTGGGAAGATTGAGGGATTTTCTATCGAAAAACCAATTGGAAAAATTAGTCCGGAAAACATGGAGATAATTTTTGGCGGGTATGAAGATTTATCCAGAGGAATTTCTTTTCCGGGAATAATAACTTTGATTAAAAAGAAATATGAAGAGTCATCTTCTTTTATATTCAAAAAAGAAACGGAAAAGTATATGCGCAAATTTACTTGTTCGAAATGCGCAGGAAAAAAATTGAAAGAAGCCTATTTGTCAGTTTTGATTTCCGGAAAATCTATTGATGACGCAGTGAAGATGGATGCGGATTCTTTTTTGGTTTTTTTGAAAAATTTAATGGTGGAGCCAACGGCAGAAGGGAAAAAAGAGATAATGGAACCGCTCATAAAGGAAATGGAAGAAAAAGCGGAGGCTCTCAAAAATGTTGGCTTGGAATATTTGGAACTTTTCCGCTCGGCGGATTCCATTTCTGGTGGAGAAGGGCAAAGAATTCGTCTGGCGACGCAAATCAGTTCCAAGCTTTCTGGCATAATTTATGTCTTAGACGAACCTTCCGTTGGCTTGCATGATAGGGACACGCAAAAACTCATTCAGACGATGCAATTTTTGAAAGAAAATGGAAATTCTGTGATTGTAGTGGAGCATGACAAAGAAATAATTGAAAAGGCTGATTGGATAATTGATATGGGTCCTGGTGCAGGCGAAGAGGGTGGAGAAGTTATATTCCAAGGTGATATTGCAAAGCTTAAAGCTTCTAAAACTAAAACAGCCGGATTTTTGAGCGGGCGGGAAAAAGTTTCTGAGAAGAAAAAACCTCGTGAAAAATCGGAAAAATATTTGAAAATTTTGGGTGCCACTGAACATAATTTGAAAAATATTGACGTAGAGATTCCGCTAGGAAGGTTTGTTTCAATTACAGGAGTTTCCGGCAGTGGTAAATCAACTTTAGTGTCTGACATTTTAGCCGTGGCACTTTCTAAACATTTTTTTCGCGCTTATGAAATTCCGGGGCGTCACAAAAAAATAACTGGCTTGAATCAGATCGACAAAGTTATCAATGTTGATCAATCGCCGATTGGCCGAACGCCGAGATCTAATGCGGCCACGTATACCGGAGTTTTTTCTCAGATTCGAGAAATTTTTGCGCTAACAGAGGAATCAAAAAACCGAGGTTATGACGCCAGTCGCTTTAGTTTTAATATGAAAGGCGGACGATGCGAACAATGTCAAGGTGATGGCACAAAAAAAATTGAAATGCATCTCATGCCAGATATGTATGTGAAGTGCGAATCTTGCCTTGGAACGCGCTATAATCAAAAAACACTCGACATTGAATATCAGGGGGTAAATATCGCCCAAGTGCTTGATATGAGCGTGTCATATGCCCTGCGATTTTTCAAAAAATCTCCACTTATTGCCGAAAAATTACAAACGCTGGAAAAAGTTGGTTTGGGATATTTGCGACTGGGACAAAGTGCTACCAATCTTTCTGGTGGAGAGGCGCAGAGGATAAAATTAGCCACGGAACTTTCACGAAAATCCACTGGAAAAACCTTATATATCCTAGATGAACCAACTATCGGATTGCATTTTGAAGATGTTAAAAAACTTTTAAAAGTTTTGGATGCGCTGGTGGAAAAAGGTAATTCAGTGCTTGTAGTGGAGCATAATTCGGATGTGGTTATGAATTCTGATTGGGTGATTGATCTTGGTCCGGAAGGTGGCAGTGGGGGAGGAGAGATAGTTTATGCTGGACTTCCAGAGGGACTAAAAAAATGCCAGAGAAGTTGGACGGGGAAATACCTTTAAAATTTTGATTTATCAAAATTTTAAATAATTTTTAATTTCCAATTTTTAATTTTATAAATAATTTTTTAAATTTATTAATTTTTAAAAATTTTAAAATTAGAATTTATTTAAAAATTACAAAATTAAAAATTTAAAAATTATGGCAGACAATCTTTCAAAAAACATTCTTTCAACTGTTGCGTATTATGATGTCATGGATTATCCGATGACGGCATTTGAAATTTGGAAACATTTAATTGGTGAAAGTTGTACCCTAGCAGATGTGATTGGAGAATTAGAAAAAGAAGAAATTAAAAAATATATTAGTGAATTTCGCGGATTCTATTTTTTGAAAGACAGAAAAGATTTAGTTGAACAGAGAATTGAGAGAAACAAAATTTCTAACTGGAAACTTAAAAAAGCCAGGGGAATTATTTTTTGGCTTCGACTGGTGCCGTTTGTGAAAATGATAGCGGTGGCCGGAAGAGTGGGAGCAAAAAATTCTCGCAGTGGCAGTGATATTGACATGCTAATTATTTTCAAGCATGGGAAAATTTTCACTGGCAGATTTTTGGCAACAGTGTTGGTTCATTTTTTGGGGGAAAGAAGGCATGAGGATAAAATATCTAATAGAATTTGCTTCAATCATTTCATAACGGATAAGTTGGAAGTCTGCGTGCAAGATTTATATTCTTCGCATAATTATATTTTCATCACTCCGCTTTATGGCGGAGATTTATTTGGAAAATTTCTGGAAAAAAATGTGTGGATAAAAAACTATCGGTCAAATTTTTCATTTTTGGAAAATAATCTAAAGGCGGTTAACGACAGTCAACTTTCCAAGAGAGTGAGATTTTTTTTGGAAAAAATATTTTCTTCAGATCGGATTGAAAAAAAACTAAAAAAATGGCAATCGGAAAAAATCAAAAAAAATCCGCTTACGGAGAAAAAAGGAGGAATGATAATCTGCTCTGAAACAGAGCTGGCTTTTTGGCCGGATTTTGAAAATCAAGGACCAAGAATATTTGAAAAATTTCAAGAAAATTTGAAAAAAATTAAATGAATAATTTTATCTATCTTTACCAGCATTTGTCTGAATACATAAATCCAACAGCCATATCTTTGGGATTTTTGAAAATTGATTGGTATTCAATTATGTATTTGGTTGGATTCTTGGCAGTCTATTTTTTGCTAAAATATAGAATTAGGAAAAAAGAAAATAATTTTTTCTTTGACATATCAAAACTAGAAGATCTTTTGCTTTATTCTTTTTTTGGACTTATTTTTGGTGCGCGTTTGGGCTATGTTTTGTTCTATAATTTTTCCTATTATTTGAGCAATCCCTTGGCGATTATTTCTCCCTATGATCCAGGCACTCATCAATTTGTTGGAATTTATGGCATGAGCTATCACGGAGGACTGATTGGTGTGATTTTATTTTCCTATATATTTTCTCATAAGAATAAATTTAATTTTTTTTCTTTGGCTAATTTTGTCATTCCGGCTATTCCCGCGGGATATTTTTTTGGGCGAGTGGGAAATTTTCTAAACGGCGAGCTCTATGGTCGAGCTACGCAAAAATTTTGGGGAATGTATTTTCCGTCGGATGCATTTGGACTTTTGCGTCATCCCTCACAACTCTACGAAGCTTTTTTGGAGGGGATAATTTTATTTTTCATACTTTGGTTTTTAAGAAATAATGAAAAAGTTAAAGATAGAATGCTCGGATTATATTTAGTCGGCTATGCGATGTGCCGAATAATCGTGGAATTTTTCCGCGAACCGGATGAACAAGTTGGCTATTTCTTTGGCTTTTCGACCCTGGGGCAGATTCTGAGTTTATTTATGCTAGGCATAGGAATGTATATTATTTTTCTTGGTCAAAAAACAAAAAAATGCTATAATGATGATAATGGAAAAATTCAAGAAACAAAAATCAATTGATAGCTTTTGTCAAAAAAATGAACCGAAGGAATTTTCTGATTATAGCTTGGCAAAATTTATTCAAAAAAATAAAAAATCTAGCGTACTTTTTGCAAAACAGGGGAGAATGGAAAAATTTAGTACGGAAAGCCTAAATTTTCATTATATAAAAAGTGCCAATCAACCGAATTTTCAAAGTTTGGATGGCTTTGTGAATTTCAAAAAGAGAATATATCATAAACAAAAAAGAAATACGGGGCGAGATTTATATTTAGAAATTCAAGAAAGATATGGGGATTGGAGAAATTATGCGACAGATCTTTTGCGAGGATCAGTGCAAGGAGTTTCAGTGGCGAGGATGTGGAATGTCTCAATTGTGGGGTCACTCATTTTTGGAATGTTTTTGATGACTTTCATCTACCGTTATCTAGGACCGAACGCCGCCGCTAATTCTAATAGGAATAAAGCTAATAAGGAGATGCAACAAATATTAGGTGATAGTGCAGAAAAACCAAATGAGGATGAAAAAAATTATGAAGATTATGTGTCGAAAATAATGAATGATTATAAGGATGACGCTGACAGTGAGAAGAAATTAAAAGAAAATATTTTGGAAATGGTAAAGGGAACACCAATGGAAAAGATGGCGCCGTTTATCGCTAAGCAAGATAGAATTGTAGCGGCATTTCTCGTAGCGATTGCCAAAAAAGAAAGTAGCTGGGGAGTGCACGTGCCAGTTTTGAACGGCGAAGATTGTTACAACTATTGGGGTTATCGAGGCATTCGAGAAAAAATGGGCACAGGAGGACACACTTGTTTCGACAGTCCAAAAGACGCGGTGGAAACTGTGGCTAAAAGAGTTGATTTTTTGGTGAACAGTGAAAAACGAAACACTCCGGAAAAATTGAAAGTTTGGAAATGTGGATATGATTGTTCTTGGGATGATCCGTCAGCCGTGCGAAAATGGATAAATGATGTGGACTACTATTTCAAAAAATTTGATAAATTTGCGGAAGAGTAAGAAATAGTTTATAAAGTCTATAAAGTTTGTAAAGTCGTAAAGTTCATAAAGTTAGGACAGTCCATAAAGAAAAATCCCGATATTCTCGGGATTTTTTTGTCTCAAAAGTTATCCCCAGCTACCAAGATTTTTTCTTGATTTTATGATATAATAAATAGGTGGAATTATATATAAAAATATTCCTAAAAAGATCTTAAAACAAAGATAATGTTTTGTCTTAATTTTATAATTTCCAATTTTTAATTTTGTAAATAAAATTTAAATCAAAATTTTTAAACTAAAAATAATTATGAATTATGACTTAGAAGAAAGAACAGCTAAGTTTGGAGAAGAGGTAATTAAATTTTGCAAAACAATAGAATATTCCCACATAACAAAACCATTGATAAATCAATTTGTAAGATCAGCAACTAGTATTGGCGCAAACTATATGGAAGCCAATCAGGCCAGCTCAAAAAAAGATTTTACAAATAAAATAAGAATCTGTCAAAAAGAAGCTAATGAGTCAAAACACTGGGCGAGAATGATTTCAATATCAGAGGAAAAAACAAAAGAAAAATGCCGAGAACTGTGGCAAGAAGCTCATGAATTGACTCTGATTTTCGCTAAAATATCCAAAAATTGCAAAGAAAAGGAAAATAAAAAAGAAGAAGTTTAGAAATTAAAAATTAAGAGCTTATTTAAAAAATTACAAAAATTCAAAAATTAAAAATTACTCCAGAATGTTTCTAAAATCAAAACTAAATTTACTAATATTTTTCTTCTCAATAACTTTGTTATTGGTTTTGTCGTCTCAAGATGCTTTGGCGACATCTTCCCGAAAAATGCCAACTGCCTATATTGTCCATACCTACGGAGATGATACTAGGGCTTTTCAAGAAGGAGAGCTTGCAACATGGGAAGCATTAACCGACATAAATCTCACTTCCATCACCACTACCGATCAAAATTCTTTCGGGAATACTCTTTATGTAGCTAATACCGTAGTTTTTGAAGAAGCTGAGATAGATGAATCCACCATCTCAATTGATGGACAAATTCTCACTATCACTGGAGTAACCCCCGGAGTGTCTTTGACTGTTTCGGATATTTCCGGTACGATCGCTTCCGGCACAGCTGTCCAAGCCGGTTTTGTTCTAACTGTTTATGATGACAATAATGCTCCGTACAATGGGGAATTAAGGAAAAGATGAAAAGATGAAAAAACTACACAATAAATGTGTAGTTTTTTTATGCGGAAGAGGTGAGATTCGAACTCACGGAACCCTTTCAGGTTCGACAGTTTTCAAGACTGTTCCCTTCAACCACTCGGGCACTCTTCCATATTATTTACTTCGTAAATTAAAAAACCGTTTCCCTCGTGGTTCCAGGGTTTCTTTTGAAACCCGCCAAATGCTAGTTCGCATTTGGCCCACTCGGGCACTCTTCCATATTTTAATTCCGGCGGAAAGGGTGGGATTTGAACCCACGGTCCAGTTGCCCAGACTACTCCTTAGCACGGAGCCGCTTTAGACCACTCAGCCACCTTTCCATATATTATAGCCTTATTTCAATTTACAACATATTAACTATGAAAGCAAATATTTCTATGCTATTATATAACAAAAGCAAAAATATGTATATAAAAAGAAACCAGGAACAAAAAGAGCAAGAGGAAAAAATGATAACCGCCCCAGAACCGCAAAAATTTTTGCCACCGGATGATTTTTCCGAATTGGAAGCTCCGCATGATATGCTCATCGAAAAACATTCGCGTGACGTGCGACTTCATTGGCGCGCACCAGAATTTGAAACATTCGAGCGAGATCGAAAATGGTATTTCTACATTACTGCCATCCTTATCGCAATTGTTGCTTATGCAATTTTCACCAATGGTCTTGTGATGGCTATTACTTTTATTCTGATTGGTGTGGTTGGCTATATCTACATTGAAAAAGATCCACGCACTTTGGATTTTATGCTAACGCGGGATGGCGTAGTGGCAGGAAGAGAAATTTATGATTTTGACAACATTCGATCCTTTTGGGTTTTTTATGAGGAAGATGGTCTGCGTGTCATCAGTTTGCATACGGAGAGTTATCTCGCGCCTTTCATTCATATCCCCATTCACGATCAAGACCCAACAGAGATCAGAAAGATTCTTTTGGAATATATCCCCGAAGAAGAACATAAACCAGGAATGATGGATACGCTTGATCGATTATTGAGATTGTAAAAAATTATTTTTTCTTGATTTCTTGCCTCGCAATTACAACGGCAAAAACTTTTTTGGCGCCGGCGGATTTCAGAATTTTCGCTGCTTCAAGGAGAGTGGCGCCGGTGGTACAGATGTCGTCAACTAATAGAATATTTTTGCCCCGTAGAGACGCAAAATTTTGAGACGCAACATGTTGCGTCTCTACGCTATGATTTAGCGTAAAAATACCCCTGACATTTTTTTGTCTCTCCTGATAATTTTTTATTTTCATTTGCGCGGTAGTATATTTTTTTCGAAGAATAAAATTGGAAATAACTGGCAGAGGGAAACTGGGAGTCAAATTTTGGGAAATATATTGAGCAAGAATTTCTGATTGATTGAAGCCTCGCCACCTCTGGCGCCTAGGATGAAGGGGAATAGGAATGATGAAATCTGGCAAGGGTGAATTATGAAAAACAATAGCCTCACACATAATTTTAGCTAAAATTTCACCCAAGTCAGGAATGAAATTATACTTAAAACAATGGACTAGGCGGGAAAGCCCATTTTTTTCGTATTTAGCACTCACAATAAGAAAATCTAGTGGCCAAATTTCATTTTTGGCTAAGAATTTATCCTTGCATTTTGGACAAATTCGGCCATTTGGCGAGATTGTTTTTTCACAATAGGGACAAACCTGATCCAAAAGCAAAGGAATTTTTTGAACACATTCTTGACAAACCCACGCGCCATATTTTTGGCAATACAAGCAATGGATAGGAAAAAGTGTATCTAAAATAAAGCTTTTGATTTTTTTGAAAGACATCTTTTCCCTTACGAATTACGAATCCATACGAATGTACGAATAATTAATTATAACATTAGTATATTCGTATGGATTCGTAATTCGTAAAGACTCCCTGTGGATAACTTTTTAAATTAGTAGTTGAAAATTAAAAAATGTGGTATAATTAGCTTGTGGAAAAAAGACATTATAATTTAAATATAAAAAAACAAAAATGTTTGGTTTTAGTTTTGGTAGAAAAAAAGTATTAGGAATTGATATCGGTGCTTCATCTTTGAAAATAATAGAATTGGAGTTGCGTTCTGGCAAGCCCTATCTTTCTAATTATGCCTGGATGAAAATTCCTGATATTGCGGAAAAAAATAAGGCAACTGGTTCAAATTTTTTTGAAAAAGCCATTCCGGAATATTTAAAAAGAATTATAAAAGTTTCTGACATTAGCACCAAAAAAGTCTATGCCTCAATTCCATCTTTCGGGGGTCTTATCACCCTGATTGATTTTCCTAAAATGACATCGGCAGATATGGAACAGGCGATAAAATTTGAAGCACATAAATATATTCCAACTTCTTTGGATGAGGTAGTGATTAGTTGGGAAATTATCAAGGATGAAGTTGGGGAAGAAAAAGATACTAATAAAAATGTCCAAGTCCTTTTGGTAGCCGCCTCTCGAAACAAGGTTTTGGCTTATGAGAAAATTATAAAAGATTCCAATCTTAAACTTCTGGGAATTGAAATGGAAAATCTAGCCATGGTTGATTCGTTGGTGGGCAATGACTTGGGTAATTTCATAATCCTAGATATAGGCTATCGAGTTTGTAACATAATTTATACAGAAAAAGGAATTATCAAAGCTAACCGCAATATTGATGCTGGCGGAAGTGATATCACAAGAACTATCGCTACAAGTTTAGGGATAACTCCGGAAAGAGCGGAAATGATGAAAGTGTCGGGAAAAGATTTTTTTAGCATAGAATCAAGCCTCAATTTTCCAGCTATTGATTTGATTGTGGGCGAAATTTCTAGAATAATTGGTGCTTTACCAAAAAAGGAAAATGGTTCCAGTGTGGATGCATTGATTCTTTCCGGTGGTACAGCTAATTTTGCGGGCCTGGAAAAGTTCATTGCTGATAAACTGGGTCTCAAGACAATGGTAGGCAATCCATTTGGCCGGATTGGCTATGATAAGAATGTGGAGCCAGCGATAGAAAAAATCAAAAATCAATTCTCTGTAGCTATGGGTCTCGCGCTTAAAGGTATAGAGGATTTACGAGAAAAATAAATAATTAATAAAATTAATAAATAAAAAAATATGCCAAATATAAATTTAGCGACGGAAGATATTACAAAAAAGAATCCTAATGCGATGGGAACAGGTCTGATCGTTTCTATTGTTATCCTGATTCTCGTCTTTGTTTTATATGGAGCACTGCTTATCACTAATCGTGTCCTTTCTTCAAAGATTGAAGGAGTTAAGGGCGAATATGATATTGAATACAATAAATTTCTAGCAGGCAATGGCAATGAAATTATTGATTTCAAAAATCGCAGTGACGCCGCGGAGAAAATAATAGCCGAAAATAAATCTATGGCAGATGTTTTGAGTCAAGTGGAAAAATCCATTCTGCCGGCGGTTTATTTGACTTCTTTTAAATACGACAAAAGCAAACAAATGATTTCCATTAATTGCATCGGAGATAGTTTTCAAACAGTCGCCAAGCAAATTTTGAGTTTTAAGCAAAATAATTATTTCTCTGGTGTTATCCCTGGTCGAAGTTCCATATCTGGCAAAGAGAATAATAAGATAAGTTTTTCTATAGATTTAATAATAAAATAATAAAATAAAAATATGAAGGTAAAAATATTATTGATGCCCCTTATAATAGTAATCGTAGTGGCTATTTCTATCTGGTTGGTTTATCCGACCTATTCCAATGGATCTACTGGAGTAAAGGAAAATTATACTAAATTTAAGGATGAACAAACAAAACTAACGGAACTGCTTGGGAAAAGTGAAAATGCCAATAGTCTTTCTTCGCAAATTTCTTCTTTGTCAGAAAAAGATGTGCTCTATAATTTTGTTCCAGTAGAAAAAAAGGAGGAAGAAATAGTTAATAGCTTAATTAATTTGGCTTCAACTTCTGGGTTGTTACTTTTTGATGAAATGGTAAATCAACCGGCCAAGGAAATCCAAGTTGTTGAAGAGCCTGTTCCTGCTCCAGTGCCTGCCCTTGATGCTAATGGTGTTACCTTGCCAGTTACTATGTCTAAAATGCAAAATCTCAAAACAGAGATAAAATTAGCTGGTAGTTATGAAAAAATAAAAGATTTTTTGACTAGTCTTGGGAAGCTCAATCGCAGTAATGTTTTTGAAACATTAGAAATAAGCAAGAGTAGCTCGGCTGGTCAACCAGAAGCAGATTCGAATATTCTTTTGATTAGCGCGGCTGTGAATTTTAATGTTTTAAAAAATACTAAGCTAAATAGTTCTAATATTGGTAGCTCTATTTTGGATAGTCCAAATCTAGAAACGAAAGTTATTTCAGATATTAAAAGTCAAAAAAATGCTAATAATTTTCAGTTAAATATTGAGCAAACAGGAAAGAGCAATCTTTTTCAGCCATAATTTTTTCTCTATATGCCAGATAATTTACCTATTACTACTGACATCGCGCGATTAGAAAAAGCTCCCAAGAAAGTAGAAGAAAAAGCGATAAATCTCATTCCTAAAGAAGTTTCAGAGAAATATAAGATTGTAGCTTTTGAAAAAAAGGGAAACTTAGTGAAAATTGCGATGATCAATCCGAAGGACATGGGAGCCCTCAATGCTTTGCGTTTTGTGGCGGAAAAAGAAAGTGTAGAAATAGAAGTTTATCAAGTTAGTGAGGAAGTTTTCCGAGAGATTATTGATAAATATAGTAGCCCCGTGGAAGCTCTCAAAGAGGCGGTAAAATCATTCAAAAATGAAGTAGTTTTCGATGAAGAAAGCGAAGAAGATAAACTAGGAAAAAATCAAAAGCAGAGTGAATTCTTGAAGGACGCCCCTGTTACTAAATTAGTAGAAGTTATCATTGGTCATGCCGTGGAAGGAAGTGCTAGTGACATTCATATTGAACCAATGGATCATGATTATCGTGTGAGGTTTCGCGTGGACGGAATTTTGCATGTGAGTCTTATCATGCCCAAGGAAATCGGACCAGCGGTAATTTCTCGGATAAAAATTCTAGCTAATCTAAAGATTGATGAAAAAAGAAAGCCACAAGACGGAAGATTTAGAACGATAAATGAAGGCAAAGAAATAGATTTTCGCGTTTCAACTTTGCCTGTTATTTCTGGGGAAAAAATAGTGATGCGAATTCTTGACAAAGACCAAGGCTTGTCGAGCATTGAAACATTAGGACTTTTTGGAACAGCTTTGGAAAATGTCAAAAAGGCCTTAGGAGAAACTTATGGTATGATACTTTTTACTGGCCCAACAGGAAGCGGAAAGTCAACTTCTCTATATGCCCTTTTGAAAATATTGAATATCGAAGAAAGAAATATCATCACACTTGAAGATCCGATTGAATATAACATCGAAGGTTTGAACCAAAGCCAAATCAAGCCGGAAATAGGCTATACCTTTGCCTCAGGTCTACGCACAATTTTGCGTCAAGATCCAAATGTTATTATGGTAGGCGAAATTCGAGACGCTGAAACAGCTGAACTCGCAGTGCACGCCGCCCTTACCGGGCATCTAATGTTTTCGACATTGCACACTAACACAGCTGTGGGAGCTATTCCAAGACTTATTGATATGGGAATAGAACCATTTCTTTTGGCTTCATCACTTCGCATCGTGGTAGCACAACGACTGGTGCGAAAAATATGCGATAAATGCAAAGAAGAAAAAAAAGTTCCTGAATCAGTGAGAAAAGCTATAGAAAAGGGGATAGCTGATGTCTGCGAAGATGAACTGAAAAAATATGGCGTTGACAGAAAAGAAGAGATAAAATTTTATCATGGCAAAGGTTGTGATGTTTGCAACGGCACGGGTCTTCGTGGACGCTTAGCGATATATGAAGCGGTGCCAGTTAATGAAAATATAAAAAATATAATTATAGAAAAAAGAGGTAATGAAGAAATGATTGACAAAGAAAGAATTGATTTGGGTGTTCTAACTATTAAACAAGATGGAATATTAAAAATAATCAAAGGTCTCACCACCATTGAAGAAATAGACAGGGTGACGGAGGGTAATATGGCGCTAGAAGAAGAAAATGATTAACCTTAAATTTTAATAATAAAACTATGGATGCAACAAAAAAAACCATAATGATAGTCGAAGACGATACTTTTGTAATGGATATTTATGAAACTAAGATAGCCAAGGATGGAATGAATGTGATTTCGGCAAATAACGGGATGGAAGCGATAAAGAAATTAGAAGAGGGGGCGAAACCAGATCTCATTCTCTTGGATATTTTGATGCCATATATGAATGGTTTGGAGTTTCTAAAAAAGGTAAAAGAAGATGAAAATTTGAAAAATATTCCGATTGTGCTTCTTACTAACTTGAGTCAAAAAGAAGAAATTCAAGAAGGGATTGGTTTAGGAGCTAAGGATTATTTGATTAAATCTCACTTCACCCCTTCGGAAGTTATGGAAAAAATTAATAAATATTTACAATAAATTTTATGGCTCACGCAGAACAAAGGATAAAAAATTTGTTGCGACTTTCAGCACAACAAGGTGCATCGGATCTTCATCTAACTGTTTCTCGTTATCCAACCTTTCGCATAGATGGAAAGTTGGTACCGCTCACCGAGGAAAATATTTTGACCCCAGAGGACACGCGTGAGATGTGTGATGTGATTTTGACCGAGGAAAAAAAGAAAATATTCTTGAAAGAAGGTCAGGTGGATTTTTCCTATAACTTCGAAGACAAAGTGCGTTTTCGTGTCAATGCTTTTTTTCAGCAAAGTTATGTGAGTGTAGCTTTTCGTTTGATTTCAAATGATATAAAAACACTGGGAGAATTGAATATGCCAGAAGCACTCTATGAATTTACCAAAGCTTCTCAGGGGCTGGTTCTTTTTGTTGGACCAACAGGGCAGGGGAAGTCAACTACCTTGGCAGCTTTGATTAATGAAATAAATCATACCCAAGAAAAGCATATTATCACGATTGAAGATCCAATTGAATATATTTATCAGCAAGATCGCTGTTTGATTGAACAAAGAGAAGTATATCAAGACTCACAATCTTTCCCTTTGGCTCTGCGGGCGATTTTTCGCGAAGATGCCAATGTGATTTTGCTTGGAGAAATGCGAGATCTCGACACTATTTCAACTGCCCTTACAGCAGCCGAAACCGGTCATCTGATTTTTGCAACACTACACACTAATGATAGCGCACAAACAATTGATCGTATTGTGGATGTTTTCCCGTCACATCAGCAAAATCAAGTCAGGTCGCAACTTGCCAGTGTTCTTCTGGCGGTAGTTTCTCAGCGGTTGTTGCCCAGGATTGATGGCGGAAGAATTCCGGCAGTGGAAGTAATGATAAAAAATCATGCAGTAGAAAATCTTATTCGAGAAAATAAAGCCTATCAAATTGACAATGTGATTGAGACTGGCTTTGAAGAGGGGATGGTGGCAATGGATAAATCATTAGCAACCTTAGTTAAGCAAGGAATAATTTCTTTGGAAACTGCCAAAACGCATGCTAAGGATGCTAAGAACTTTGAAGCGCTAGTGAGATATTAATTTAGTACTAGTCGAAATTTAAAATTTATGCTAATATTAAATTAGAAAAAAAATAAAAATATGAAATTTAAATTTAAAGCTAAAACATATTCTGGGGAATACAAAGAAGGTATCATCAATGCTTCTTCACGAGAATTGGCCACAACAATTTTGCAGAAAAACAACTTGTTGCCAATCAGCATTCAAGGAGAAGAGCCAGAGAGCGATTTCCTCAAAGCATTTTTGAAATACTATGATCGTGTCACAGAAAAAGAGCTGGTGATTTTCTTTCGCCAACTAGCCATCCTCATCGAGGCTCGTGTGCCAATTGTGGTTTCTCTTTCAGCTATCAATGAACAGACTACTAATAAATATTTTGTCAAAGTCATCCAAGAAATGATAAATGACATTGAAGACGGAATGTCATTTTCTGGTTCTATGGAAAAACACAAGGATGTTTTTTCCAATCTTTCGATAAATATAATCAAAGCTGGTGAAGCTTCAGGAAATTTGAAAAAATCTGTTGACTATGTGGCGGAAAATATTGAAAAAAATTATACTCTCGCTTCCAGAGTAAAGTCCGCCCTTATCTATCCAGCTTTAGTGTTGCTCGTATTTTTTATTATTGGTTTTTTGGTAGTTTCTTTTATTATTCCTAAGCTTACTGGCATCATAAAAGAAATGAATGCTGATGTGCCTTGGTACACGACTGTGGTGATTGTGGTGGGCGATTTTATGGCCGTTTATTGGTGGGCAATCGCGCTTGTGATCATCGCTTTTATTGGTGCCTTTTTCTATTATCTAAATACTGAGGAAGGAAAAAAAGAATGGGATCAGATAAAGATAAAATTGCCAATCGTAGGACCAATTTTTCGCTATGTCTACATTACTCGTTTTGCGGAAAATTTGAGCGTGCTTCTCACAGGCGGAATTCCCATTATTCGAGCGCTCACCATTGTGAGTTCAGTGATCAACAATGTTGTTTTTGAAAATATTTTTTTGGCCGCTGCCGAAGAAGTGAAAAGAGGGGGGAATATGAGTACAATCCTCAAGAAAAGTTCTGACATTCCGCCAATGGTGACGCATATGGTGAAAATCGGAGAAGAATCAGGGCAAATCGACTCAGTGCTAGGGCACATCGCCAGATTTTATGATCAAGAGACAGAGGTGATGACAAAGAACTTGGCTACACTTCTCGAACCACTCCTTATGATTTTTATCGGTGTGGCAGTGGGCTTTATGGCTTTTGCAATTTTGATGCCGATATATAATATTGCAGGGCAGATAAAATAGAAAATTAATTTGTAGATATTTGGCAGATTTAATATAGAAGAAAAGTAAATATAAAAATAGAAAGGCAGGTGAAAATATGACAAAGAAAAAAACAACAAAAAAAGTTGCCAAAAAAGCAACTAAGAAAAAGAAGGGATTCACCCTGATCGAACTTTTGATCGTTATCGCCATTATTGGTATTTTGGCTTCGATTGTGTTGGTTAGTTTGAGTTCAGCAAGACAAAAAGCTACTGTGGCAGCTATTAAGGGTGAAATTTCTGGTGCTATGCCTGCGCTTATAAGTGCTTGCGATACAAGCGATACTGAACTTGCAAATGCTATAACTGCCTTTAATACGGCCAGTTCTAGAGTTACTCTTGCTACCACAGGAACTCCAAGTTGTGGTATAGCTGGTGCTGGAACTTTTGCTGGAACAGCTACCCCTGATGTTACGACAACTGGATGTGGCGAAGTTACTTACACCGATGGTAATGTAAATTGGACAGCTTGTCCATAATTTTGTTTTCACACTTGCCAATTTACCCGCCTAGGCGAAATTGGCAAGCTCCCAGACTAACTTTTAAAAATAAAAAGGTTGGTGCGGGAGCTTAAAAGAAAGTTTTAAATTTTTATGTTAAATAAGAAAGCTTTTACCTTAATTGAACTTTTGATAGTTATTGCAATTATTGGAATTTTAATGTCGGCAATTCTGATTAGCATTAATCAAACTCGCAAAAACGCCAGAATAAACAGCGTCAAAACTTCTATCGGTAGTGTATTGACGGCTATTGTTGCTTGTAAAGATGGAAGTGGCGCAGTTGCTAACCCTATTGCTGGTAACGACATTTGTAATCCAGTATCGGCTGGTTTAGCTAATGCAAAATGGCCTGCGCTTCCTGTTGGTTATAGTTATGACAGTGGACTATATAATTCAGTCAGTTGTAATTTTCAAATTGCCAATAGTGATACCGCCTCACCTTTAGTTTGCAGTTGTTCTTCTCAGTCTTGTAAATAAAATAAATTAATTCTATGTTTATAATATTTCTCATCACCGGTCTCATTGTTGGAAGTTTTTTAAATGTGCTTGTATATCGAATTCATACGGCGGAGGAGCTTATCTTCGATCGCTCGCGTTGTCCGCATTGCAAAAAACAAATTCGCTGGTTTGATAATATTCCTGTGGTGAGTTTTGTAATTTTGAAATTTCGTTGCCGTGATTGTCAGGAAAAAATTTCTTGGCAATATCCAATCGTAGAAATTTTCACTGGTGTGATTTTCGCGCTAATTGGTTGGAAATTTTTTGTGCTAATTGACACGACCTCTTGGCTTTCGACCGCCTACTATTTGTTCATGGCATCTTCGCTGATCACAATTCTGGTCTATGATTTTCTCTATTTGGAAATTCCGGGATCAGTGCTGTGGGTTTCAATTTTTTTGGCTATTGTCTTTGGACTCTACATGGACGGAATGTCTCTTTGGAACTTGGAAAGTAATACTCTGAATTTATTAGACACAATAACTTACCCGGGAGTTTTGGCAGCCACCGTGGCTTTTGTTTTTTTCTTCTCTTTGTCTTTTTTTTCGCGTGAAAAATGGATGGGAATGGGAGACGCCTATCTGGTGATTCTCTTGGGGCTAATCTTGGGCTGGCCGGAAATTCTTTTGGCTCTCTTTTTGGCTTTTTTCTTGGGAGCGTTTTATGGTATAATAATGCTAGCAATGAAAAAGAAAAAAATGAAAAGCCAAGTGCCCTTTGCGCCGTTTTTAGTACTTGGGACACTCATTACTTTGCTTTTCTATTCGCCGATAATTAACTGGTACTTCTCGCTTTTTATGTAGAATAGCTTTAGGGTAAAAAAATGAAAATAGATAAAAATAGAAAAAATATATCAAAGAAAATGCAAGGATTTACCTTGCTTGAATTGATAGTTGTGGTTGCAATTATTGGAATAATGACCAGTGTTGGTTTAGCTTCTTTGAGTTCTTCTAGAAGGCAGATTGCCTTAAAAACAGCTCAAGATGAAGTGACTTCCGCGATAAAATTGGCGCAAAGTTATGCCCTGCAAGGAAAAATTCCATCTTCTGGAGATATCGCTTGCGCATACGGTTTTGAGTTTTTGGATAATGATATAAATTCTGAATATCAAATTTTTTATTATAGAAAAGTCGGTGGTATTTGTGATACAAGTGACAAAAGAGAAATAGAAAGAAATAATCTAAAAAATGGCGTATCTTTAACCTCACCATTTTCAAGTAGTTCGGTTTATTTTAATATGCCAAGCGCAGATATGATTCCAAATTCAGGAATAGTGTTGACATTGGATTCATCAAAAACAATAACTATCAGCTCTTCTGGCTTAGTGACGAAAAATTAAAAAAAATGGTGCAAAAAAATTCACCCTATGGAATAAATTTTGCCTGCCTCGTCGGTAGGCGGGATTACAAAATTATCCCGACAAGTCGGGATATTCCACAGGGCAAGAACAAAAATTATTCCGGTTTTTCTTTTATCGAAGCAATCCTCGCTGTTTTTTTGATTGCAACTGGAATGATTGCTGTTATGAGTCTAATGTCTTCCAGTCTCAAAGATTCAATGGGTAGTCGGGATCAGATTATTGGAGTGTTATTATCGCAAGAAGGGATTGAGTTGGTGAGAAATTTGAGGGATAATAATTGGGCGAACAATGCGAGTACCTTTGAAAATTTTCCAAGTGGTTATGGTGGTATAAATCAAATTGACGCAAATACCGCGAGTTTTTTGAATAGTAGCAATTATTTAAATTTCAGTAGCAATGTTGGATATAATTATTCTTCTGGAGATAGTACTAAATTTAGAAGGAATATAAATATTATCTATTATGATGCTGATGGATCTGTAACTCAGGTAGATGAAGCTGTTTCGGCTGAAATTATGAGTACAGTGATTTGGAATAATGGTAGTTTCCCTGCTGCTAATAATTGCAATACATCCACTAAATGTGCTTATACGCAGACAACATTAACTAGTTGGGGCGGAATGTAAAAATATGAAAAATAAAAAATTCAACAAAAAAAACAAAAATTATGCCGGCTTCTCCCTTTTGGAAATGATGATTTCGATGTTTATTTTTGTCCTTACTATTATCACAGCTGTTTCAATTTTTTCCACAGTTGCTCACACTCGGCAAAAAAGTCGGGAAATTCAGAGAAATATGGAAGATGCTAGAACAGCACTGGATCTGATGGCAAAAAATATGCGGATGAGTATCGGATTGTGGCCAGATGGATCTTCCCAGGAAATTTATATGTTTAATGCTTCGCAATCAAGTTGCGTTAGTTATAGGTTTGGCAGTGACGATAAATTATACATAAGTCAAGGATTTCCCGGAAGCACTTCAGAAGAAACGAAATGTCGTCCAGTAAATGCTATCTATGATCCTTACACACCCATAATCGAAAATGATGTTACTGGTAGTTTTAATATAACTCAAACTTCAATCACTGCGCCGAAAAGAGTTGGTAAAGCAACAATTATTTTGACTATAGATGGAGTGAATATGCAAACCAGTGTCTCATTTCGAGATTATAATAATATAGTTCAATAGAAATTTTATGTTGAAAAAAAATAATAAAGGTTCAGCCTTGGTTGTGACGCTATTTATCCTAGCGATAATTTTGATTTCGGCGCTTAGCATAACTCTGATAACAGTCAAAGAAAGACTGGCTTCAATTGGTAGTGCTGGATCTAATAGGGCCTATCAAACTTCGGAGACCGGAATTGAAAGTGTGATGCAATTGATAATAAAGGGAAATCATGAATACATTGATGATGGAACGAATAATAGCTTAAATTTTAGTTTAGCTTCAATTGGTGCTAATTGTGTTTCAGGACTTATAGAAGGCACTGATTATAAGGTTGAATTTCTTGATAATACTGGAAGCCCAATTTCTTGCAATGCAAGCAATGTTCCGGTTTCAGATATTGTCAAAATAAAATCAGTTGGTGAATCTTCCAATTCCAAACGAGCAGTGGAGGCGTTAGTGTCAAATAAAAGTACAAAACTTTTGATGCATTTTGATGAATTATTAAGTGATAATTTTAAAGATAGCTCATATTTTGATTATGTATATAATATTACTAATGAAGGGGGTGTGTCTAAAGCTAATACAGATCCTATCTTGGCTAGTTCAGATTATGCAAAATTTTCTATCGCTGGTGATTATGTGGAAGTAGAAGATGCTGTTACATCAGATGATATTGATTTTAATTTTACTGATAAAGATTTTACTATAGAGGCGTGGGTGAGATTTGATAATCCTCCCGGTCTCTATCCTACTATAATTAGTATGGGTGATTATGTTAGCGGCAGTTATGCGGATAGTTCATTTTGGCTTTATTGGGATAGTAGTGATAATAATTTAAAATTTCAATATTATAATCAAGAAAATAATGATATTAAAGAATTATCAACTAGCTGGACGACGCCCACTGTGGGTACTTGGTATCATGTAGCTTTTGAAAGAAAGGGAGGAAGTGGATATTTTTTTATTGATGGATTACCGAGATCTATAAATGCGGGAGGAGACCAGTTTGGTACTGATTCTATGTATTTTACTGGCAATTATCCAATAATTATTGGCGGATGGCTTGAAGGGGGCTCTCTTTATTCAGATTCTCAATTTCTTGGTGATATGGACGAACTCCGCGTTACTAAAGGTTTAGCTAGATATCCAATAAGCGGATTTACTCCTTGGGAAGATGTTGAATATGTGCCAAATATTTAGTTTTTTTGAAAAATATTTCTTGAAAAAAAGCGTCATTTTGGCGCTTTTTGTTTTTGGGATTTTTTGAGGTATAATAGATTTATGGATAAAAACCAAGCAAAAATTCGCATAGAAAAACTTTCTCAGGAAATCAACAAGATTCGCTATCAGTATCATGTTTTGGATAAGCCGGATGTGACGGATGAAATTTATGATTCACTGACCAAGGAACTGCGCGAACTGGAAGAAAAATTTCCGGATTTGAAATTACCTGATTCACCGACCCAAAGAATTGGCGGGAAACCTTTGGAGAAATTTCAAAAAGTGAAACATCGAGTTCGTCAATGGTCATTTGATGATGTTTTTGATTTTAGTGAACTTGAAAAATGGGAGGAAAAAATTGTTCGGATGAAGGAAAGGGATGTTTCGCTCAAAAATGAGAAATTAGAATATATTTGCGAGATAAAAATTGATGGATTGAAAATTATTTTGAATTACAAAAATGGAATTTTTGTTCAAGGTGCTACGCGTGGAGATGGACTGATTGGCGAAGATGCAACGAAAAACATCAAAACGATTTATTCTATACCGCTTAAGCTTAATTTTCCAGTTGATTTGACGGCAGTGGGGGAATGCTGGTTGAGTAAACACGAATTGGAACGAATAAATAAAACACGAAAAAAACAAAACGAACCGTTGTTTGCCAATTCGCGCAATGTGGCGGCGGGATCGATTCGACAACTGGATCCGAAAGTTGCCGCGAGTAGAAAGTTGGATTCATTTGTGTATGATATAGACCATATAGCATATAACATGAAACATGAAACAAAAGAGAATAGAATTCCGCAGACGCAATTGGAAGAGTTGGAACTTTTAGAAAAGCTGGGATTCAAGGTAAATCAAGAAAGAAAGCTGTGCAAAAATATTGAAGAGATTCAAAAATTTTATGAAAGTTGGAAAAATAGAAAAGACAAGGAAGATTATGGAATTGATGGGGTGGTGATAAAGATAAATTCTCGCGTGATTCAAGAAGCGTTGGGGTATACAGGAAAATCTCCGCGTTGGGGCGTGGCCTATAAATTCCCGGCCGAAAAAGTGACGACCATTATTGAAGATATCAAAATTCAAGTTGGTCGCACTGGCGCGCTCACCCCCGTAGCACATCTTCGACCAGTGGTTGTGGCGGGTTCAACAGTCAGTCGTGCCACTTTGCACAATGAAGACGAAATCAATCGATTGGACACTCGAATTGGCGATACGGTGGTGATTCGAAAAGCGGGAGATGTCATTCCGGAAGTGGTGGAAGTTTTGAAAAATCTGCGCACCGGAGAAGAAAAAAAATTCAAGATGCCGACAGTCTGTCCGATTTGTGGGAGTGCCGTGCAAAGAGAAGAAATTAATGAAAAGAAAAAAGAAACAAGCTCAGCGACTTATTGCAAAAACAAAAAATGTTTTGCCCAGGAAAAAGAAAAAATAATTCATTTTGTTTCTAAAAAAGGTTTCAATATCGATGGACTGGGCGAGCGAATTGTTGAGCAATTGATGAATGAAGGATTGGTTTCAAATTTTTCCGATATCTTTGAACTCACAAAAGGGGATTTGGAACCCTTGGAAAGATTTGCTGAAAAATCAGCGGAAAATTTGCTTTTTGCAATAGAAAAAAGCAAAAAAATAACTCTGCCAAAATTTTTGTTTGCTTTGGGAATTAGGCACGCCGGGGAGGAAACTGCTGTTTTAATTGCTAAGGCAATCAAAACAGAATTTCCAATTTCCAATTTCCAATTTCCAAATAATTTCCAATTTTCAATTTCCAATCTTACGAAAATATTTCCAGAAATTAATAAAGAAAATTGGACTAATATCAAGGGTATTGGGGAAAAATCAGCGGAAAGTTTAGTGGAGTGGTTTGGAAGTCAAGAAAACATTGAAATTTTGGAAAAAATGGCGGAATTGGGAGTGGAAATTGTCGTGGAAAAAGAGGCGGAAAATAGGGACAAAAAATTGGAAAATTTAACTTTTGTCCTAACGGGGGAGCTTCAAAGCTTTACAAGAGACGGCGTTAAAGATATTATAAGAAAAGAAGGGGGAGATGTTTCATCTTCGGTAAGCCGAAAAATTGATTATGTTTTGGTGGGTGAAAACCCTGGGTCAAAATTTGGCAAAGCTAAAGAATTAGGAGTGAAAATAATAGGTGAAGAAGAGTTTAAGAAATTGATAAAATTATGATTTCAAAAGAAGAAGTAAAACATATTGCGGGATTAGCTCGAATCGGAATGAGCGAGAAAGAAATCGAAAAGTTTTCTAAGGACTTGTCGTCGATTTTGGATTTTGTCGAACAACTCAAAGAGGTAGATGTTTCTGGCATAGAACCAACGGCGCATATTACAGGATTGGAAAATAAATTTCGAGAAGATAAATTTAGGGAATTTGAAAATATAGACGGTATCAAAAAATTATTTCCAGAAGAGAAAAATGGATATGATAAAGTTAAATCAGTATTATAATTCTTAATTTTTGAATTTTTAATTTTATAAATAAATCTTAAATCTAAATTTTTAAACATTAAAAATTAGAGTTTATTTAAAAATTACAAAATTAAAAATTATAAAATTTCATTAAATGATCAAAGAACTCCACCAAAAATTAATCAACAAGGAAATTACCTCAGTTCAATTAACTGAACAATATTTTGATGCAATTTCCAAGAAGGATGCAGATTTGCATGCCTATTTAACTTTGACCAAGGAACTTGCGATAGAGCAAGCAAAATATGTGGATGAAAAAATTGCTCGCGGAGAAGAAATCGGAATCATTGAGGGAATTCCGGGAGCGATCAAGGATAATATTTGTATTAAGAATGTGAGAGCAACAGCTGGTTCAAAAATTTTGGATAATTATATTGCTCCCTATGACGCTGGAGTTATTTCAAAACTAAAAGAAGCGGGCGCAATAATTTTAGGCAAAACTAATTGTGATGAATTTGCGATGGGATCTTCCACAGAAAACAGCGCTTATGGCGTCACAAAAAATCCGCATTATGAGGAAAGAGTGCCAGGAGGGTCTTCAGGCGGATCAGCTGTCGTCGTGGCTTCTGATATGGCAGTTTGGGCACTCGGCAGTGATACTGGTGGATCAATTCGTCAACCAGCATCATTTTGCGGAACAGTTGGACTTAAACCTACCTACGGACGAGTTTCAAGGAGCGGGGTCATGGCCATGGCTTCGAGTTTTGATCAAATCGGTCCAATGACAAAAACAGTGGAAGATGCAGCGATAATTTTGTCGATAATTTCTGACCATGATGAAATGGACGCCACCTCCGCACCAAATTTTGGCAAGAAATATGAAGACTATCTGACTGGAGAAATCAAGGGAAAGAAAATTGGAATCGTGAAAGGTTATTTGGAGGGACTGGATGCAGGAGTGAAAAAAGTTATGGAAAGTGTGATTGAGAAATATGAAAAATTGGGCGCAGAAATTTTGGAAATAGAGCTTCCAAATGCCAAATACTCCTTGCCGACCTATTACATAATTCAGCCATGCGAAGTTAGTTCTAATCTGGCTAGGTTTGATGGGATAAAATATGGCATGCGCGCCGATGACAAAAAAAATTCTGATTATAATCCAGACGGACTACCAAAAAATTTGCTAGAAACTTATCTGGATACTCGAGCCTATGAACTTGGCGCGGAAGTGAAACGACGGATAATGCTGGGCACTTATGCACTTTCTTCTGGATATTATGACGCCTATTATCTTCGAGCGCAAAAAGTTCGCACATTGATTAAGCAAGATTTCAAAAAAGCTTTCGAGAAAGTAGATTTGATTTTGACTCCCACTGCGCCAACTCCGGCCTTCAAGATTGGAGAAAACACCAATGACCCATTGCAAATGTATTTGGAAGACATCTTTACTATTACTGCAAATATTGTCGGTGTTCCAGCTATTTCAGTTCCAGGTGGAAATGTAGAAATTGATGGTAAGCAACTTCCGGTTGGTTTTCAACTAATGGGTAAATGGTTTGATGAAGAAAATTTGCTCAATGTCGCACATGCTTTTGAAATTTCTTAGTAGTTCGTAAACATAAAAAAATATGGAAAATTTAATAACCATCCTGAGTAATAGCGGAGTAGATATTATTGGTTTTTATAACTCAACTTTCTTTTCAATTGTGAAATTTATTTTGGGAATTTATGCGATGGTGGTTTTGGCAGATATCGTGCTTTTGCTCATTCAACGAGGATTAAGTGGAGATTTGCGTGAAACTTCTTTCGGAATGAATGTCCCTCCTGAGTTGGTTGGGAAAAAAGGAAAATTACGCAAAAAATGGAACAAAATTAGAGAGGGGATAAAAAGCTCCGAAGAGGCTAATTGGAAAATTGCAATCATCGAAGCTGATGAGATTATTGATGATTTAATTCGAAGAATGGGCTATGCCGGAGAAAATATGGGGGAACGTCTAGCTGAAATTACACCTGGGCAAATTGAAAATATCGAAGAATTGAAAAGAGCGCATGAAACTCGCAATCAAATTATTCACGATGAAGCTTTCAAATTGACCAAGGAGCAAGCCGAAGAAACGCTTGGATATTTCGAGAATTTTTTGAAATATTTTGAAGTGTTGTAAGAAAATGGTTGACAGGTGGTCTTTATCTAGTTAGAATGACTTATAGTGTTTATATAGCGGGGTAGAGCAGTCTGGTAGCTCGGGTGGCTCATAACCACCAGGTCGTTGGTTCGAATCCAACCCCCGCAACAAAAAAGTTGTCATATTTTTGAACTTCCTGTATACTGATTATAATAACAATAACGGGAGGTTCTATGGCTAAATTTAAAGAAAAAATAAAAGCAATAAATTTAAGAAAAGAAGGTTTAAGTATTAAAGAAATCTCAAAGATATTGGGGGTTTCTAAAAGTTCAGCAAGTGTTTGGTGTTCCGATGTTGAGCTAAGTAAGAAACAAATCCAAAAATTACATGAGCGGATGGTAATGGGCGGGTATGTTGGCAGGCTAAAAGGCGCGAATATTCAAAGAAAATTGAAACAAGAAAGAATCTCATTTTATAATAAGCAAGGCAAGAAAGAAATCGAACATTTACAAAAAAGAGAATTATTTATTGCGGGGCTTGCTTTGTATTGGGGAGAAGGAGGAAAAAGGGATTCCAGGGCTAGATTTTATAATTCCGATCATTTAATAATTGCTTTTATTATGAGGTGGTTCAGAGAAATATTGGGTGTTTCAGATGATAGGTTTATAATGTATGTCACAATAAATCAATCTCATAAGGAAAGACTCTCTGATATAATAGAATATTGGTCAAAAATAACAAAAATATCCACGGAACAATTTAGAAGACCAATTTTGATAAAATCAAAAAACAAAAAAGTTTACGAAAATCATTCTCGGCACTATGGAACTCTTTGTGTTAGTATATCTCGAAGTTCAAAATTATTTTATCAAATAAAGGGTTGGTTGATTGCTCTCGGTGAATCTGTTTGATTTATTTTTTGGCAGGGTAGCTCAGTTGGTTAGAGCGCAACACTCATAACGTTGAGGTTCGTGGGTTCGATCCCCACCCCTGCTACGATTCAGTTTAAAATAGAATATAATTTTGGGGGCGTAGCTCAGTTGGTTAGAGCGACTGCCTGTCACGCAGTAGGTCACCGGTTCGAGTCCGGCCGTCCCCGCACACTACATTTTTTATCGAGCAGACCGATTCACCCCGATTTCAAGCCACTTTGCGAAAGACCGCAAAGCCTGAAAATAAGGAGGAGAATAGGACACCGAACTAAATGATCAAAAAAGCTAAAACCGCCATATAGGCGGTTTTAGCTTTTCTCTATAATCCCTTCTTAATTTATGGATATCTCATTATCCTTTTTACTTTCAATTGAGTAGTAATCGTATTCATCAGCTCCGCTATACCATCTATAGTTGGCCTTATCAAATCTCAATTGTTTTAGCATATCTTGAATAGCAGTTTGAGCATCTTTGATATTTTTGTTGGCAGCAAACACTCCGCCGGAAAATTCAATTATACTATTGCCAGATCCGCTAATTGTGACATCTACATCGTGTTCCCATAATGTTTTGCCGACTAGTTTTCCATAATCTGCTCGCATTTTAGGGAATTCTTTTATTTGAAATTGGATGAGTTTAGTTTCAAGATCTTTGCCTAATTTATTGACTTTAGCATCGCTATTGCTCTTTGCTTGTTTAGTAAGACTGGACCAAAAAGTTATTAGAAGTACTTCACTATTTATTTTCTCAATGCTTCCTCTATAATCGTCTCCTTTGAATGTGCTAATAGTTGCTATCTGCTTAGTCAGCTGTTCATCAAGAGGCACAGATTTTAATTCTTCAGTTTTTACTGTTTCCTGAGTATCTGCTTGGTTTTTTGATTGACTCGTATTTGAGCTTAGCCCGGCCATCAAAATTGGGAAAAATCCTATTCCAATAATAATGAGAATAAGTGCCATAATTGGATGTCGGTTTATCCAACTCCTAAGATCTGCTTGGCAGTGTTTGCATTTTTTTGCGGATTTGAGAATATTTTCTCCGCATGCTGAACATTTTTTAGTTTGTTCTGTTTGTTGTGTTTCCATTGAGTTATGTTATTTGATTATAGATTGTTAATTTGTTTATTAAATTCGTATAATTTTTTGAATTCTTCAGCATTATTTTTTGTTATTTTTAATCCCCATTCTGGTTTACTTTTTTTATTTTCATAATCATTTTCTGAAAAGAATTTTTGTTTAATATTTTTCCATTCTAATGATGGTACGAGGCAGAGAGTCGGAATGTTATTTTCTTCAAAAAGTATCAGGGCTAATAGAAGATTTCTTCTTAGTTTAAATACTTCTTTCCGCATAAACACATAATTATAATTTCGTATTGACTTAACTTGAATATCATAGTGCTCGCTTTCATTTTTTCGAATTATAAAATCTATACCTTTATCATCGACTTCCGCAGTGTAAACATCAAAACCTGCTTTAGTGAATTCCATCTTAGCAAAATATTCTCCATATTTTCCAAGTTGTAGATGGCTTATTTCTTTTTTATTGTCCATAATTTTTTCGCGTAGGTTTTAATTATTATTCGGTTCGAGGATACACAAAAGGTCCCGCGAGCCGACAGTAATCCTTTCGAATTACTCAACATTCCTTTCGAAGTGTTGACCTACGCGAATAAGTGTCGGTCACGAGACCGTTTTTATTCGCGTAGGATTGATATATTACGCCATGCTCACATCCGAAGATATGAGTTTAGGCAAGATTGTATCTCTATTATACATTTTAAAGAACAAAAATCAACCCGCTCTAATTTTTCATGGTGGTTTCATTTTTTTCTAAAATTAATTGCTTATCTTTAAAAATGAGCCTGCTTTTTGTGCAGGCCAGTATTTCTCTCTTTTCAGTAATATTCCCTTGCTTTAAAATGTATTTTGCGTAACTTCTTAAATCGACTTTTTTCTCTTTTAATATTTCATTTTCCTTACCATTTATCTGCAGTACAATTTGTCTAAATTTAGCATATCTTTCTATCTCTTCTTCAAATTGTTTTTTAATTCCAATTTCATTTATATCCAATTGATCAATGATTTTTGTTAGTTGTGATATCAATTCTTCTTCTCGCATATATCCAGCTTTGCAATTGTGATCTCTGGATCTGGTGCATCCATAATAAATATATTTGACCGTGTTGCCATTTTTTAGTTTTTTATATTTCTCATCAGCCGTCATCCCTGATCCGCAATGTCCGCAAGTGATGAGTCTCGTGAATGCAAATTCTTTAGCGTCTTTCATCACCCTGTCCCTTTTCAGTTGCTCATGAGCAATATCAAATAATTCTTTAGTGACAAGCGGTTCATGATTACCTTGATACCAATTACCACTACCTCGTGGATATTCGAATGGTCCGTAATAAAAAGTGTTTTGTAGAATTAGATAGATATTGCTGAGTGAAAGATTTTTGTTGCCCTTGGTTTTAAAATTCAATTCAAATCTCAGCCAATGATATATTTTTCTTCCACTCCATCTTTCATGAGCAACTTTTTCAAATATTTTTCTGATAATTGGTCCGCGTTCTGGGTCAATAATGATGTGTCCTTTTCTCTCTACGCTTTTGTCCGTTAAATATCCAGATGGAGGACAGGTTGGCCAAAGTCCCATTTCACATCGAGTTCGAAGTCCTCGTTTTACATTTACTCCACGATTATCATTTTCCAACTTAGCTTGCGAGCCTAAAATCATCAGAAGAAATTTTTCATTCGGAGAATTTTTGAAAACTTGTCCGTATGTTCTGATTTCAATCAGTCCGCCTTGATCCATGAGATCTACTAGCGTTCCAAGATCGCCAGCGTTTCGACTCAATCGATCTGGCGCCCAAGTTAGAATTCCATTGAATTTTTCTTTGCGAATATCTTCAATAAGTTCATTGAAGATTGGACGTTGTGCTGAATCTTTAGCCGAATGACTTTCTCTGCGAATTTCCACAATTTCCAATCCTTCGCGTTCGGCAATTTGCAACATTTCTTTCACCTGAGAATCGATGGATAAAACCTGCCGTTCTTCCGATTCGGTTGACTTTCTTGCGTAGAGACAGTACTTAACCTTTATAATCTCTGCTGGCTCTTGAAAACCAGTTTGCGCTCCTAAAACTTGTTGTGTGAGTGTATTGTTCATATACCCAATGAATGACGCGATACTCAAATGAAGTCCAGCCCTAGCTGTTGATAACTTTTTGGACAATAATAAAGAGCTTATCTCGAAAGATAAGCTCTTGGTTCATAAGTTTATGATTTGATCCCTATTATATTGGGACCTATAAATTGTCTTTGTCGGCCTTTACCTGCAAAATGGGCGGCTGGTTCAGTTTAATATATTGATCACTGAGCATGTATTTGCCATTCCATTCGACATAAATATCCTTGTCATTGAAGAAGAAAATGGCATCGCCATTACTGCCATAACTGCCGTCAAGGTCTGGGCTCGCAACAACATGTACATTATCACGACCAGAAGGGCCAGTGCCGGTATTACCTTGGCCATCATCCACCAACTGATCAGTGCAGGTTAGCATGGAGTTGACCGATGAGACTTTTCCCTTAACAATGAAAAATCCCATGATCTTTCCGGTGTTAATCAAGTAGATGTAACTGATCTTATCGGAGACGTTAAATCGGGTCAATCGTTTCGATAAATTTCGCCGTTCCACGCTATCAGATAGCTTGGGTGGTGGCACAGCAATATTCAGACGTTTAAATGTTTCAGCGGTCACTATTTGATCCGCAGCTTGAATGTCGCTAACGGCTTCACTGGATGATTTGAAGTCATTTGCCGAACAAATAAATATCGGACAAAAAACAACAAAAGTCAACAGATATAACAATGCTTTTCTCATGTTAGCCCTCCTTCCGCTTGTGCTTAGATGAAACACCTTGTTGACTACCCTTATCGACTTCAGGTTTTTTTTGTTTGGTTGAAATATCCTGACCGTCTTTGTCAACTTCCAGCATTAATTCAGGTGGTTGATCCAGTTTGATATACTGGTCAGTAAACATATAAACGCCATTCCATTCAATATAAACATCCTTATCATTGAAAAAGAAAATGGCATCACCATTACTGCCATAACTGCCGTCAAGGTCTGGGCTCGCAACAGCATGAACATTACCACGTCCATAGCTTTTGCCCTGGCCATCATCCACCAACTGCTCAGTGCAGGTTAACATGGAGTTAACCGATGACACTTTGCCTTTGACAACAAAGAAACCCATAATTTTTCCGAAATCAACCAGATAGATATAGCTGATTTTATCGGCGACGTTAAACCGGGTCAAGCGTTTCGATAAATTGCGCCGTTCCACACTGTCATTAATATTTGATGGCGGTGGCACAACAATACTTAAACGCTTAAAGGCGATAGCAGTTGCCTCCTGATCCGCAGCTTGAATGTCGCTAACGGCCTTACTGGACTCGCTGTATTTGAGATTTTCTTCATCGCATCCGGCGAAAAAAAATAAGCTCATCAGCATTATCAATAATAGAATAAGCTGTTTTTGCATGACTTCTCCTTCCGTTTAATTGATAAACATTTCAGAGGTAAGATGCTGTGGCAGATTGCGATCCATGAAAATTTCCTTATTCTTTTTGGAGGCATCTGCGTTGTAGGCCGCGACCTGATCCTCGAGTTGGTTTTTAAACGCTGTTTCCATCTGACTCAAGCGGTCGTATTCCTGGCGCTGATTGTAATTCCATTGCTCAGGGTCTTTTGAAAGACCGGCTTTGGTATTTTCGAAAAGCTGAACGGCGTTTTTTAGTTTTTTGCCAGTGGCCTGAATCTCATTGTAGCGATTGAAAAAAGTCTCATATACCGCGATGACATTTTCGCCATCGAAAGTTTTTTCGACGATTTCCGAGGCAGTTCTTGCCGGCCGGGTTATCATTTTCCAGCCGAAACCGAGTGCCGAAATCAATACCATAACGCCAAATACATAAAGAATAATTCTTCCAACTTTTACTTCTCCCGTGTTTTCATCATAATACTTCTGAGGTTTCATTTTCTTGTCCTTTCATACTATAGGTTTTTTATTATTGACCAGACACTGGGTTTATTGTTAAAAAATTACGCCTTTTTTAAGATTAGTTTTCACCTCCTTCAAAATTGGTTAAATAATTTTTCCATTGATTTTTAAACTTCCACGCCATAACAAATGAAACAAAAAGCACAGATTCGACGATGGCAAGTGGCACAAAAATGTGCCAAACATAGTTTACCGCTGCTAAGACAAGCGCACCCAGAGAAAATGCGACAAGAAAGAAAATACTGATCTTCCACCATCTCATCATATTCTCATGAGCTGATTGCATTAACATCTTTGATATTGGATCCATAACATGAGTCCTCCTTTAATTGATAGACAAATCAACTTGCTTGGGAATTTCAACACTATTGAGCTTGCAACCTACAGCGAAAATAAAATCACTGATTTTTTCGGTCGCAAGATTATATGCTCGTATTTTCCGCATATATTTGTGTTGAAGTTCTTTAATAGCAAGGTTTAACTGTCCATTACGGATATGCTGCGACTCCTTCCAGTTTTGTAAGTCTTTTGGTGCTTCCTTGCGAAATGCATCATACTCATCCAAAATCTGGACTACGGAAATTTCGGTTGCCCTTAAATCCATGAACATGGACTGCACAGGCCTAAATTTTAAATTAATGATCCAGCATCCGAGTACGCTACCCAAAAAGAGTAGTGCGATAAGACCACACAAAATAATTATTGACGAATGACTTTTATTGCAGTTATTTTTTGCTGGTTGTGTTGCCATAATCTGTTCCATTGCTTTTTCTCCTCTTGTCTAAATGGTTGCTTTATTTTATGGAAATTATTCCTAGATTTACCGAGAAATGCTATTTAATTGTCAAGGATCTGACTCAGCAGTATTGCATATTTTGTAGAAATTGTCAAGCTGTCGTAATAGCCCAATAGCTTGGAAACGTTTTCTGATATATACTAGGTAGTTAAATCTTAACGTTTCCTAATATGTATATAACCAATTTTCATATAACCCAATGAATGACGCGATACTCAAATGAAGTCCAGGCCTTAGTTGTTGATAACTAAAACCCTCAAAAATCCTTCAAATATCTCATTATTTCATCTAAATTTTGGGCATTGACAAAAATTAGTAAAGGATTAAAATAATAATATAAAGGCAGTTGTGGAAGTAAAATATCATATATATATCAGATCCAAATAAATAACCATAAAGTAAAGAGTAAAGAGCGCTTAAGTTTTTAACTTCAAGAGAAGAGCTTAAGAGCAAATGGTTGAAAGTATGGGTCTTTTTTATTTCTCAAAAATAAAGAATACTTCTTAATTAATTAAAAATTTCAATTCTAAAAATTCTTAGGTTTTTTCTCTACTTATTAAAAGATGAGAAAAGAAAATCTAAAGATTACTTTTGTAAAAGTAGATTCTTTAAAGGTGGCAACCTTCAACCCACGAAAATGGGATGATGCAAAAAAAGCTAAGTTAAGAGAAAGTATTGAACGCTTCGGATTGGTCGATCCGTTGATAGTGAATTCAAATCCAGCCAGAAAAAATGTTTTGATAGGCGGACATTTTCGGCTTTTAATAGCTAGGGAGCTGGGATACAAGGATGTCCCGGTAGTATACCTCGATATTCCTGATATTGAAAAAGAAAAAGAACTCAATCTTCGCCTGAATAAAAATGTCGGGGAGTGGGATATAGAACTTCTTAAGGAGTTTGATCTAAGTGCCTTGTTAGAGGTTGGTTTTGATGATGAAGATTTGTCTCAGATCTGGGACGACTCACTGGAGACTGAAGACGACAATTTTCAGGAAGAAAAAGAGCTGGCCGAAATTAAGGAAACTGATATTCAGCTCGGGGATTTGTTTGAACTTGGTTCGCATAGATTGTTATGTGCCGATGCACACGACTCAGCGAATATCCAAAAGTTGATGGGTGGAGAAAAAACTTCGATGATATACACAGATCCTATCTATAATATTGGTGTGTCCTATGACAAAGGTATTGGTGGCAAACAAAGTTATGGAGGTAAAGTGGATGATAATAAATCCGATACAGAGTATCGTGAATTTCTCAAAAGTGGGATGCAAAGTGCAATGTCTGTGGTTAATAAAAATTTTCACTATTTTTGTTACTGTGATCAAAAGTACGTAGGAGTCATTCAAGATCTTTATCGAAAGCTAGGCATAGAAAACAAGCGAGTCGTCTTGTGGATTAAGAATGGACAGAATCCGACTCCGGGCGTGGCATTTTCGAAATGCTATGAGCCTTGTGTCTATGGCACAGTTGGTAGTCCGTACCTTTCCAAGAGTCTGCAGAATCTGAATGAAGTAATGAACAAGGAAATCGGAACTGGCAATCGCTTGATCGATGACATACTTGATGAACTTGATATATGGCTTGTAAAAAGATTGGCGGGTAACGAATATGAACATTCAACTTCCAAACCGCCAACACTCCACGAAAAAGCCATTCGCAGATGCACAAAGCCGGGAGATATCATCCTAGATCTTTATGGTGGGAGCGGAAGCACTTTGATTGCGGCAGAAATGCTCAAGCGCAGAGCTTATCTCACTGAAATTGAGCCAAGGTTTTGTCAGCTCATAATAAATAGGTACGAGAAACTTACTGGCCAAAAAGCTAAACTAATTAGTAACACCAAAACAAATGACTAAAATAAATTATGGCGACAAATTTCAAATCGGTGTTCATATCTTGGTATGTGGCGATGCATTAGATCCGAAAATCGTGAAAAAAGCAATTGGAGAAAATAAAATCAACGCTTTCATTTCAGATATTCCGTACGGAATTGATTATACAGCTAGCAAGAAAAACTTTAGTAAAGTTAAGGTGGACAAGGACATTCTTAATGATGGTTTTGTTTCTGAAAAGCAATACGCCCAGTTTGTGGAGAATCTGATTACTCCAGTCATTTCATATCTCACTCGTAAAAACACTTTCTATATTTTCAATAGCGACAAGCAGATCTTCGCTTTGCGTGAAGGTATGGAAAAATGTGGAATACATTTTTCTCAACTTTTAATCTGGATAAAAAATCATGCGGTGATTGGCAGAAAAGATTATTTGCCGATGCATGAATTGATCGCCGTTGGCTGGTTTGGTGTGCATGAGTTCAAGAAATCTCAAGACAAATCAGTTTTGTTTTGTCCCAAGCCGAATAAAAGTTCATTGCATCCAACGCAAAAGCCTCTGAGTCTGATGCGCAGATTGATTCTCAACAGCACTTCTATTGGCGACTTTATCTATGAGCCGTGCGCAGGCTCGGGTAGCACTGGAATCGCCTGCGAACAAACAAAAAGAAGATGTATTATGATCGAACTTGATCCGGAATATTGCTGGACAATCATTGAGCGTTTTGAAAAGTTAGGAGTGAAAGTTATGAGAGTAATTGATAAAGAGAAAAAAGATGATAAATAACAAAACTACAAAAAAACGAACGGCTGAGGATAAAAAGGCTGTTTTGGAACAATTGGCAAAACTGCCCATTATTCAAGTTGCCTGCCAAAAGGCTGGCATTAGTCGCGCGACATATTATCGTTGGCGAATTGCGGACAAACATTTTGCCAAAGATGCCGACGAAGCGATTGAGGAAGGCGTGCAGATGATTAATGATTTGTCAGAGTCGCAATTGATCAGTGCGATTAAAAACAATAACTTTTCTGCAGTCAGGTTTTGGCTGCAGAATCGCCATCGCGCCTACGCTAATAAGGTTGAGGTTTTTGATCGAGGAAAGAGTGATAATCAAGAATTAACAGATGAGCAGAAGAAAATCATAGAAGAAGCTTTACAATTGGCTTCTGCTAGTCCTGAAAAAAATGGAAACGATGAATCAAAACCAAATTATCAAACAGTTACTTAATGACAGGCAGGTTCGTATACAAGCAACAAAGAAAAGTCACAATTTATTTTTCCATGTCTATTTGAGTGAATATGTTAGATATGAGACAGCCGATTTTCAAAAAGAAATGTTTCGAATTACAGAAGACGATTCAATAAGAGGATCAGTGATTGTGGCTTTTAGGGGTTCTGCAAAATCGACTATAATGGATTTGTCATATCCCCTTTGGGCGGTAATGGGAAAGCAACAGAAAAAATTTGTAGTAATTTTTACACAAACTCAACAACAAGCCAAACTTATCATGTCCAATCTTAGGAAAGAGATGGAAACAAATAAATTGCTTATGCAAGAGATGGGCCCTTTTGAAGAACAAAACGGACAATGGAGTTCTCTTTCTATAGTAATCCCAAGGTTCAATGCTCGCATTATGGTTGCCTCGGTTGATCAAAGCATCCGAGGAATGCGACATGGGGCATATCGTCCAGATTTAATTATTCTAGATGATGTTGAAGATTTGGACTCAGTAAAAACCAAGGAAGGCAGAGACAAAACTTTTAATTGGTTTGCTGGAGAAGTTATTCCAGCTGGTGATGAAAGCACTAAGATAATCATTATCGGGAATCTTTTGCATGAGGATTCGCTTTTGATGCGCCTTAGAGAAAGTATCGAAAAAGGAAAATGGAACGGCATTTTCAAATCCTATCCACTTGTTCGTGTTGTTGATGATGAAAGCATTATTCTTTGGCCAGGAAAGTTTAAGAGTATGGAAGATATTAAGCGATTGAATTTTTCTATCCCTAACGAAAATTCGTGGCAACGCGAATACATGCTGAATATTGTTCCGGACGAAGGTCAAATTATTCTGCCAGAGTGGATTCATCATTATAATAAACTTCCTGCGGAGCAACCAAATTTTGTAATAACAGGAATCGATCTTGCTATATCTGAAAAAGATACTGCTGACTATACTGCAATGGTTTCGGCGTGTGCTTATGGAACTGGGGAAAGACAGCGAGTATATATTTTGCCCAATCCGGTCAATAGGCGGATGGATTTTCCCAAGACTCTGGAAAAAATAAAAGAATTGAATCAATTCTTAAGTGGAATTGGTTGTCCTAAAATATATATTGAAGAAGTTGGTTATCAGGGAGCAATCATTCAACAGTTAAGAACAATGGGCATCTTTGCTGAAGGAGTAAATCCTCACGGAAGCGATAAGCGTTCACGACTAGTTTCTGTGAGCGGGTTGATTTTTTCAGGAAAAATAATGTTTCCATCTCATGGGGCGAAAGAACTAATTCAACAATTAACAGGTTTTGGCAAAGAAAAGCATGATGATTTAGCTGATGCCTTTTCAATCTTGGCTTTGCAGATTATAGAAAGAGCTCGGAAACAAGGAGGATTTATTATTGCTGGTGCGCCATTGCCGGATTTTATGTGATAGTATCAGATGAATGTTTACTAAAGCTATAATGTGCTGTAAACTTATGGTAGGTTTTGATTATGGACAAAAATTATGAAAAAGAGCAAAAACTTACCGGAAATACTCACTCTCAAAGAAGTTTGCGAAGTTCTTAATTGTCATCCCAACACTCTCCGTAATTGGGACAATGAAGGCACATTAAAGGCTATTCGTTTTGGGAAGCGTGGCGATAGAAGATATCACAAAAAGGACATAGAAAAGTTAATTATAAAAATGAAGAATTAAAATATTTAACAAATATTAAATTATATGCCAACGATAACAAACGAAGGTACAAATACACTGTCATCAAGTCTGAAAAATACACTTCCTAATTGTGACAGGATAGATGCTCTTGTTGGTTATTTCTATTTTTCTGGATTTAAGGATTTGCATAACGAGCTAAAAGACAAGAAAATAAGAATTCTTGTTGGGATGGATATCGATAATAAAATCCTTGAAAAAGTATCGACGCTTAAGGAGCTTAATTTTGATCATCATATAGTTGAAACTAATATTTCTTCTCGCTCAGGTGCAAAAGAAGATTATATCGAAAATTTTTCTAAAATCTTTAACGATACTGACTATTTTGATAATGAAGAGTCGCAAAAAGCTTTTGAGATATTTCTTGATAAAATTAAGGACGGTAGCTTGGAAATTAAAAAAACTGCTGAGGCGAATCATTCTAAATTTTATATATTGCACGAAAAAACAGAACAGAGAGGAATTGTAATTGTTGGATCTAGCAATTTAACAATTTCTGGACTTAAAGAACAACGAGAGCACAATATTGTTCTTTCAGAAAAACATTACTACGAAAGTCATATAAAGGATTTTGAAAATTGCTGGAATGATCCAAGCAATATTGTGATTACCGATATTGAATCCTCAGAAAACTTTATCAAAGAAGTAAAAAGAAAAATATGGCTGTATTCATTGCCTGAACCATCGTTAATGTATTATAGAGTTCTCAGTGAATATTTCGCGATTACGGAAATAGAGAATATGAAAACTCCCAAGAATATTACGGGTGGCAAGTTTTCCGATCTTAAATATCAAAAAGACGCTATTAATTTGGGAATTGATAGAATAAAAAAATTCGGCGGAGTTATAATTGCAGATGTGGTTGGGCTTGGGAAGAGTGTTGTGGCCTCTGCCATTGCTCATAATCTTGGAATTAAAACGATTATTATCGCGCCTCCACATCTCGAAAGTCAGTGGAAAGATTATATGGCCGAATTTGATTTTAAGGGATTTGTTTATACTACTGGAAAAATCGAGGAAGCTTTTGAAAGACATGGCAATGATGAGGGTAGACTTTTAATTATTCTTGATGAAGCCCACAAACATAGGAATGAGGACACTGATAATTACAAGGTACTACACAAATTATGTGCCGGTCATTATGTTATGGCGCTTTCCGCAACTCCGTTCAACAATGATCCGAAGGATATTTATGCTCTCATAAAGTTATTTAGTACCCCCGGGCAATCTACCATTCGAACAGTGGAAAATCTTAGTATGTCTTTCCACATGCTTTTTAAGAGATATAAGGCAGTAAGAAAGGAGCTTCGAAAAACTGACAATAAAGGCGGTGATCAAAATTCTGACATTAAAATTGAACTACATGCTATTGCGGATGAATTACGAAGAATGATAGAGCCACTTATTATTCGTCGATCAAGGTTAGATTTGGAAGAAATTGAAGAATATCGAAACGATTTGAAAGTTCAGGGAGTTGCTTTTGCCAAGGTAAAAGATCCGGAATTACTTGAATATGATTTAGGTGATATGTTTGAAATGTATATAGATACGCTTGAGAAAATTTCTCCTGAAGATAAAAGTACGAATTTTATTGGTGCTCGTTATAAGCCAGCAAGTTATATTAAACAAGGATCAGAATTTATTTATAAATTAGTTGAAAATGACGATGATGATGAGGGTATTTCTGCCGAAGAAAAAATACAGCAAATTAAACAGGCACAGGTAAACATCGCTAAGTTTATGCGGAGATTGCTCGTGAGGCGTTTTGAAAGTTCGATTGGTGCATTTAATATTTCTCTTGGAAATATGATCACTTCCACAGAAGTGATGCTTGATTGGTATGTAAATAGAAAAGAAGTTCCTATTTATAAAAAAGGCGCTCTTCCCGATGTTGAATATTTAAATGATATGAATGATCAAGAAAGAGAAGAGTTGCTAGCTAAATTTGAAGACAAGGGACTTATTAGAATACCTGTGTCTGAACTTCAACCTGAATTCGAACAGCACCTAAAGGACGACATTAGATTACTTAAGGAAATACAAGTTAAATGGGCAGGCAATAAGAATGATCCTAAATTCGATTTTCTTAGAAATAGATTGTCTGATTCTATTGCTAGGGACAGAAAAAGGAAAATAATTATATTTACTGAATTTTCAGATACAGCAAATTATATTTATCAAAAATTAAGCGACGATGGATTTAAAAGAGTTTTTAAATATAGTTCGGAAGATGCCTCAGATGAAAATAAAAGAATAATCAGAACTAATTTTGATGCTGGATTGGATGATCTGAAACAGGCAGATGATTTTGACGTCATTATCGCAACTGATGCGATCTCAGAAGGTTTTAATCTTCATCGTGCCGGAACAGTTATCAATTATGACATCCCGTATAACCCCACGAGAGTAATCCAGCGAGTTGGTCGTATCAATCGTATAAATAAAAAAGTTTTTGAAGAACTCTATATTTATAACTTTTTCCCTACATTAACCGGCGAGTTAGAGACGCGCACAAAAGCAATTTCAACATTGAAAATGGATTTGATCCATACGCTTTTGGGCGAAGACACAAAAACACTTACATCCGAAGAAGATTTGAAAAATTATTTTGCGAAACAATATAAAGAGGAAAATTCCAAAAATGAAAGTTTGTCATGGGATGCTCCATATAGAAATACTTGGCTCAAAATAAAAGATGATCAGGAAATAATGCGTAAAATTTCTGGAATTCCGCATAGATCAAGAATAGCTAGAAAAGCAAAAATTTCTGGTGTGGTGGCCTTTGCCAAAAAGAGTGGAAATTTCGTTTTTGCATTTGGTGAGAATCCAGAAAATGTGCAAATCGTTTCTCCGCAATTTGCTTTGCCATTATTTGATGACATCGCTGATTCTGAAAAAGCTTTGCAAACAAGTATCAATTTTGAACCAATTTATAAAATTACAAAAGAGCATATTTTCAAGGACAACACTAAGGCACCAGTAGATAGCGGGAGAAAACAGGATTCTCTTAATAAAATTAAGATTCTTGCAGATAGCTATCCACAAGCAAAAGATCTTTGTATCGATGTTATTCGTGTAATTAAGGATTTGGACGGTCTGCCTAATGGTGTGCTCAAAGAAATTGCTGAATTAAAGATTGATAAAAATGATTTTGACAAAGCCTTTCAAGAACTTCGCGAATTGGTGCCACATAAATATCTCGAAAATATATTCAAAACAGCAGAGCGAGCCAATGACTCCGGAAAGTTAATTGTATTATCTGAAGAATTAATCGCATGATGAAATTTAATGAAAAATACAATCCCGAAGAATTCCACAGTTTCTTGGAAGATTTTTTGCCTGCGGATTTTGCGAAAAATGAAAAGGATATTGTTATCAATAAAGATCGATATAAAATAATTACCAACGCAAAAGAGTTGGGATTTTGTGAGTCACTTGATTTGTATATTTTGGAAATGGAACATAATCGTGAAAAGGATCCGCGGGTTGCCATTACCACGGATGCTTTCAAAATCCTAGCTGACCATTGGATACATAGAGCGCTAGTTGTATTTAAAAATAATGACTCGGAAAATTATCGATTTTCATATCTTACTATCTCCCTTGATATAAATGATAAAAACAAGGCAATTAAAAAGTATTCCAATGCACGCAGGTATTCTTTTTATTTAGGTGTTGATTCTAAAGTGAGAACACCTGAGCAACAACTTATCAAGAAAGGAAAAATTCAGAATATTGATGATCTATTTAGCAGATTTTCGGTGGAGGTGGTCAATAAACAATTTTATTTGGAGGTAGCGAAACATTTTGACGAGCTTGTTTTAAGCGAGGATAAAAATCTTGTGCTTCCTAGTGTGTCGCAAGAAGATGTTAATTTTAGAAAAAGTTTTGCAGTGCGGTTAATCGGTCGGTTGATGTTCTGTTGGTTTTTGAAACAGAAAAAATCTGATAAGGGTCAGCTTATCCCGGATGAATTGCTTTCTTCAAGTATAGTTGCGGATAATTATTATCACAATATCCTTGAGCCATTATTTTTTGGCGCCTTAAACACAATTATTGAGGCTCGTGATATTCGGAGCGATTTATTTGATAAAGTGCCATATCTTAACGGAGGACTCTTTAATCCTCAGTCGGATGATTATTATGAAGTAGATCGTGGAACTTTTACCTCTAAACATATAAACACTCTCAAAATCAGCGACTCTTGGTTTAGAAACTTTTTTGAACTTCTGGAAACTTATAATTTCACTATTGATGAAAATACCGTCTTTGATCAAGAGCTTTCGGTTGATCCGGAAATGCTAGGCAGAATTTTTGAAAATCTGCTGGCAGAAATTAATCCGGAAACTGGAAGTAGCGAAAGAAAAAGAACAGGGAGTTTCTATACTCCTCGCCAAATCGTAGAATATATGGTTGATCAGTCGCTCATTGAATATTTCAAGACAAAAACTAGAATAGATTCTAATAAACTCACTGCTCTTGTGAGTTACGATCTGAATGATGACGCTGATTATCCGCTTTCTGAAGAAGAAAAAATGAGCATAGTGATGGCGATTGAGTCTTTGAAAATTCTTGACCCTGCCTGTGGATCGGGAGCATACCCAATTGGAGCACTTCAAAAAATAGTATACATTCTTCAGTTAGTTGATCCGGATTGTAAGTTATGGCTCAATGAAAAATTAAAAGGTATTCCCGAATTGTATAAACAAAAGATAATCAATGAAGTTCAGTCTAACCCTTTCGATTACACTCGCAAACTTGATGTAATAAAAAATTCTATTTTTGGAGTGGATATTCAGCCGATTGCTGTGGATGTTTCTCGCTTGCGTTGTTTCCTTACGCTAGTTGTCGAGTCAGAGATAGATGACACGAAACCCAACAGAGGCATTGAGCCATTGCCAAATTTGGATTTTAAATTCGTTTGCGCCAATACTTTGATAGGTTTGCCAAAATTGCAATCCAATAATCTTTTCGAAGATCATTCTGGGGTTATTGAATTGTCAGCGATAATGTCAGAATATTTTTCGTGCAACAGTCAACGAAAGAATGAAATAAGACTTAAATTTTCCAATACTCAAAAGGATATTTTAAACAGAACTGTTGCTCATTATGGAAGAAGCACTGGGGAACTTACGCTCAAGCTTATCTCGTGGGATCCATTTAGTAATAATTCTAATTCTTGGTTTGATCCGGAATGGATGTTTGGTATTGAAGAAAAATTCGACATAGTAATCGGCAATCCTCCTTATGTAAATTTAGTCAGAATTCCTAACGAAGAAAGGGATATTTATAAGAAAATTTTTACTGTCACTAAAAACAAAGTTGATCTCTACGCTTTTTTTATTGAAAAGTCGCAAGAATTAACAAAGGAAAATGGGACACTTTCTTTTATTATACCTCAGACATGGAAAGCCACGGATAGTTTTTTGAAGTTAAGACAATTTATATTAAGACATTTTACAATAAAACAGATTGTAAATTTAGAAATGGGCGCTTTTACCGCCATTGTTAGACCACTTGTGCTATTACTGAAAAAGGATAAAGAGGAGAATTATAAAATTAATATTTATAATTCAAATTTTAAACATATATCAGAAATTAATATTAATGAAATATTATCTAAGAGTAATTTTGCGATCGACACTGATTCAAGCTATTCAGATAAGAGTTTATTTAACAAGATAGAGTCTGGCGCAAGACCCCTAGGTGAAATTATCCAATTTACAAGAGGAATAAAAACAAGTGATGATAAAAGATTTATCGGAAAAATTAATAAAAATGAAGAATACAAAAGGGTTTTCAGGGGTAGAAACATTAAGGCGTATGAACTAAATTGGCAAAAAGAGTATATGCAGTATAGACCAGATTTGATGAGAGAAAAAGTAGGGTGCCTCCCTCATACAAAAAAACTTTTTGAGGTGCCAATGAAATTAGTTACTCAGCGCGTAAATAGCTCGATGCAATTGCTTGTTGCTATTGATTTTGATTCAAATTACTTCCTAGACACAACGAATGTGTCTAGACATGAAACTCTAGATGCAAAATATTCAATGCTATTTTTATTGGGTCTACTAAATTCAAAACTAATAAATTTTTGGTATTCAAAAAACTTTAGAATGCCTACTATTGGACTATATGAGTTACATTCGGTTCCTGTCAAAGAGACAGAATTTGCGCAAGAAAAAATCTCTAAACTTGTAAAGGATATACTTCAATTCAAAAAATCAGGCAAAGAAAAAGATGCGAAAGATATGCAATTTAAAATTGATGAATTAGTTTATGAGTTGTATGGCCTGACAGATGAAGAAATAAAAATTGTGGAAGGAAAAAATGGATGATAAAATACTGCCAAAATCTATTGGCGGGGGTGAATTTTCTCCGGCTCAACTATCCTCAGTACAAGATGACCTTTGCGATAAGTTAGATTCACTCCATAGTAAATATGGTCTTAGTGTAAAACCCTCAAGCATGTTAAGAGGCGCGGTTTTTGTCACGCAAAAAGAACTTCGAAATAATTCTGATTGGATGACGCAAGCAGCTAATTCGCTTAGAGAAATTTTGTATCCTTTTTATAGCAAGGAAATAAAAAATATTCCTAGTAACAAAAAGAATATTTTAGAAGAATATGGCTCAGTGCGCGCCACTGATGATAAATTGATTCAAGAAATGGGGAGGGTATATGGACTTTTAAATGGACTTGCTCATCATGGCAATATCAAAAAAAACAATGTTGATTTATCCAAATTTAGCCCAGAGGATTTCGAAAAGCTGTTTATTGATTTTGAAAGCGTGATGTTAAAAGCATTGTCTCGCCAATTAGATATACATCAACAGGTAGATAAAATAATTACGAGTAAAGAAATAGAAATAGACGCTTCTGATATTAAGGATTTAATCAATCTTAATTTTGATACTCACCAGTATTTTTTCTTCAAAGCTGATAATCGATGGCTAAAGTGGCTATGGAAAAATGGATTCCTGGAGATTGTAAAAGAAAAAGGTAAAGATGAAAACCAATTTTCATATACTTTGCCGGAGCTTCAGTATCTTGTAAATATTTCAGAGAAAGATCCTACTGGTGTTGTGGATATTATACTTCAAGTCCCAGTTTCCAAAGAAAATTTCAATCCGGAAGTCGTTAGTAGGTTTTTATGGATATGTGGATCTTTGGCCGCAGATCAGGTTGCTAGAATTGTTTCGAAAATAAGAGATGAAAAATGGATTCAGCTGATGAGGAGATTTAACAATTTCGGATTTGAATATGAGAAAATGCTTGAAAAGCTTTTTGAAGCAAAAGATTGGAGCAATCTTCTGGTTCTCGCTGAAGCGGTTCTTGCAATTTATCCGAAAAAAGATGTGACCGAGGAAGAAAATGAATATGAAACAGACAATCCGTTTTATTTTAAGGATCTCAGGCAAATAAAAGTGTTCGAATATCTAGTCTCTGTTGATGATAAAAACTTGGAAAAATTCCTAGGATTAGTTTTGGACGTGATGAAAAAAATAATTCCAAGCGAAAAAAGGAAAAATAAGAGTAAGTTTTTTGAGATAGCTGATAGCGTCGGTTTCTATGATGTAGATTTTTTCACTCTTGAGTTTGATGATGAGAGGCATCTATCATACAGGGATGATGTAAAAAATATTGCGACAACGATGAAGAAGCTTGTCCAGCGAATGATTGAAAAAAATCAATCTAACCCGAAGAATGTCAGAAAGGTGTATGAAAAATATGTAGATACTCTCCCGCTCAGTCAAACAATGTGGCGTTTTCGGTTGTTTGTTTTAGCTCAGCGCCCAGATGTTTTTAAGGAGGAGTTAAAAAAGGCCTTTTTTGAATTTTTCGAGAAAGAAGAATCTTACGAATTGATTCTGGGCGCGGAATATGATCAGGCGCTAAAAAAAGGATTTTCAATATTGTCTAATGATGAAAAGAGGCAATATGTAGAAAAGGTAGTCGATTTTTTTGGCAAAAAAAGAGAAGACCAAACAGATGAAAAATGGCACAAGCATAAGGGGCGAGAAATGTTAGCGTGTGTTTATTCTGAACTCACCGAAGAGGAAAGGAATAATGCAGAGAAGATTTTGAAAGGCAAAATTGAAAAGGAGTTTAATCCAGAACCAAGTATAGTTTCTGGAATGGCCGGATGCATTGCTTCAAAGGGGCCGATTTCTCTTGAGGATTTGCAAAAGATTTCTGTTCCTGAGGTCGTGGTGAAATTATCAAACGAATGGACGCCAGAAAATCTCCGAAAGATGGACACGGAGAGAGATTTCATGAATCCGTTAAATGCTGATGGAATGGGTAATTTACTTAAGCAGGATATTGCCCAAAGATTCGATTTGTATGTTTCAAATGCAGAATTATTTTTTGATAGAGAAAAGCTAGATCAGCATTATACATATTCTTTTTTTCAGGGAGTTTGTGATGTTCTTCGCCAAAATAAATTTCAAGAAAATGTTAATTTGGAAAAAATACTAAGTTTGGTGGAAAAGATAATTGAATCTGATGAAAAAGAAAGTCTTCCAAAAGATGAAAAAAGGCGAGAAAGATTTGATACCTGGGTTGCCGGTTGGAATTCGGTTTATTATGCAATGTCAGATGTCGTAAAAGAATTGCTAGGTGAAGGAAAGGACAAAGCACTTATTGATTTTTCAGTCTATCGCGAGAGATTGTTGGCCATTATTAAATACTTGCTTTCTCATGGTAGTCCAGATGAGGAAAATAATATGAAAGAAGATGGAAATGATCCATTTTCAGTTGCTATAAATTCAGTCCGAGGGAGAGCATTTCAGTCATTCGTTTTATTTACCTATCGTGACGGGGATAGTTTTGCTAAGGATGCTGAAGTAAAGATTTCAGATGACGTTAAGAAAATATATGAAAAGATTTTAGATAAGGAAAAGACCTATGCGATTATGTTTTTGTATGGTCACTATTTGCCGTCATTCTATTATCGCGATAAAAAATGGATCACTAAATTAACCTCGAATATTTTTTCGGAAGATGCCGAAAATCACGATCTGTATATTGCCGCTTGGGAAGGATATATCTCTGCAAATATATACGGAGATATGTTTAGCGAGTTTAAAAATTTGTACGAAAGAGCAATAAAGCTTAATCCTAACAGCTACACAAAAAGGAAATATTTCAGGGAACTGGATGATGGCTTGGCGACACATCTTGCCCTAGCGTATGTTCACTTTCCGGATTTCAGTATTGATTCAGAATTATTTAAGTTATTTTGGGGAACTTCAAATGCAAAACGACATGAGGAGTTTATTTCTTTTGTTGGTCGTCATGCAATCTCTCGCGATGGAGCATTGAAATTTATTCAAGAAAATAAGATAGACATAAAAAATATAAAAAAACTTTGGGATTGGACATTGAATAATGTTGTAGATAGAGAGGTGTTTGTCGGCTTTGGTTTTTGGATGGATAAGGAACAAAATGTTTTTGGCAATTCTAAATGGCTAGCCGATCATCTGGGCAGAACGCTCGAGAAAAGCAAGGGAGAAATAAACTGGGATTATGGATTAATAAAGTCCCTTCCCGCTTTGGCTGAACAAGCGCCGGAAGAAACGCTCAGAATACTGAAAGCATATTTGCTGGATCACTGCCTCAATAAGCCAGAGTCGTTCAGAAATTCTATCTATGTTGATGATTTCCTGTCTGCCTTTAATGTTTTGTATAAAAATGGAGATGATGACATGAAATTAAAAATCTATGAACTTATTAATGAGTTGATACTTAAAGGAGGTAGTCGTTTTTGGAAACTTAAGGAGGTTATAGAAAACAGTAAAATTAAAAAGTAAAATGCCAAAACCAGATCCGGAATGTGATTATTGCAATTATTTGAAGGCAGTGAGAGAAGTAGAAAAAAATCAAAACGGCGTGGCAATGAATTACAAAATGGGATACTTTTTGGATAAATGGAATTTGATAAAGTAAATGGCGCAAAAAAGAAGAATAATATACGTAAATAATTTAATGATTTTTTGTTATGACAGAAGTTAATATAAAGAGACTAGTTGATAATATAAACAAAATCAATATTTACACCCCGATTGTAGAAGCAATCGTGAATTCCATGCATTCAATCAACGAAGCTAAGAGGAATGATGGAGAGATTGTTGTCACAATAAAAAGGGATAGTCAGGCGAGGCTTGGTATCGCCGGAGATATTTTGCCGGTAATTTGCGGCATAGAAATTACAGATAATGGAGTTGGGTTTAATAGTGAGAATAAGAGTTCTTTTAATAAGGTTTATAGCGACCGAAAAATTTCTATTGGTGGTAAGGGGTTTGGACGATTTTCTTTTTTGAAATGTTTCGATGATGTCAGGGTAAAAAGTATTTATAAGGAGAAGAATAAATATTTCAAACGAGAATTTGACTTTATAATCGATGATGACATTATTAAAAACGAAGAAAATAAACCAGTAGAAAATAAAGATGCAAATACGACATTGATATTGGAAAAGATGAAAACCGAATATCAGTATAGATTGGATAAGAAGCTTGAAACCATAGCAAGAAAATTATTGGAAAAGCTGTTGGTATATTTTGTAATCGACGATTTCAAATGTCCAAAAATAACCATCCAGGAAAAAGGTGGGCGTGGGGCAATTGTGTTGAATGATTATTTTATTAAAAATAAATCCATAACAAAAATTGAAGATAAGGAATTTACCTTAACAACTATTGATTCGAGTAAAAAAGAAAAGTTTAGAATTAAGGTGTTCAAGATTTTTTATGGTGATAGCAGAAGTTCAATAAATTTAGTTGCACACAACAGACAAGTTACGGAAGAAGCTTTGTATGTTTATGTTCCTGAATTTAAGGATGACTTCTATGATGAGATTGTTAATGAAGATGGGCAAAAGATTCAAAAGAATTATAAGATTAAAACCTATATTATGGGGAAATATTTAGATGAAAATGTTTCTTTGGAGAGAAGTGAATTTGAGTTTCACGACAACAGTGATTTACTGTATCCATTTTCTCAGAAAGAGATAGAAAAAGAGGCTGCAAACATTACAAAAGAAGTTTTTCGCGGAGAGGTTCTCACGAGACAAGAAAAAAAGAATAAGAGAATAAAGGAATATGTGGATCATAACGCTCCTTGGCAAAAATCATATCTTGCGGAACTAGATTTATCTTCTTTATCTTTTGATATTAATGATTCAGAAATTGAAAGTGAACTAGAGAAAATTAGATTTCAAAAGGAACAAACTGCAAAAAATCAAATAGCAAAAATTTTACAAGAAGAGGATGGCGATTTGTCTGAAAAAATTAATGGAATAATTGGACAAATTACGGAAATTGGAAAAAGTGAATTGGCGCATTATGTCGCCCTACGAAAAGCTGTGCTAGATTTATTTAGAAAGGGATTAACTTGGAATGACGAAAGGAAGTATGAGAAAGAAAAGGTTATCCATGATATTATCTTTCCGACCTCTACCGATTCCGATAGCACGCCATATGAGAAACATAATCTTTGGATAATCGATGAAAGATTGAGTTTTCACGAATATCTTGCTTCAGATAAACCCCTTAATAGTAATGATGAAAGACCAGATATATTGATATTTGATAAAAAAATTTCGGTTAGGAGTGGGAATGAGCTAAGCAATCCAATAATTGTCTTTGAATTCAAGAGACCAGAGAGATCAATATATGATGAAAATGATGATCCAATAAAACAAATTGGATGTTATGTAGAAAAAATAAGACAACAAAAATTTAAAAATCCGGACGGCAGAACTATTTCGGCAAATGAGAATACACCAGCATACGGTTTTTTGATTTGTGATTTATCACCAAAAATAAAGGAATTTTGTCGAGATCATTCATTGACTGAAAGTCCAGATCAAGATGGTTATTTTGGATTCCACTCAGGGTATAAAATGTATATAGAGGTTATGAACTTTAACAAGCTAGTTGGCGATGCTGAACTTAGAAATAAAATATTTTTTAAGAAACTGGGAATTGAGTAAGCACAAGGCATCAAGTTGGGGGTAGGTTTTAAGAACGATGTATCACTATCTCAAAGACTACATTTATTACAGCGAACTCTATGATCGCAAGACTATCAATGATTGCGAATGTTAGGATAGTGAAGTTTGTGATGTTAATGCAAAGAGTCAAGGTAAAAATAAATAAAAAAATATGGCTCAATTTTTTGGAGGCAGAAGTAAATTTTTAGTGATTATGCAAAAAGCAAACTATATTACCGCAATAATAATGTGGATTATTTTGGTATATTTAATTTATCGATATGTGGGACAATTTAGATCAGCTTCAATAGTATCTTTTGTCATATTGAATGTTCTATATCTTCCAATAATGTATTAGACCTCTTGCGAAATAAATTCCACAAATTAACAATTTAAGCTATACTTCTTGTATAATTATGATAAAACAAAAACAAAAAGTATGCAATCGAAGTACGAAAAATTAAAAAAACTATCCAATGAAG
>Ga0209416_1000226_pt1 | contig 61148 bp, 100 predicted proteins | sample RifGroF1_FD_184001 | JGI IMG/M metagenome (GOLD analysis project Ga0209416, IMG submission 184001) | Groundwater microbial communities from Rifle, Colorado, USA - Groundwater F1 (SPAdes) (version 2) | ecosystem: Environmental > Aquatic > Deep subsurface > Groundwater | place: Rifle, Colorado... | reverse complement strand
TTGGCAATTGTGACATTGGCAGACGTGAAACCAGTCGCCGCCTGTACCTGCGTAGAAATCAGGGTTAATCCTGCGCCTTCACTCATTGGTTATCCCATTGCGAACGAACAAATTTAGGCTGTTCCAGTGCGGTATCGTCGGGGTCACTTCTTTCATCCTGAGCATCCAAGCCAGTGAACGCCAGCCCATCAGAAACTTTATAGTTTTGTGCGATACCAAGCCGAATGAATCCAAGTTTCTGCTCAGATATAAACTCATAGGCGCTTTTGCGCTTCATGTTGAAAGCTGAAACACGACTGCCTTCCTGCGAGCTATACCCGACGCCGCGCTGTGTCATTTCAACCTGTTTGGCTGCTTCCTGTGCCACGTAATCGTCACAGGCCAGTTTCGCGGTTGAATTGGCGTATACCGCAGACGGTGCAAAGCCCTCACGCGCAATAGCGGCATTCAATACGCCGCTGGCACGGTCAATAAACTTCTCCACCTCGGTCAGGGTCGGGCGGGTGGTTGAGTTATAGGCCGACTGCCCTGCCAATAAATGTCGGGTAAAAGCAGTCACCTCATTCGCGGAACTAAAACTATCTGTGCGTATTGCCATGCCGTTACCAGATCAACGAGGCTACCCAAAAGAACAACCCTGCCGCCGTCAGGCTCTTATGCCAGAACGCTTCAATACCAAAACAGACCAGCGCGATAACTAAAAGTATGTCCATTATTCACCTCTATGTTTCCAGGCTTGCACTTGCAAGACAGAACCAACCGCCGCGCCTTTGATTTTGATATCAGCGCCTTTGATGCCGTCAAACCAGTACGGGGAATTGGCCGCGAGCAATAGAATACCTGTGCTTGCGGCGGGGGTTGTACCGTCAAATGTCAGGCGGGCACTTTGTGTTTCAACTGAAATTAGGAACGTATTACCCGCCGTGCAGGTTGAATTAAGCGTGCCTGCGGTTGAGTTGGTTGTGATTTTTTGATACCCAACAGAGACCAGCCCTGCGGGGATATTTCTTTTTGCCATTACGCCTCCTCTAACGGCAGGATCACACGCCGCGAGTCCATATATTTCAACTTTCCTTTCTCGTCCAGAATGGGGAGAGGAACAGAAAAAGCAATGCCGTTATCGTTCTTTTTGGTGTTGATCTTGCGGAATTCCTCAAAAGCCAGATCACGTGACCAGTCCTCCAAAGGCTCAAACACATCGCCAACATTGCATTGAATGGTCTTGTAGTTGCGTTCCAATTCAAACGGGGCAACCGCTACAAGTTTTCCTTTTTTGGGAGTAACCGCCTCGGCAATCTCCTGTGTATCCACTGCATTGCCTTGTTTGAATTCATCAATTACTGTTTTCTTAGCCATTTTATTTCTTCCTTTCAGTGTCTAAATATTTTGCGCGTCGTTCTGACGCGGTGTTGATAAAATCCTGAATAACAGGAGAGCGCGTACCCTCCAAATGGGGAGGCAGTCCATTCCAGTTCACCGCTACAATTTGCGGAGTCCTGTGCATCAAAGTACCGCAATCAGGGCATACGCGCTCAATGCCGCACTCGCTAATTGGGTGATGCAGTGTATGAGTATGATGCAATTGGCATCTGTACTGATATGCTGGCATGTCTTTTCACCTTAACCATTCCGATCTCGCGTCCATCGTCGGTCTTTGTCCTGACGGGTAAATGCGTTATTTCAAAGGCCGTAGCGTCTAGGTTGTCAATGAACTTGTTACATCCCATTCCTTCGGGTTTACTTGAGTGATAGTAATCATCAAAGACAATCACAGAATTTGAGTGCATTTTGGCAAGCACCCAACTACCGTCATTTTCAATTGTTCCCTCGGAGTGGCCGCCGTCCACAAAATACAAATCACTACAACGTATCTCACTAAAAGTTGTCTTGGTGTTTCCTGCGATCAACTTCACGCCCGCACCAGTTGCCTTGATGCGCCTGTAAACAACATCCCTCTCCCAGGCCGCTTTAGACAATTCCATTCTGCATTGTTCGGCGGTTTGTTGCTCGAACAAGTCAAAGCCCTGATAGTCAATATGGCTGATGGGGTGGAATTTTGCCGCCGCCTGTATCATCTGAATGGCTCTGTGGCCGTTCCATGTGCCTACCTCGACTATGTTTTGAGGCTTTTCGGCGTCTATCACGTCTAGCAGTTGGGCATATCGGCTCATGCCTTTTTGTGGATACAAGTCAATGCTTTCATCAAGCAACCTTCCAAAAAGCAAGGCATGCTCAGAGCAATAATCCTGCCAGCGCCAGGCTCTTGCAAGTTTATGGCGCATTACAAAAGGCTCTGCAAAAGACTCCAGTTTATCCGCCAACTCTTCAAGTGTTTCATAAGTCTGTTCTTTGTTAAGCAGGTCTTTTGCATACCCAAAGGCGGGGGAGATGATATCCGCGCCGCTTGCCATCGCCTCCAAAATCGGCAACGGCCCGCCTTCACGGTATCCAGTAACCAGAAGCAGGTCAATTTGATGGTAGAAAGGGCGAAGTTGTTCGTCTGTCTCGGCGTGAAATGTAGATGCGGCAACGCCTAAAGAATATAATTTTGAAACCATCTCATCCCATCCTGCGCCGATAAAGATGAATTGGAAGGGCGTCAAGTCATATTGCCATGCTAAATCAAGCAAAAGGCTTTCGCGTTTCCTTCCGTTGGGTTGTGGGTATCCAACGATGCCGATCAACTTCTTTCTAAAAATATATTGGTCTGCGGCAGCATAGATAACCCACAGCTTGTGAGGACTAACGCCCAACTCGATCAACTCCTGCCTGCCCGTAAAGGTCATACAGATAATCAAGTCGGCACGTCTGCAAGCATCCATCAAAGCAGCTTCCGCGCCCGCGTTGCAGTGGGTGTACAAAATGACGTGCTTTCCCTTGCCTTCGTATCCTGTCATCGTATGCCAAGGGATGTGATAGTTCAAGTCTGCTGTATCGTCCGCCGCCTCGCCACTTGTTACCTCATACAGCTTTGCGAGTTCGCTTTCAAGTGGCAGATACATCCGCCGCATGGCCGCCGATTGATAGGGGACTACCAGATGAATGCGCTTCATTACTTTCTCGCTTTCTGCAACCGTTGTATTTCTCTACTGTGGCTATCCTGCATTGCCACTGATAAGCTACGGGCTACATGGGCGGGCTGGTTGAGGTAATCGTCCATCTTTACAGGATAAGTCACATCATGCCCGCAATTCACGCCGCTGTCGCCCCACAAGGGGAAGCCTGCCAGCCTTGCGTAAAACGGAAAGCGAATATCAGACCCAACCGCATCTTTTACCATCCGAAGCGGTGTCAATTCCTGTAAAAGAACCCTGATATTAGCCTCCATCGTCGGCACATGTGGCTGTTTTAATGCGATCTGAGCAGCCAAAGTCTTCAATGCGTTGAATAACTTTTTAAGATCATAGGGCGCAATATCCATGTCGTCCTCGATGATCTCCGGCTCGCCTTTGAGTATCCTGCGGGTCTTGGTCACTACATCCCTGTGTATCAGGATGCAACCCCATCCACTTGCGCCAATTGGATACAGCCTGTCCTTTTCAGGGACAAAAGTAAACGGCTTCATTGGCATTTCACCTGCCTTGCCCTGCTCAAACCACACAGGCGCAACGGGGTTGAAAGTGCGCCGCATATAAAAGCCTGAAACAAAGGGGAGTTTATGACTTCTCAGTAACTCCAATGTGTTCAGCTGAAATATCATGTCATGGTCAAGCAACAACATGAAGGCGTGCTTCGTATTGTCATACCAGTTGTTAAGGTGCATTTGTCGGGCTTCGTAGCCTTTGGTTGCCCGAACAAATAAAGGCTTGCTGTCGCTCTTGCGTCTTACGATGTTCTCAATACTGTCGCGGCAAATTCCGTTTTCAGTTTCATTGCCGACTACACCGATATAACAAGAGCCTTTGTATTCTTTTTGTTTCATAACGGCGCTCCGCATTGTGCGCAAGTGCCGTATGTTTCTTCGTTCAGTGTTCCACAATAAAAGCATCTTGGTTTTTCTGTTGCTTTTACTAAATTCACCTCACCAGCCAAATACTTTTCAATTTTCTTGAAAGCCTCTGCCATTTCGTCTGAATTTCTCGGACTTATAAGCAAAACAAATTTTGCGCTTATCTCCGTAAGACTGCCAGCCTCACGAGATAAATCGTATCTCACACACCGAAGGGCTATTTTCTGCGCCATGCGTACTCATGTCTTTCTCCCGAATGTTCGGGTTGAACAAAGGGACGAACGGAGTACGCCGCCCGCCCCTTCATTCGTTAAGTAGTCGTGTTGCCTGTGCTGTTGGCTGAAATGTACAGGCTGCCGATCTTGACGCCCGTCGAGTTTGATGTGATTTTCAGGGAGGTTAATGACGCCATTTGAAAGCCAGTAGACGGCAGGAGTATTGCCGTTGAGTTGGCAGACAATTTGCCTTTTACCGCCTGACCTGAAAGAAAGACCGCTCCAGGAAAGTTTACACCTGTGCTGTTTGCGGTCAACAGGCCGTTAGCCTGCGCGTTGAGGCGAATGCCCGCACTCACAAGCAGGGCGGTTGAGTTGTAGGTGAGAGATACCCCGCCTACGTCAATTCGCTTCTTGGATACAAATCCGCGGGGAGATGATTGAGGATGAGCCATTACAGACCTCCTCTAAACCACATCAGCAAAGAAGTAGCCCAGGTCGGTAGCAATGGCCTTTTGATCCCAAGCTTCGGAATTTTGCAAAACATCACTCTTGGTTTGGTCTTCGCGATATTGGACAATCGAACCTTGTCCACCACCGCCAGCCCACGAGAAGCTATATCCTGCCGACGCTTCCATGATGCCAGGGGTCGGGGTAACATAAGTTACAAGGCAGTCGTCATCGATCACAGCAGCGGCAACCATTGTCTGGCCTTCGTTTGCGCTGTTATATGACGCTTTGGCTACCCAATAATTCTGTACACCGAAACAGGAGGCGAGGGCCAACTCCATGTTTGCATTTGTCGCCAGTTGAACGTGCTTAACACGGTCAACGATGTCGGGGTGATTGACAAGCGCCTGATGCACGATGTAACCAAGCGCCATTGTATTGCCGTCGTAGCCCGTGTTGTTACTAACAGTGCGGCGGGCGGTCAAGACATCGTTGACAGGATCACCACTGGTGAAATCGTCCCAATCGGTTGTGCTGTTGTTGTCGTCTGTGCCCCAAACGCCAGTTTTCATAAAGTCCACACTGAAAGCGCGTTCCTTGCGAATAAGGGACTGTTGAGCAAGCCAGCGCAAGCCAGTCTGCTCAAGAGACATAGGCATTTGATTGTTATTGCGATCTTCATCCGCGATTGGATGTTCCAAACCCCACAGAATAGCCGTGCCTGTAGTGCTTTCCACGCCGTACCCTGAGCGGGCAAACTTGCCGCCCGGAGCGCGGTTCTTGATCTCATCCAAGAACCAATATTTCTTGGTCAGGATGTAGTAAGTAAATCCCTTTTTATCAACTTGTACTTGAGGGAAGATGCGCGAGGCGATAAAGCGATCACTCGCCTGCATGTATCCCAAGAGCATGTTGGTCAGGACGGGATCAACTGCCTGAATTGAAGAACCGGTAGGTTGGGACATTCTAGTACCTCACTCCGCCGCCACCCAGGAGGTCAACGGTGATAATATCGTTTTCAGCACCCGAGGCGGTCAACGCTCGCGCAATAAATGCACCGTTGTCAGTCACACCCGCATCGGTGCCCTTGCTGGTGCTGTTTACACCCACGCGATCCGCAATTGCAATAGTCGAAGTTGCGACCATCATCTTACAAACGCCGCGAAAAGCCACTTCGGCCTCTTCGCCCCCACCAGGTGCATTTTGCAGAATACCGACATAGGTTGTGCCGACGGTGGTGGTGTTCAACGCGCCAGCCAAAACGACCTGTCCAGCGGTTGAGGCAAGTTTTACAGCCAAAAACTGTGAGGTTGCCAGTCCTGTTGAATTAGCCACGAGACCCGCGAGGGTGTCGTAGTCTTGTCCGTATGCCATGTTATTTCTCCTTTTTCACAGCCCAAGCCGTGAACAGTTCAGGATTTTCGGATTTGACAATCTCGAAAGCGGTGTTGTAATCCACTTTCTTTTCAGCCGAATACTTCAATACCAGTGCGTTAAAGGCCGCCTTCGGGTCGTCGATTGCGCCGCCCTCAGTGCCTTCCTCGCCGAGTAGTTTTGTGGTGTTGATCTGCGCGATAAAGGCGCGGAAATTCCGCATACACCATTCGCGCTGTTCGGGGGACATGCCAGCCATCATTGAAGCGGCTTCATCGGCAGCTTTTGACTCGACATACTGCATTCCGAAGTTGTCTTTGTTTTGCAGTTCAGCGACGATCTTGGCCTTTTCCGCAACAGCTTTTTCAACCTGTTCGCGTTCGGCTAATTTCGCCTTGAATTCATCGCGCTCTTGCTTCGTGGCTTCGTAATCCTCTGGCACAACCTCGATTTTTTGAGGTTCGACAGGGGTGAGCTTGCTGTTCAGAAAAGCCGTGAATGTGTCCCACAATCCAGCAGGGACAGAAATGTTTTCTGTTGCCATATCTTTCTCCTTTGTAACAGGTTCAATACTATATAACGCTGTTGCTTCCCCCAGATGCGGGGTGTGTAACATTGCGTCGCCCAAGATCAACGGTCCCATTATGTAGTTGCCGTTGGTTGGGTCTTCCAGTCCTGCATCGTCCCAGATGACCTCTGGACTGTGATAGCGGTATGAGCCATCACTGAGGGCTATACTTCCTTTGTCGTTCCATTCAGGGACGGCATATAAACCATCCTCGCGCACTTCCAAGCCGACGATATGCCCGCCTGCGGGCGTCTCATCTTCATGGCTGCCCAATTTCACGGGCGGCTTGAAGTGTGGAAGTTTGAATTTTTGTGCATACTCAGGAGTGATTTCCCGTGTCTTCCCATTCTTTACGATTTTGCCAAACGGAAACAGGCGGTAAGGTTCGCCCATCTTTGTATTCACATAATCGTCAATTAAAAAAGTCGTGTCCATTTGCCTCAAACGAAAAACGCCATCCTGTGAGTGGCGTTTGTAACTGCCACTGAGGACGGCGTTTCTAAAAAGAACTGCCAGATATTTGATTAAGCCGATAATACCACAAAATTAACTTTCTGTAGTAGGCGCGTCTTTCTCCTGCGCCCGATTGTACTCCAACTCAAAGTGATATTGAGGCGGCGGGTTCTTGACACTTTTCCGTATCTCCGCCGTGCGCGGAGAAATGCCTAGTTGACGTTCGATACTATCCACTAGCATCAAGTAAGCCTGACGTTGAAGCATAAGAACTTCGGTGGTAAGTTCGACCATTCTATCCGATCACAAAAGAACGGGGCGCGCCGCACTTTTTGCAATGCGTTCTCTCTATCTTGTTAGGGCTGCCGCAATATAGACACATGAATTCTTTTTGAAAAACGGGGCTTGAAATACTACCGCGACTTAATTCCTGCATGAATTCTTGTAAAGCGCCATAATCCTGTGCCACAAAATCCACACTAGCCCTAACAAGGCTATTTGTTTGTAACATATTCGGATAACTGTCTGAAAGAGACGTAATGTCTGCGTATCTATCATCAAAAGAATAACTCAGTGACGTTACCCATCCAAGCCTGTTTGGTTTACCTTGATTTACAAACATCGTAATCCTTTCTACTAACCAGTACCCGAACTTTTTGAATTCAGGAAATCCGCCATCTTCTGCGCGATCCCCTGCCATATCTTGTTGATCTTGTCTTGCGCCTTTGGAATAATAGCAGTTAACTTCCACCAGCGGTAGTGCATCCATGCGGGATCTTCGCCGATTACATGCGGAGCATAATCCAACTTCGTACCAAAGCGCCCCTCAACCATGCCAGAACCAAGTTTTTTTACCTGGTAAATATCAGGTTGCCCCGCAGAAGTGCCGCCCGTTTCAGACGAGCCAAGTGTGCGCCCAAGCGTGCCAGTTCTGCGATATGTGCTATCCGTTGGCGGTGGGGGATAGGGCGGCACGTTCTCCCATAAGGCAAGCAGGGTCGCACGCATTCCAATCTCGCTGATTTGACTCAGCTTGCGCGGGAATTGGCGCATGAGCGCGATAAACTCATCCAGTCCGCGAATCTCTACGCTATTTTCAGCCATTATCAAGACCTTTCAAAAATTCCCGCATTAGTTCAATCCTTCTTGCGGGGTCGCCTTCGCCGTGAAAGCCCTCAACAACAGCATTTTCAACATGCCTTTGTGCGGCTTTGGTTGAATTCCATTTTGCGTCAATCGGTTGAACGACGCTTATCTTCGGTACTTCATTTAGTAAGTTAAACATGGCCTGCTCGCGCCATCCGCGAGGGCCAGGATACCACAGCGCCCATATATTTACGAATTCACGAACCCGCTCTGTGTTTTTTAGATATAACGCCCCTACGTTGTAGTGTTCAGGTGGTCCAGCGTGTAATACCGCGCCGATACCATCCGCAGGGCAACCGTCCCGCAAGTCGGTGTTCATGTCCTTTATCATCGTATCAGCATCCAACCATATAACAAAAGTATATCCTTGCGCCAGGGCAAATTGAATTAAAGCAATCTTCGCCCAGCCGCCCATACCTGGCTCCCAATCGCTGACGATGTTTCCGAAGTGAAACTGGTAATCCATTGCGTGCATTTTAGCGTACTTCAAATTACGGGAGAGGGTAAGAGCTATCGCGTCCGCATAAATGCCATCAGTGTAAATCTGCTGCAAAATAACCGCTTTGTTCATGCGTTTAGTATCCTTTCAACCTGCGCCATGACTGCATCCACATTTACAACTGGCGAATTCCAGCAACGGCAGCGGACGTGTATCGGCGGCTTATGTCCATAATCATCTACATCAAATATCTGCCCCGCGAGAGGGGAGCAATACGGGCAAACTTTATCATCTCTTGACGTATTGAACTTTACTTGTGAAACAAACCCGGTTGCTTTCCACGCAATCGCATTACCCTCGGCAAACGCCCTGGTTATCTCTGTTACAGCTATCATGTTTGCCCTGTTTGCGCCGAAGATAGGTGTCAAAGTAGTTTCCAATACACTCAACGGATCACCGCTGCGTATCCAATTTGATAACGCCTCCTGTACCTGTGTTCTGGTTGTCTCGGTTATCTTCTTGATCAAGTCATAGCGGTACTTCTCAATAAACTTTAGCGCGTCCGTGTTAAGCACATCGTAATCGAGAAGGGTTTGAAGTTCGGGCGGCAAAGTATTTATACCGCCATCCATGCCAGAAAAAAGCGCGGATAGATACAGGCCAGATGCAGCCTCCCATAACAAAGCCTCTTCACTCAACCAGAATTGACTATCAAACGGGCTTGGCACTTCTCATCTCTTTAGCAGCTTTTAATATCCGCTTGCGCTGACCGTCCAAAAACTCGCTCATCATTTTCTCGTATTGTTTCTCGAATTTGGTACGCTTTGCTTCGTCTGGCGGGTCGGCCTCGTAATGCGTAATTGTATTCTGTTCTGGCTTTGTCACGCGCTCAGCAAATGCCTTAGCCGCCTCTGTGCGTTGTTTCATGACTTCTTCACGCTCACCCTTAAGCTGTTCGGGGTCACGTTCTGGCGCGCCTGCCAACTGGCGCAGCCATAACTCGTCATTCTCGTCCCACGTCAACAGGTCTTTGATGGAGGCTAGGAACGCGCCTATCTTTTCAATGTTCACACTCGATGCGGGGGTGTGCTCCAGCTTGATACGCTTGATCTCTTCCTCGGACGCGCCGTTCAGCTTTAACAAACGGTATACCGCATACTTGGTAAATGTCTCACTTACAATGTCGGCAATGGTGTTGACTGCCGACATGAAAAAGTCAATTGAATTCTCGCTCAGAGCCAACGAGCCGACGCCATCCTGGCCGAGCAAAAGGAACTGCGAGAAAAACGCCGTTGCAATTCGCTTCTCATATCGCTCTATAGCGTTGGACAATTGCTCAAACGACTTACCTGCGCCACTTGCCAATGTAAACGCCCACTGATAAGGTAGCACTAGTCCCGCTTGTTCGTCAACACGGATATTCCTCACGATCTTGGCCGCCTTACTTGCGTCACTGTTGGTATCGTCCTCATTTGTGTTCGCGCCTTGCGGTAGATTGATAACAGGCATACCGCTCACGTCGCGCTCGAAACCTATGCCCTCGATTTGTTGCAGGTTTTTGAGATAGTAATAGGACACCCAGGCGATACGCAGTAACGAACGGCCTTCGGGGTTGTTCTTTTCCAGTCGTGTACGAAACAGGATTGATTTCTCAATCGGCACATCAACCGCCTGAAACACAGGCGCGGCAAGCTGCCTGTATCCCTTCAATCCACCTGTATCATCAAACAACCATTGATAAATCGTGTCCTGCCCACGTATGGCAAATTTGCGCCATAAGTAGCGCCCGCGTTCGTCCTTCTGATATACGATCTCGAACATGGAAAAGCCAGCCCAAACAAAAGATATGGACTCGCTGATAAAGTCGTTCCATGATTGAGACATGGCTGCACGCGATTCGTTCAGCAGTTCTAGCCAGGGGTCGTTTTCGTTGTCGCTACTGAATTCCCACGACATTGAACGGATAATGTATTCAATGGCCAGCAGCCCCGCGCCAATAGTCGCGTTGTTGAGCCGCATTTCGTTGAAGCGTTTATACGCCTCTTTGCCGTGAAACTCTTTCAGAAAATCGTCCTTGATCTGGCCGTTATATTCAATCAGCCCCGTATAGCCTACCTCGCCTTTCTGTGTTTTTACGTTTGCCATCTTTCCTCTTTGACCGTATCAGTCAGTTATTACGTCTTGTGTGCAGAGATGGAGTCGAACCATCAGACTATCTAACCCTTACCGATAGCTCTCCCTGTACAGGGGAGAGGGTTGCCGATAACCCTATCTGCACATATATAATATAACGTTTGCGTTACCCGCGTGGGGGTTTCGCAACCTTGTTATTTTTCGCCACCGTACCCCCACGTCGGGTGCACGCTGTGTTATGCCGCTACTCAACCCACACATAACCTTACTGGGGAATTGAGCCGATACGCTCATTACTTTTGACGTCAGTGGCGAAAATTACCAAGACATCGCTTTTTTTGAGATACTCAGGTAAGGTGAGATACTCACGGTAACTATCACCTTTTTCTTCTAGGTATTCTCCATCTTGATATTTACAATTGCGCTCATAGGCTGTTGCTTTCTCTAATGTTTCATACTCGCTAATATAGTAATCATCGCCGCAACATGTACAAGTTACGCGCTTGGGACTATGATCGAAACGATTATAGAAAATGATTTTTGCTTCATTCTCTGGTGCTTCGATGAAGCAATGTGAAAAGTTTTCTTTCTGCCCACCGCCTGAGTGCATATCCATAAATTCTGTGAACATAATATTTTCCTTTCTTGGCTCGACACCTTTAGCAAGGTGCGGCATAACATTATATCAATACTTCTTTGCCCAGCCCGCAGCCTCATCAGCCTCGCGGAATTTGGACGCCTGCGCGGGTTGCTTGGAAATGGGCGAGCCCATATTACAAGCCCACCACGCTATACCCAAACCTATAACCGTATCGTCGTGTCCGTCCCCCTCTGCCGCCAGCCGCCATAAACCTGTTGCGGTTTGAGTTGACACATAAGTACTCATTTCGTGACGCTGTACGGAATGGTCTTGCAACTGCAACCCGTCTGTATGTATTCCTTCGTACAAATCTGACATGATCTCAGACTTACTTGCGTTTGTCGTTTCAAAGGGGATAACATTCATTCCGTCTTTTTGCAGCAATTCAATATTGACACTACCGATACTATTCATTTCAGCGCCCATACGCTTACAGCGCCACTTCTTATACATTTCCTTTATCCGCTTACGCTGTTCGCTCCATTCCAATTTACGGATATGCAATAAGTCAACTTGTACCTTTGCCGTCTTATTTATCACCGGCATGGCAGTAAAATCATTCGTTTGCCCGAAGTCCAACCCCGCCACGTACTCATGGTCTGGATTGTACTCCGCATTCATAGGAGCGGTAAAGACATTCGGCAAATCACCAAAGTAGCTGTTCCCCGAAGTCAAGAAACAGGAGATTGGATCCTCAGGATACTCCTGTGTGAACAACCTTTTCAATTCGTCAACCTTCATCCGACGCCATCGCAGCTGCGAATGGTCAAGGTTGTGTTTGCGGATTAGCTCGGCCTCTTCATCAGTCGGCTTGATCAGCTCACCGTCCAGCCTGTACTCCGCATCCCACCACCAAGGGAAGAAATGCAACGACCATACACCGCTTCCACTAAGCGCCTCCATGCACAACTCGTAGAACTTGCCCTGCGCCCCGTTAGGCGTGGACTCCAGCACCACATCGGGATCACCGCCCTGCATTGCGCCCGCGATGATCTTCTCGGCGTCAGGCCAGAACGCAACCTCTGAGCCGTGGAAATCGGTGTATGTGCCACCGCGTCCCTTTGCTTTGCCACCCGCTGTGCCTATCGTGACTTCGCTATCGAATTCGGGATAGGTAGTCACACTGGCATTGGCATAATGGCGCATGGGCTGAATATCCCCAAACTTGCAGTGCTTCCAGAAGCGGTCCGCCATCGCCCGCAGCTTTTGGGTCGTGTCGGCGTCGTGCGCCAGGGAGATGGTCGTGCGCGTGCTGGTCACTGCGCGGCGGTATAGCTCTCCTTGAATGTAAGTGGAGAACCCCAATTGCCGACTTTTGAGGATAAGATCACGCCCTGTTCGGTTTGCGTGAAAATGCGCCTGTGCCTTATTCCATACAAAACGCCTGAGCCGTTTCTGCTTGTCCAGAATTCGCAGGAACTTCTCGGCAAAGAGCGCGGGGTCAGTCGCTATCTGTTTCGGCGTCAGGGTCTTCGTCGGCATCTATAAAATCTTTCCATACCATCCGCCCGCCTTCGGTTACATCAACCTTCATGGGTTGCGGAACTTTTCCAAGCATTCGATCCAGTATCTCGGAGTGATCTTTGGGGTTGCGGGAAAAGAACATGCGGCGCAACATGTGTACGATGCGCTGCGCCTTTATGCCCCCAGGGTCAACAACCTCCTCATTCGATAACTCAAAAAGCAACTCAGCCATCTCGCGTTGGGATTTTGGAATGGAAGGACGTCCCTTGCGATTTATGCGCGGGTCGCCTTTCTTGAAGGGTACACCAGGGATTTTCTTTTGCTGTTTCTTCGCTGTTTTACTGCTTGCCATTCGTTCTCTTTCCTGTGTCCAGGCGCTTGATTTCGAGGGAGTCATATTTCAAAATCACCTACTTCAAAATCTTCGGTTTGTTTCTTGGATTTTACTACCTTTACAGGGACGGCGGCAATTTCAAGAGACGCGCCAGACCGCTTGGCTTCCATCATTTTCGTGGCCGTCTGTATGGCTGTCTCCGGCAAATCAAGAATCAACCTAATCCCCCCATCTGCAAGAGTCTGCACCCTTGCCACTTGTGCCGTAAAACGGATAACTTTTTCTGCGTTAGATTTAGGCTTGCTTTTTGCCATACTCACATTTTACACCCATTTCATAGCAAAACGGCCCGCTTCAGTCGGGCCGTCCGCTTTGTTCAAGGAGTCTTACTAGGTCTTACAACCTGAATTTTACCACCCGCACGGGAGCCGTCAAGAGGGGAAATTGGGAGGCTCAAAAAGCTTGACAGTTTCATATAAACTTTGATATAATTCTGCTTGTAATCACTCCACCTTCAGAATTCAATAAGGAGAAAATCATGACAAAGTCTCAAATCTACGGAATGCTCAAAATTCCACCGCAAGGCTGAACGCGCTTATCTCTCAGTCGGCAAACTTCATCAAGCCGCGGCGGCCCGCCAAAAGCGGACTCAATTGCTCTGCCAGTTGAAGGATGCAATCATAGACGAAAAAGTCTCTGATTACGAAACCCGAATGGAAGGAATTAACCATGCCCAAACTCACCCTCAAGAAATCAAAGACCCTCGCCCCCATCTACGGTCTTGACCCTGAGACTACCCGCCGACTCTTTGCCGGCGTCCCAAATCGCCAGCGTAACAACTTCCTCAAGGCTCTGCTCCGCCACGCGGCGACCATGCCTACTTACGAAAAGCTGGCCGCTATCCAAGCCGAGCGATTGGTGGCACTGAAAGCGAGCGCGGAATGAACGAAAAAAAACACTGCGCCTGCTGGATTGCAGAAACGGGCGGCCTAATCGAAGGTGACTGGACAGACGAAGAGACCGCCCGCGCCGATGCCAAGTTACTGCGTGAGAAAATTAACCGCGTGGCTTGGGCCGAAGACTCCGAACATAGTCGAATTGATGAGGAGGATAAGCCATGAGGAAAAGAGCGTTCTCCAAGAGCGGCGGCACACTCAAGCATTCAACTGGACTCATGAAGAAAACCTATATGGACTTCGTGCTCACTTTTCGCGATGGATTGAAAAACTCCCAGCGCGAAATCATGACCGAAGGTACAAGACAATGGGTGCTGGCCGAGATCAAGAGGCTCTCCCCCGACTACCATGAATGGTATGACAAGGTTTATAGGCTACGTGCGGATGATAAGCATGAAGAATACGAGCGGGCAATCAGGGAAAAGTATTACCAGCTTACCGACCCTGCCCTATTCCGCGTGTCGCTGTTCAACCGAAAAGCCAGACTTCTCATGGCGCTAAATTCATGGGGATCGCCTAATGCTGAGAGGGAAGAAATGATGAACGAGTTATTGGAATTACAGGGATTGATCGATAGCCTGGATGAGGAGAGTGTGAGATGAAAGACGAAGGTTCCAAATCTGAAAAAGAAACCATCGTCACCACCGCTGAGTATCGCGGATTCTTCATCCGCTACACTTCCCTTGACCGTCTGCTGGTTACGATTTACACCAATACCTACCCGGTAACGGATTTGAAAGCGGCCAAGAAGATGATCGACGATACAATTGCCGCGAAAGTCAATTAAATCAATCCGCTCCATCAACTGTAACGATGGAGCGGTACAACAGGAGGAGAACCATTTTCACCCAAGAGAAGGTTCCCTCCAAATATAACACAAAATTGGAGGTACGGAATGTCAGAACAAGAGAATAGACTGGCAGTATTGAAATCCCCCATCCTGGCGAAGACAGTTGTTAGGCGCGGGGATGGGTATGAGGTGATCGTTGTCCATGAAGGCGCGACTCAAAAAGAGTTCTATCGGGTCTACGGATGCCAAGCCCGACGCAGTCCCCGCAAAGCGTGGAAGTTTACGCGGGATTTTGAGCGTGACCTTTCGCCGCAGTACCATCACGACTACCAAACCTTCCTGGCTCATTATTGCCAGAGCCAGGGCGCAGAGATCCTTTTCAGCCGTGTTTACAAGCCACGCATCCTTTCCTTTCTCACTCAAAAGACGGCTCTCACGCCGTCGGTAAACCCAAATATATCGATGAAAACCATGTGGGATATGAAGGATAAGGCAAATGGGCTGTATAAGGCACAACCACGGAAGGGCTTTTATGCCAACTTGCGGGATCGGAACATGGACACCCTGCCTACCCAATCAGAGGATGAGGTGCATGTATATCTTGACGATTGCCCTACCTGCGGGAACCGCCATCAAGTAGCCCATTGGCCGGGCGGGAAGATCACCTGCACGGATTATATTGAGACGAAAAAGAATCCAGCCCTGCGATACAAGGGTATGCGGGATAAGGCGTTCGTATTTGGGATTGGGAGGTGGTGAGATGAACAACCCCAACGAACGCCCGCTTACAGAACTCGAGCGCAGCATCCACGAATTTGTCACCCTGCGCAGCGGAAAGATCAACGCAACGGATGTCTTGCTTGAGTTCGCAGGCGATGAACAGACGCCGGCCATGGGAGAGATTAGAAAAGACGTAGCCCTAGCAGTCTACTACCTGATGCTTCATGGGTATATCGCCTGGAACAACGACAACGGGATATTGACCGCAAAGGAAGTACCGCTCCAAGAGGCCAACACGGATTACCGCAATGCGAAGGGCGCGATCCTGTGGCCGGACGGCGAGAAAGCAGAGGATGTGGTGAGAAGGATGAGAGGAGAATAGCCGTGAGCAAGAGACTGCCCCAAAATTTCAACGATCTGCTGATTGATGCCATCTTCAAAACAGACATTGAAGAGCGGGAACTTGTGGCCTACGAAGTGGAATTAGGCTTATCTCAACTATGGCCCCGTATGCTGGGACGCGGGTTGAACCCCCTTGCCTTGTTCGTGGTCTCCCTTGTGGACGCTGAAAGCTATCTTGTGATGAGGGGGGAGGTTTTGCTACATGGAAGCCTAAAGGAATGCGCCCGGTTCGTGAAATCCTACCGCCCGGAGTTCTTCAATGAGATTTACTAAATTAGATTCCTTCTCTTGTGAGTTGCTATTGCGTGTATTATGGATTTTGAAACTCCGAATTCTTTTGCAAGTTGTCGGCAGTTTTCTCCGCCCCTACCCCATGCGGCGTATCGCCGGCGTATCTCAATTACCTGCTCATCCGTCAACTTGTATCGATACTTTCTTGGCTTTGGTGGAGTTAGTGGACGATATTTTTTATTCCTCCCTTTCATTGCCTTGTCTTGCATATTATCTTTATGAGTACCAAGAAACAGATGTTCTGGATTTACACACGGCGGATTGTCGCAATGATGGAGAACTCCCATCCCTTGCGGGATCTCTACAAAATTCAGAATCCATGAGATGCGATGTGCTTTATGTTGTTTTCCGTCAAGCCGAAAACTGCCATACCCATCTCCCTCTCTTCCAGCAGTCCATTCCCAGCAACGTGTTCCATTGTAAAAAACATTGGAGCGCTCCTTGTCCACCTTTCCCCAAAAACGGATTAGATCATACTCTGTTAGAATGTTCATATCAATGCGCCTCCATTGCGCTTGGTCAAACCCCGGCCGTCTCAAGCGGTGCGGGGACTTTTGCAAAGTATAGCACAAACCAATCAAAATTGTGGACAAATTTGGAAGATATGGGGATAACCGCCATTCTGCTTGTGGGAAACTTGCCTAAAAATGTTGATAAACTGTTTATAAGTTACCGCCCAAATGTTGACGGAAAAACACCTCAAAACTCCCTGTGGGCAATTTATCAACACCCTGTGGGTAAGTCCAATAGTTATCCCCAAAGTTATCAACAAGCGGATTGTCTTCCGTATAGCGACCCATTCCTCTACTTAAAGAGTGGTCGAGACGGCGGGAATCACAGAAGTTACCCACAGTATCCACACCCCCTACTAATACTACGAATCCATATAAAATATACATATATGATGATTGATTGAAAGAGGCGACCCAATGAAAACAAAAACCGATCCCGACTCCACCTGGCAAGGAAACGTCCGAGCGGCCAATGAAGCGCTCAGTACCCTTGAAGCGTCCATTGCCGAATTGACAAAATACAGAGACAACGCAACGGCGGAAATTTCAAAATATTTGCGTGTTGATTCTTTGAAAGGCATTGAACTTGATCCAGATGCAATTCGCGCCACGCTTACACGTCCCTATACCCTGTTCCCAATCAACGAAAACGAGGCGTGGCTCATTCACTGGCGCGGCGTGAAGATGCCGATCTTCGGATGGGTGGTAGGATCGTGGATGGTCAAGGTCGCTATAAAGTCAACCAGGAAGAGATCAACCGACTCCGCGCACTGAGCGGATTGAGGAGATAAAAGGAGAACCGCATGGCACTAATCACCACCAAACCCCTATCCCGAACTGAAAGCTACTTTCTTGTGAATTGGCTGCGGGAGAAAAAACAGGTCGAAGAGAAAACCTACGACTCGTATTATTTCGCCACATTCAACATCCCCGGAGTCATCCGAGAACTCGCAGGCCATGGGATCATAGTAACCGAGAAGGAAGTGCTGTTTGCCACGAGGCGGATTATGGGAGGACGACCATGAGTAATAAATACAACGCGCTCAAAACCGAAGTAGACGGATTTATCTTTGATAGTAGGCGCGAAGCTAAACGATATTCCGAACTAAAGTTACTGGAAAAGGCCGGATTGATCCGTCAACTCGAATTGCAACCAGCGTTTGAATTGTTGGTAAAGACAGGAAAATCAGTAGGCAAATATAAGGCCGACTTTCGATACTACGACCTGGAAAAGAAGCAATGGGTCATAGAGGATGCTAAGGGCGTAAGAACGCCTGTTTACACCTTGAAAAAGAAGATTGTTGAGGAAGTCTACGACATAAAGATTATCGAAGTGTGAGGCGTGATATATGTAGGGTAGAAAAACCATTGATTACCGACCTGAAACCTGCCCGAAAGAATAGCCCTATGGTCAAATTAAAATCTGCCCCAATCCCGCGCCATGCCTGCCTTCCATGCGGCGCGATAGTAGGGGGCGCCCTGGTCGCCATGGCTACGGCAGCCTGCGTGACGCTGGGGTATTTATATGTCGTGCTGGCGTTTTGAAAGAGCCTCTGATGAATCTTCTCTCCCATACCGATCCAGTATTCTTTCTGAACGCCGATAAGGACAGTCCGCTGTGGGGGACACAACAGGATATTTTAGTTTGGTTGGAAAAGTGGCATGAGGATAACTGCCCAACCCGCGCCGGCATGGAAAGGCGCGAACAGGCGGAAAGCAGAATAAAGGAACACAACCGCAAGGCTGTTTTGCGATCTAAAGCCAGGCAGATGAGGGAAATACTTGACAAGTGACTCCCCGTGAGTATAATAGAGAAAACCACATAGAAAGAGAGAAAAACACATGCTCACAGACAAACCGCTTACCCACTCAGAAAGCAAGTTGCTCGTCCGCTGGCTCCGCGCCAGCAAAGGGGTATCCGAAGATACCTTCCCGCTGGATTATTTCTATAAAATCTCTGTCTCGGAGATCGTTGAGAGATTGAAACAGGAGAGGATTCAGGTCAAGGAACAGGAGATTTTAGCCGGCGTCCGTCGCCTGGTGGTTGCGTGAAATTCATTCTCTCCCTGCTCCATGATCCCCTCTGGCGCGTGATGTTCCTGCCGCTCAGGAAATACGCACCGAGATCACCCCGCCGATATTTGGGGTTGCAAACTGAAAGAGTGGATGGATGGATGGGATACGGGATTACTGAGGAAACAAAAATAGAAAGGATTTGAAAAAGATGAATACTGCACAAGGTTTACTTTCCGCGTTTTTTCCACTGATAGGCATGGGCATCGTGCCGTTTGTGGTAGTACATATCGCAAATAAAGAAGAGACCTCGAAAGCATGGGCACTCTTGGTATTCTTAATCTTGACCTACCTCGGCCTTTTCGTTTTATTGAGCTAACATGAGATGGTTGATGGCGAAATTCGCCGCATTTTTTGGCCTGTTCTTGTGGCTGCAAATGGCCTTCCCTGGCGATTTGGTTGGCGCACTGGATAACAACACGAATCATGTCCCCACCATAGAAGGGGATTTCGGAAGCGCAGAAGGAATGATATTCACGTTTATTATGATCTTTGCGATGGTTATGGTTGTGACCGTGGGCTTGGGTATCTGGAATATCTTCCGCACCCGCCAGGCAAAGAAAGACATTCAAGCCGCTTACGGTGTTTCGGGAGAAAGCGACGAGGACGAAACACCCATGCAGTATTTCGAGAGAACGACGAAGGAAAAGAGGAAATAATGAACGATACTAATAAACCCACCATGAAAGATGCCTGGGATACAGTTGAGGAAAATCTGGCCCGCTTTACGGTTGGCCTTTTCAGGAAAGCCCCCCAGGCCGAAAAGAAGCCCTCACGCATGAATCTGTATCTGATTGGCGCAGCGTCCTTTCTCATGCTCACCTTGCTTGATTTTATTGCCGGAATAATCACGGGAACACTGACAAACTTCCTGTATGGTTTTCTGGTTGTAGCTATCGGCGTAGGAAGCCTTGCCATTGCTGAACTTGGTTACTTCTTCCCCTTCGCGGGCTGGTGGCAAAAAGCAATCGCAGTGATAGACGGAATAATCAGCATCGCATCTACACTCACAATCGGCATCCTGGCCGCGGTTGTTTATGCGGTAGAAAAGTTCAATATCTTCTCGTTCGGCGAGTCTATCTTTGTTGTGGAAATTGGCTTGATGGCCCTGCTTGTCTTGATCGGCGCGACTCACGCTGTTTGCTGGATCGCTTATGTTCTGATCGACAAGGGTATCCAGATGAACCAAGCCCATCAGAACAAGGTAGCTGAAAGTGACATGCTCCAAAAGGGCTTTGACTTGGCGGCCAGCTTGGTGAAAAAACAACTCACCACAGGGCAGCAATTCAAAAATATGGTGGATCAGAACAAGGGCGGATTGCTTCAAGCCAACCTGAAAGAAATTACAGGACAGAATTTAGACCTTGAATTCCAAGACAAAAACAACGGCAACCACCCTCAATAGCGGTTCCTGAAAGCCAGACAGAGACCGCGAATCGCCAAGGCGAGACAATTCCAGCCCCACAAGAGGCTGGAATTTCGCTTTCCAATCCACCGGAGCGCGCCACTAATAACGAAAATAGGGAAGTGGAGGGTTGGCTTGCGACACTTGGAAGGAACGCCACTAATGCAACTAACTATGCAACTAACCCAAAAATTAGTGGAGCATGGGTGGAATTGGTCAAGGTGAAGAAATGGTACTCAATGCGCCTTATGCGATGGGACGCAACTAACAAAAGGAAAGTTTATGTCAAATACATCGGAACTCTCAAAAAATGCAAAGAAGATGCAGTCTACTCGGCCGAAGCCTACCGACTTGAAAAGCGAAGATTTACAGTTAGTGGCGGAAAGACTGGCCTTGATCCAGGGCCATATCAGCCACATGCCGACTATTTGCATTAGTGGCGCGACTGTTATGAACGGCTTTTTGTTAGTTGCGTTGAAGGTGAATGGGCACGAATTTTCAATAGAAAATGGCATTTGGATGCTGGACAAAAAAGATGTCACAATTTATTAGTTGCGTGGTATACTGGTTCTATCTCACAGTTGACTTTCGGGCGTTTTGTTTTCCTAGCCAAAAAGCCGTCTACCTGAAGCGTCCGAGTCACTGTGAGAGGTACTAGGAAGTCAGGCAGGCGGCTCTTTGTTTAGGAGTGACCATGAAAGAAATACCGCTTACACAAGGGAAAGTCGCACTGGTTGATGATGATGTGTTTGAATTCCTCAACCAGTGGATATGGCATACACAGAAAGATAAAAATAGATTCTATGCTGTGCGGAAAGAAGGCAAATTTCCATCCAGAAAAGCGATAAAGATGCACAGAATAATCATGAATGCACCTAATGGCATGGAAGTCGATCATTGGGACGGAGATGGACTAAACAATCAACGGAATAATTTGCGAATATGCACAAAGGCGCAGAATCAGCATAATCGAAGAAAGAATGCTAATAACACCAGCGGTTACAAAGGCGTGAGCTTTGATAAAAAGAGTGGAAAATTTAGGGCATACATAAATATCAACGGCAAGCGAACTAATCTTGGTTTTTTCACCGACCCTATCGCCGCCGCCAATACTTACAACCAAGCGGCCTGCAAAAGTCATGGCGAGTTTGCAAAGATTAACCTTTTAGAACAGAGACCAGAATGAAAATTAGGTTTTATTTTTTTATCCTTGTTATTCCAGTTATCGCTTGCGGTATCCAGTATGGAGGAAGTGCAAGTCCTGTGCCTGAATACCCTGCACCAATAGCGGTTCCTACGCCTATACACGGTTATGTCGTAGTTGGTGATGTCAACGTCCGCTCCTGTCCCTCCACTGCCTGCGGCGTGGTGGGCTATAAATACGCAGGCGAGGTTGTCACAGCTGATTGTGAAGGAAGCTGGTGCAAGGTCGATACTGGCTGGGTATATGCGCCTTGCCTCGGAATGGAAGGAGTCTGTAAGTGAGCGATCAATTCATCAACATCGTGGAGATTTTCTGGATTCATCTCTTCATTCTCGCCATCCTGCTCAATAGCCTGATCGATCCCGAACCAAACCAGGCAGCGCAACATCCGCCCATAACCCTAAGCTCCTATGGGCAAGACTCCATTCTGTATCATCTACCCAAGAGGTAATCATGGACTATTCCTCCGCCTACTCCCTGTCCCGCGATCTGCTCAAACGCATCGCCCCGGCTTGCCTGCGGATTGAGACCGTCGGCTCCGTCAAACGGGGCGACCCGAAGGCATGTGCCAATGGAGTACATGACATAGAATTTCTCATCATCCCCGATCCCGCTCGTATACCACCCGTGTTCGGTGCGGGAACAAACCAGCCAAAGAACAAACTCGAAAGGCTAATAGCCGATCTCAAAGCGGATGGAATAATCAGTGACCCGCAGTATGTACGCAAGGCTGAGGGTGAGAGGTATAAAAAGTATGCCATCGTGGGCCATGAGTATACAGACTCCGAGACAAAACTCCCTAAGGATTTCTGCGTTGAGTTCTGGATCGTCACGGCCTGCACCTGGGCCGTTCAGAATGTGATCCGAACGGGTCCGAGCGCCTTTTCCCAAAGGTTTGTAACCCCTGATAATCAGATGTGCTTTCATAAGCCAAGCGGCAAGACTTATAAGGGATTGCTGCCTGCATATTACGAGTACGTCAGGAATGAAGATCGGGACGCAGATTCAACACAAATCAGGGTGAGAAGCACAAAGGAACCGATTAAACTGAATGAGGAAAAGGACGCCATCAGGCTACTGGGGTTGAGGCCGGAGAGTGATTACTGGATACCAGCAGACGAAAGATATATGTATATTTGACAAAGTTGTATAAATTGCGATATAATGAGTTATACAAGTCGAGTAGTATAATTCTATGTTCTACCGCCCCTTGCTAAAGAAGGTTTCCAATGAATAAAATTTTATACAAAGCATTTGAGAAAGCAAAAAGTGAAGGTCGCGTTTGTCGTCGATGTGGCTGGATGATTACTAAGAAAAATTGGGCAAAGGGTTTTCTTCTTTGTGCGGGTTGCTGGAGCGCACTTCAAGGTGTAAATGTATCAAGTGGCTGGCATCAACCACAGCAAGAGAAAATAGATATAACTGGTGAGGCGTTATGATGTTTACTAAGCAATTTAATATATCTGTGCGTTGTGTTCGTTGTAATGCAAAGTTGGATTGTGCCTTACGCGAATCTGATGAGCATGATCTTGTCGTGTTAGTTGATCGCCATAATTGTCACGCGGTAGAACACAGCGTGCAGCCGACTCCTGAAAGCGGGCGCGAATTGCCCGTCGAGTCAAATGATAGCGAAGGTTCTGCGCCCGCAATCAGCGGCTAACGCAAACCGTTAGACCCCTTCGTGAGAATAGCAAAGGTATCATGCAAACAAACGTAATCCACACAGGCGATTCAGCCGAAGTCCTAAAGTCATTCCCCGATGGGTGTATTGATCTGTCTGTGCAATCCCCGCCTTATGATAGCCTGAGAGAATACAACGGCTTCAAGTTTGATTTTGAAACTATCGCAAGTCAGTTATATCGAGTTACTAAAAAAGGTGGCGTTTGCGTTTGGGTCGTAAGTGATGGCACGGTAAACGGTTCTGAAACAGGCACATCATTTAGACAAGCACTTTATTTCATGGAGTGTGGTTTCAATCTTCACGATACTATGATTTACGAAAAAGATAGTTTGAACATGCCACAATCAAACAGGTACTATCAGGTTTCAGAGTATATGTTTGTATTCAGCAAGGGAAGCCCTAAAACAGCAAATCTCTTGCAAGAGAAAACTATCCATCGTGGCAATAATCATTCGTCAACCACAAGGCAGGTAGATGGCACATTGAAAAATCATAAATACGAAACTGGAAAAGCCACAAGAAACAAAGGTAATGTTTGGCGTTTTGGCGCAGGGTATATGAAATCAACAACAGATAAGCAAGCCTTTGAGCATCCCGCCATGTTTCCAGAAGCACTTGCCAGGGATCATATAGAAACTTGGTCAAATGAAAATGATATTGTGCTTGACTGTTTCGCTGGCAGTGGCACTACTTTGAAAATGGCAAAGATGTTATCCCGTCAATACATTGGTATCGAGATAAGCCCTGAATATGTCACACTTGCAGAGAAGCGGTTACTTGCAACCAATGTACCACTCTTCGGGCAAGGGCGGGGTCTAACACTGCCTGCACCTGACGGGGGGGATTCTGCGCACTCCCAAGCATTATCCACGCCCGATATGTTTTCTGCTATCGAGCATGAGCCTACGCCCGCCCCCCGCAGGTAAGGCTTACCGTTATGCGCCTTCGGGCAAAGGAGTCAGTTATGGATACAGGTCAAGGAAGGTTTGAACAAATCAATGCCGCAACCGAAGAAGAACTCAAGCAGAAAATGCTTGAACTTGAAAGCAAATTTCCCGTGCATGGCGGCTGGTTTCGGGAAGGCGAAGTCATTGAAATTCGTGGCAGTAAATTTCGGGTGCAATCCGTGAAGCCCAATCAACTACGCCTGAAACTTTTGCAAAGGAAAGAAGTATGAGCAACACGCCTAATCGAATTGAAATTTACAACATCGAAGGAAAAGTCAAGCGGACAGCAAAAACTGTCGTGCTTGAAATCAATACAGGAAACACAGTTTTAGAAATGCACTTTGGTGATCCAGTTCAATTGATGAACTTTTTCGTTCTGATGATTGAAGATATGGCGAAAGTGTTTCCTGAGTTTGAAGCGTCGAAACTCTGGAACGATGATAGTTTCAAATAGAGCGGCGCATAACACAGCTTGCACCAGACGTATGGTGGGCTTCGGCTTCGCGGACAGTTTTTCCCGCTCCCGCCACCATACGCTGGTAAAGCAAACCGTTATGCGGCTATCTGCGCGGTCTCAAAGTTGCTCTGAAATTGGTCATCTCCAACCCTTGACAACCTAAACGATTAGGATATAATCAGGGTATCAACCAACAAGGAGATAAAAAAATGAATATCGAACTCAACCCCGTAGAAAGCAACAAGAAAGCCCTCGAAGCAGTAGCCCGCAAGCAAGCCGAACTTGAAACATCCAAGTGGCACTCAATGGCAAATGGTCAGTTTGGTCAGTCACGCGTCGATGAAGGCAAGTTGATGTTGGCTCGGTTGGAAAATGAAATCAAACAACTGCAAGACAGCGCCAACCATGCACCCGCCGAACCGATGATTACTATCATGGCTTATAACTCGTTTGCCGAAAAAGATATGCTCAAAGCAAATGGTTTCCGCTGGAACGGTGCGGATAAATGCTGGAGCAAAAGAGTAGCAGTTGCAAATCTCGAAACAATGCTCTCTGCAATCGGCGCAGAAGTTGATGAAACAGAAAAACTTTTGGCAGGTCTGTAATGGATACCAAAGCAACAGCAACATTACTTGATGGTTCAAAGGTAAGTGGGCGGCTAACAACCGCCCACGCCGCCAGTTCTTATGGTCATCCTGTTTTTGTGGATGATGATGGGCAAGCATATAACTGGTCTGATATTGTGGATGTCAGCACAGCGGCAGAACTTGGTCGCAAAGGTGGATCATCCACCAGCAAGGCAAAACAAAAATCGTCCGCTAATAACGGCAGGCTTGGCGGGCGTCCAAAAGGCAGTAAAAACAAACCCGCCGCATAACAAAGCGTGCAGGCGACGGCTTGCGTCGCTTGTGGGCTGTGGTTCGTGGCGCAACCCGCAAACCACTAACGCTAGTCCGTTCGGCGGCTTGCCGAGAAAGAAGGAAACATGGTTGATATAAAAGAAATCCCAACGAGTGAACTTGAAAGCGATTTGCTGGATAGTCAGAATGATATTAAGGTGTGCGAGTTGGCTTTGCTCCACGATGTCACATCGTACAGTCATGGCTCTGTCAATAATCGTCTTGAAAAAAATAAGTATTTTGTCAAAATCATCACCGCTGAACTTGAACGCCGCCGAACAATGCGTGCACTTGCCCCGCCTTCGGCTCTGGTCAGCGTTGGTGATTCCATCAATTCGGCGAGCAAGTAACGCTTGCCGTTCGGCAGACATCCCGCAAAGGAGAAAATATGTTATTCAAAATGGTTGAGTTGCCGTCTGATGAGTCTGTTCAATTCGTAGGTGTTTATGTCCTCAAATGGGGGCGTGTTGATGAGCCTACCGTCGCGTTCCGTGAAGCCACTCCCGAAGAAATTGCCGCCGAACAAAGCGTGCACTGGATTTTGCCTATGTGTTCGGTTTGCGGTGAATCCGTTGCCCGCAAAAGTGATATGTGTGAAGATTGCGAAATGCTGGCTTGGCAAAGCCAGTAACGCAAACCGCTAGCCCCCTATCTTGCAAACAGGCGCACTTTATCAAATGAATGTTTCGGCGTGCTTGAACCCTCTGCCTGGCGTAGAAAGAAAACGTTCGCATGGTCATAGAATGCTAAAGGTGGCGAAAGTCCACCCCGCCGTTACAGGTTTAGTCTTCGCCGTGTCAGTCGCAATACAATAATCCGCGGTAACGGCGGCGAAGCCTAACAAAGCGTGAACCCGACAGGGGGCTTGGATATGTTGTATAATGGGGGCATGGATCTAAAACCACTAATCGGGCGATGAAGTTTGTCGAACTCAATGCGGTATTGGGCAGCGTCGAGATCGAGAACGTATTAAACAGCCAGGATGGACGATGAGCGCGAAAAACAAAGAAATTTTATGGACGCCAGTACAGGTCAAACTGGGTGATCTTGAATTATGGAAAGATAACCCCGTCACGTTAAGCAAGGCACAGGCGGACAAGCTATTAAAATCAGAGAGGAAACTGGGGAAATTACAAACCATTGCGATCAGCCCAAAAGTTAAAAATAAACATCTTGTGTATGATGGTCATCAGCGCATCCGCGTCTGGTCGCAAGCCTACGGCGCGGATACAAAAGTATGGGCGTTGCAATCCTCGCGGATGCTGAATGCGAACGAACGCCGCGCCGTGCCGATTATGACGCGCACGGCGACAGGCTCGTTGGACTATGGCCTTATCAGCGGGTGGGACGCGGTGGAGTTGACAGACTTTGGACTTGACGCAGATTTTTTAGCGGATATGAAACACAGCTTCGGCGGGCTGGCGAATTTTGTGGAGAGCGAAAATCCTGTTTTTGTTCTTGGTTCTGATGATGTTGTTGGCAAAGACGAAGGCAGGTCGGGGTCTAGTCCTTGGAGCAGGGTATTGCCGTCAGGTAAAATAAGATGTATAGTCGGCGACATAGAATTTGGGGTTGATAAAAAGCTATATGAAAAATGGAGAAAAAAATTAGACAAATCAGGCGAGACTATTAGAGAAGGTGCCGAAAAATGGATAAACAAAAGCATAAAAAGTATATTGTAATAGATGCGTCTGTTGCCGGTACGGAAAAGCGTTTTCGAGGCTTGGCCGCAAAATACGTAGAATGGGAATTGCAAAATAGCGGCGCAATTATCGCGAGCGAAGCAAAAGACGCTGATATTATTTTAGTTACCGTTGTTTCACCACACGAATATAAATGCGTCCCAAGAGCGTTGAAACGGGTTGGAGTCCAGCCGTTGAGGGAAAAAAGAAACAAGCAGCAGATGGTTATTTTAGGCGGGCAAGGCGCAATGTCTCCGATTGTGTTTGATCCTTACGTTGATATGACATGTGTTGGCGAAGGCAGAAATTTTATCCGGACGCTTGTTATGCAAGGAGCGGACAAAGCGCGGTCATTGCATAACACTTGGATTCCAGGAGAATCAAGAGAAGTAGTACCAGACAACGATTTTCCGTGGGACGCCCCCCCCGTAATGGCAGAGGATGGGATTGTTAGGATTTTTGCGAGCAGATCGTGCAAAAAAAAAATGTCTATTTTGTCACATAGGGTGGGCGACCACCTACAGGGAGAACGATGCGGAATTTTTAAAAAATCAATATGATAGGCTAATCAACGCAGGCTACAAAGTTAATGTCGTAACCAATGACGCGCCCGCGCTGTCTTTCTTTGACGAATTAACAGTTTTAGAACATTTTAGCGCAAGCTATAGCCAAACACAGGACTTGATAAGAGACAGCGGAGGCATTAACGCTTTAGTCGGAAAAGTAAAAAGTGTTCGCTTTGGAGTCGAGTCGCCGTCGACTCGACTCAGAAAAATAATTGGCAAGCCATTTGAAACGGAAGCCTTGTTTGAATTGTCTTGCAAACTATTAAACCTGGGCATTGGCGTTAGATGGTTTATGATTGCAGGGCTTCCTGGGGAGCAAGCAGAAGACTACAATGAACTCAAAGAAATCGTTAGGCGCGCAAGGCACGAAATCAAAAAAGGTGCGTTGCAATTAAGTTTTACGGCGTTTTGCCCAGACGCCGGCGCGCCAATGTGCCTTTCCCCGCTAGACGATGGTTATTGGGATAGGTTTGACGATTTTTGGAAATACTTTTTCGAAAAAGATGGGTTCACCAGAAAAATACAGTTGTTTCGATGTGCAGGAACAAAATCAAGGCTGGAACACGCAATGGCGTCTATGGGAGCAAGCGAGGTTGAATTACGCAATGGCTGGTTACACAAAGACCCTCCTAACTGGCGTGTTAAATATTCTTACAGAGACATGGCGCGCAGGGCGTATGATGTATACGCAAAAAGAACAGGACTTCCCGTTTCTACCATGGAGTAAACATGCTTAAATATAACGTAAAAAAACAAACAAAAATAATTACAAAAAAAATCCCGTTCGATTCGTTGCCTGTATTCAAGGCGGGCGTGCCTGTTACTATTCCATTATCCGAACTGCCTAAATATTTGGATTTTTATAGCCTAAAAATATTGAGGTGGGACGATGATGTAAACGGGATATTAGTCAAGCAGGCAAGCGCATAAAATGACCAAGAAACAAACGGACGCGCAGGAACTCCCTGCGGTGCAAGGAAAAAGCAAAGAGTACGAAGTCGGCAATAAGAAGCCGCCTATGAAATCACGCTGGAAGCCAGGTCAAAGCGGCAATCCAAAAGGAAGCAATAAAAAGACGCGCAATAAAAAGTATCTTGAAGATTTAATAGACAAGATACTTAATGACGAGTCGGAAGTTACATTGCATGGCAGGAAACAAAAGATGACCGAAGAGGAAATAAATATTCGCCGCATCATGCGTGATAAGAATATCAATGGCTTTTTGACGTTCATGGAGCGCAGATACGGCAAAGTGCCGCAGGCGATGGAGGTGACGGGCAAGGATGGCGGCGAAGTAATTTTGCGGGTTGTGCGAGAGGAAACAAAGAAAATAGATGGTGCTTGAATTGGCTGTTCGGTTGCGCGTCCTGCATCCCAGGCAGGAGCTTATTAAAGTGAGTAAGGCGAAGCGCAAAATAGTGCGGGCTGGCAGACGCAGCGGTAAAACGGTTTACGCGGCAGATGAGGCAATAGAAAAGTTTCTTGATAACAAGCGAGTACTATATGGAGTACCAACAACCGACCAACTTCAAAAATTTTGGTTTGAAATTACAAGGGCGTTAGCAGAACCAATAGCAACGGGGGTATACAAAGTTGATAAGACCATGCACACCATAGAACGGGCGGGAACAGAAAACAGAATCAGGGCAAAAACCTGTTGGAATGCAGAGACATTGCGCGGTGACTATGCAGATTTTTTGATACTGGATGAAATACAACTTATGGCAGAGGACACATGGGGAACGGTGGGAGCGCCAATGCTATTGGATAACAATGGTGACTCAATTTTTATCTATACTCCCCCGTCATTACACTCGCGCAGTACAAGCAAGGCAATCGACAAGGGCTGGATTACAAAGTTTGTAAAGCAACACGCCGGTGACCAAAAAGGACGCTGGGAAATATTTTCTTTCACATCACATGATAATCCATACATATCAGCGGCGGCATTGGAGGATATTACAGAGGATATGAGCGCGGCGGCAATTAGACAGGAAATTTACGCAGAGGATATGGACCAAGCGCCGGGGGCGTTATGGCATAGGCAAAAGACGCTGATTGGGAATCAATGGGTATTGGGACTTGAAGAAAACAGGGTAATGAAAACCCCGGAACTTATCCGCGTGGTCGTCGGCGTTGATCCGTCTGGTTCATCCACTGGCGACGCTTGCGGTATAATAGCGGCTGGTATTGATGCAAATAGACATCATTACACAATTGAAGATAATAGCATTCAAGGAAGCCCCAATATGTGGGCACGCGAGGCCTGTAAAACATATCATAAAGTTAAGGCTGATGTGATGGTTGCCGAAAAAAATTACGGCGGTGAAATGGTTGAAAAGGTCATCAAAGACACAGACCCAACTATCAACGTTAAATTAGTATCAGCGACGCGCGGCAAGGCAGTGCGGGCAGAGCCAATATCGGCATTGACCGAACGCGGTACAGATCACATGGTTGGAGTTTTCCTTGACCTGGAGGATGAATTATGTTTGTGGGTGCAGGGTGACAAAAGCCCAAACAGGCTGGACGCTAAAGTGTGGGCTGATACCGAGTTGAATGTTTATTCCGGATCGTTGCCGAACAAACAACCCCTGCAAGATTCCAAATTCCGCAATGAGCAGGATGACGAGGTTGTAGGACGTTTCAAAAAATACTAACTCTTATACGGAGTAGAAAGATATGGACAATGGTAAATGCTTGGCGTGCGGCAATGCTTCCCGTCAAACTGTAGACCATGTACAACCGCTTGTAAAGGGTGGAAGTAATTATATAGACAACATTCAGCCCATCTGCGGCAAGTGTAACCGCTCTAAATGGATGAGTACAATTGACTACAGGCCTGATAAGGGCGAATTTGCAAGGAGATTAAGAAATGGCTAATACGGCTAGAAAGGATGAAATTGGTTTTACAGGATTGGTTGAGTATAGCGGCCAAATAAGGGATGATTTTTTACAAGAATTTCACGGTAAAAAAGCTTATGCCAGATTTAACGAAATGCGTCTAAATAACGCCACTGTCGGTGCTGGATTATTGGCGATTGAGTATGTTATCCGTTCAATGTCATGGGAGTTTATGAGCAGTGAAGACGCAGACCCCTGGCTTGAATTCATTCGGCAAGCGCGAGACAATATGTCGCAGTCGTGGAATGATTTCATCAGCGAGGCGGTATCGTTTGTCTGGGCTGGATATAGCATATTTGAAATTATCTACGACAGGGACAAAAACGGACAATGGACGTGGCACAAGTTCGCGCCGAGAGGTCAGGACACTATATATCAATGGTTGTTTGGAGACAACGGTTCGCTGGCGGGATTTAGGCAATTAGCCGCTCCCCGCTTTCAGGCAGTTGATATACCCATTGAAAAATCAATACTGTTTCGCACGCGGCTCGAAAAGAATAGTCCGGAAGGCCGGTCTTTACTTCGCATCGTATGGGTGAGTTATTATTACCTAAAAAATCTACAGCAAATTGAGGCGATAGGCTTTGAACGTGATGTAAACGGTATGCCGGTCATCAAATTACCCGAGGGTGCGGATACAAACGAAGACAGCGCAACCAGCGACTCAAGCAAGGCGGCGAAAATCGTACGCAATATGCGCGTGGACGAGCAGGCGGGGTTGGTACTTCCGTTTGGGTGGGACGCGCTGTTACTCAGCGGTAGTGGTAAGTCGTTTGACGCTTTGGCGAACGCAATAGACAGATATGAGAAGCGAATCGCAACGGCGTTTTTTTCTCAATTTCTTATGCTTGGACAGGATGGAGTCGGGTCAATGGCGTTGAGTGAGAACAGTACCGGTTTTTTCATGTCGGCTGTTAATTCCATTGCCGACATATTCAGCGAAACGTTTACCAAATATGCCGTTTATCGTTTGTTGAAATTGAACGGCGCGACCGAGGACGAGGCGCGGCGAATCAAATTAACTCATACGCCTGCCGCGAGTGTTGACCTTACCAAGATCGGAGCATTCCTGGCGTCAATTAAAGACATGATCACGTGGAACGCCGAGGACGAGTTATGGATACGCCAATTGGCGGGCGCGCCGGAGCGCGATGTGGAAACATTACAGACAGAGCGCGATACAATGGCTCAACAGCGCGCGGAGGCGGCTAAGATGTTTGCGCAAAGAACCGCAAATCCGCAAAACGATATAAAGTCTGGCGATAAACAAGACAATAGCAAGATGGACATATTTACTGCTGATGCGCCGGACAGTAAACGCCGCATAAAATTTGAAAAGCAATTTCAAAAAGAAATGTCTGCGTTTATGGATGGGCAGCGCAAACGCATTGTAAAAGCCGCGCGCGAGATGAGAAATGCTTAATTTATACGGTTCTCAATTCTGGCTGGATGAGGAAGGCTTGATGTGGGAGGCTATGTCAGAGGTATTCTTGCACGCCTTTTTTGCTGGCATAGAGGGCGGCACGGAAATACTTCCGCCTGAGTTCCGCGTGCTTATCAACTCCGACATGGTCAATACCAACGCGCTGAAATATGCGAAAGAATATAGATACGATCTGATAAAGAAAATTACAGAAACAACCCGCGAACAGACGCAGGACGCAATTACGAACTGGATACAAAGCGGAGACCCATTAAGCGTATTGGAAGATCAACTCGCTCCTATATTTGGTGAGACTCGCGCCGAGCGAATCGCGGTGACGGAAGTCACACGCATATTCGCAGAGGGTAATGCAAACGCCTGGAAATCTACTGGATTTGTGAATAGCGTGACATTCAATACGGCGCAGGACGATTTAGTTTGTCCGTATTGCTCGCCATTGGACGGACAGGAATTCGACGTTGATGATTATGGGCATAAGCCGCCAATTCATGTTAATTGTATTTTGCCCCATAATAAAATTGTGGCTCCTGGCTTACTAGCCGCAACCAAGTCTTTTTATGCTGGTAACGTCGTTGAAATAACTACCAAAAGCGGACGCAGGCTTACCGTCACCGAGCAACACCCTGTACTTACTACTGATGGGTGGGTTCTTGCCAAGTTCTTGAATGTAGGAGTGAATACCATACGCGCAGTCAACGGTCAGAGGATAGTGTCTTCCATCCACCCAGACTATGACTACAGACCAACCCGAATTGACGAGGTATTTTGTTCTCTTAAAAAATCTAACTTTATGTTGTGCCGAACTATGCCAGTGTCCCCCGAAGATTTCAATGGCGATGGGTGGAACATTTATGGCAATGTCGAGATTGTATACCCCAACCGCTTTTTGCTGGACAACACCATACCCAAAAAGTTGCTTCAACCAATCTGCAAGCATGGTCTCCGCTGGGACAATATGCGAGGCGTTACGCTCAATGCTGAAAGCGCGCTTAACTTTTTCAGAGAAAGAAACAATCCTTCCTTTAGCGGCAATGTGAGCCGCGGAAACTTGATTCCTTCTCTGGGATTCGCTCAGCGAAGCCCATTTGAGAGATTCGGATTCGGATTGATTTCTGGGAGTTATGCCAGCCTTGATCAACCGTTGCCTAAAAGTCCATCGATTGATTCCAGCCTCGCGCGCAAGTTTGTTCTCCGATTCTCCAACGACATAACGCTTGATGAGATTGTCAATATCGGGAACTTGGATTATTCTGGGCATGTTTACGATCTCCAAACTAAAGATTATGAATTATACACCTGCAATGATATTATAACGCACAATTGTAGATGCTGGAATTCTCCAGTTGTGAATGTCGAAGATGTATTAGTGCAGGTTGATGAGGCACTGAATGGCTAATAATATTATTTCTGTTGAACAGCGCGGTATGAAAGAAATACTTACTGCAATGCAGCATTTTCCGAAAGAATTAAAAAAAGTCAGTCAGATCGGGATGAACGCATCCATGCTTGTATTGTGGGAGAACGTGCCGTCGTATCCATCACAGCCCGAAGGCTCGACGTATGACAGAACCGGAACGCTGGGGCGAACGCTTGGCTCGTCCGAGTCGGGCGGTAAGGGCGGCGGTAAGCCTGATGTTTATACAGTTAAATCTTTGGGCGCAATGTCTGGTTATGAAGGTAATTTTGGCACAAATCTTAACTATGCTGAATATGTTATCGGCGAAGGGCAGGCAAAACAAAACGCGCATTGGTGGCATTTGACTGACATCATTCCGAAGGCAGAGCCAAAGATAACAAAAATATGGGAAGGCATTATGCAGAAATTAGCTGCGTTTCTTAATGCCAAAAGCAAATGAATATTGTTTTATTTGCAGAATTGTACTTACTATATCTATTCAGCGTTTACTGTATTTTCATGGTTTGGCATAAGGTGCTTTAAATGAGTGATATTGACCGTGAGTTTTGGATCACCGTCCGAGCTGCGCTGATAATGTTTGTCAGGGCAATTGAAAAGCGGTATGGATTAGGCGAGTATCATGATACAGTTTAAAAACAGTGTTATAATGCCGTCATAGTTGCCTGTAAGGGTGACACAGAATAAAGACGTAGTACATGCCGCGCCTTGCATCTTTCGAGATGTGAGGCGCTTTTTGTTTGAGATAACGTGCAAAACAGTACATACCTATATAGCGAGTTTACAACACTAAAAGCGGGAGACGGTTTTCGCTTGTTCCCTTTTGGGCGCGTGTACAAAGGCGGCAAGGCGCACGACATCACACCCGAATTCGCAAAGAGCGTTAAGCTGCCTCACTTTGCGGCAGCCATAAAACTTGGAAGCCACGAAGACACAACCCCCGCAGGGGGGTTCATCACAGCTTTAGAAGTTCGTGACGATGGATTGTATGCAATACCAGAATGGAACGAAGCGGGACAAAAAGCAATAGATAACGGGGCGTTTAGATTCAATAGCCCTGAAATTTTATGGGATGGCGGTTTGGAAAATCCGAAAGATGGCAGCGTTATACGCGCTCCGATGATTGTCGGTACAGCCCTGCTTCATACCCCCCATCTTGGAAATGACGCGGCATTATACAGCGTCGAGCCTATTACACAGGAGATAAAAACAATGGACGAAAATATTAGCGTTCCCCGCAATTTGTGGGATAAGTTTACTGCCTTCCTTGACTCGAAGATCACTCCGCCCGAACCGCAGAAAGTCGATGTTATACCCGAAGACTATACGGCTCTTAAGAGCGAGAATGAAAAATTCAAGGCGGAGCAGACCAAGCGCGAAAACGCAGACAAGGCCGCCACACTCAAGGCGGGTATTGTTACCGAACTGCAAAACAAGGACAATTTCGGCATGTCGTATGTGGAACTTAAAGCCGCAGACGAAGCCGCTACCGTTCTTGCTGGCATGAGTACCGAGCAGCGCGATTGGGTTATGAAAAACTTCCGCGCTTTCATCGTGCAGATCGACACGACCAAACTCACTACCGAAAAAGGCAGCGAAGGGAATGCAATCGAAGACCCGAAAGCCGCCTTCAATGCGCTGGTTCTGAAATATAGCGCGGAGAAGCGCGTGGATTACAACGCCGCTTTCGAGATCATAAAAACCGAAAATGCCGATTTATTCGCTTCGGCGTTTGTCAAGAAGGAGAAATAAAATGGCATACGGACAAGATTACGACACTTTAGCGGGACTTGTTGCCAATAGCACGGGTCTTGCAACCTCACAGTTTTTAGCCGTGAAGCTGGCTTCAACCGTTGGGCAGGTTGTTTTGGCTGGCGCGATGAATACCACAACCGGTCCCGCAATGTATGCGGGAATTTTGCAGAACGCGCCAGGCGGAGGCGAGGAAGCCGAGGTCGCTTTTAGCGGTATTTGCAAAATGATGGTCGCAACATCCACCATCGCAATTGGCGACCGAGTCGGTATTAACAGCACATCGAAAGGCAATGACGCGGGAGTAACTGACAATGTCTTTTTTGTTGCTCGCGCTTTGCAGACCTCGGGAGCCGCAAACGATATTATCACCGTTGACCTCGCAGGCAACGGCGGACGGAGGTACTAAACCATGTCTCAACCTACTGGTTCATCCATTCAAGCGGTTGACCCCGTCCTCACCAATATGCTCTTGGGGTACATGCAGGCTACAAGTCGTTTTGTTGCCGGTAAAGTATTCCCTAAAATCGGCGTTGACAAAAAGGGTTTCACCTATTACATCCTGACCAAGAAGTATTGGTTCGTGGATGAAATGAAGACCCGCGCCCCGGGCGGAAAATTTGCCCGCTCCGGTTATGGCGTTGAAACCGCCACCGGCGCTGCAATTCTTTGGGGGTTGGAGCATCCAATTGCCGATGAAGACCGCGCAAACAACCAAATGGCCATGTCGTTGGAGCAGACCGGCTTACGCTGGCTCGCACAGCAAAGCCTTATCCGAAAGGAGCGTGCTTTCGCCGCCGACTTCATGACGACCGGCGTTTGGGGAACCGACGATAGCAATGCAACAACCGATTGGGACGATTTCACGTCCGGCGACCCCGTTAATGACGTTTTGACCGCCCGCCGCACCGTCAGTCTGAATACCGGCGTTGGGGCAAACACGATGGTTCTTGGTACGATTGTCGATCAGGCAATCAAGAATCATCCCGACATCATTGATCGCGTGAAATATACCCAGGTTGCAACTCAGACAACCCTCGAAGGAATTTTAGCCGCCGCATTTGGCGTCCAGAATTATTGGGTAGCCGAAGCGTCATACAACAGCGCAAATGAAGGTCAGTCAATGACCGCCGCCGCTGTAATTGATGACGACTGCCTTGTGACCTACGTCACCCCGACCCCTGGGATTATGGAAGCCTCCGCGGGCTATACCTACTCATGGGACGGCGGCGGCGGGCTTGGTTCCATCACTCAGTACCGCGAAGACCAGACCAAGAGTGACGTTCTTCAACACTCCGAAGCATGGGATCAAAAAGTTGTCGCAGCTGACACCGGATATTTTTTCTCGGATGTAGTGTAACAGGAGGCGTGTCATGGCACATCCTCAGAACAGCCCGCGAGGGTATTTCTCGAAAAAGCGAATCGACATTGGCGGAGTGGAGCAAACCTATAACTCCACCGCCTTGCTTTTGAGCGTCGGTATTCGTTTGAACGGCAAAGCCGCAGGATTACTCACGTCCAATTCAACGGGCGTTAACTTTCCCGGTGCGGTATTTCTTGGAGGCCAGGCGACAGTTGGGAAAGTGACCGCGAACTCCACGGCGCTTGTTCTTCCCGCGACTGGTTTTCAAATGGCCGCATTGACCACGCTGAAGATCACATCCAATTCAACCGGTGTAAAGATCGGCACGAAGTACATTTCAGGCAATAGCACAGGCAACACAACCACTTAATGAATGAGCGGGCGGGCGGCGTACTCCGTACCGCCCGCTTGTTCAACCCGATAAAATCGGGAGAAAGCATGAGTACGCATGAAGAAAAAAGAATACACCGGCTCTGTCTACTTTGCCGTAGTCGGTAGTGAAACCGAAAACGGGCAATGCAGGGACAGCATTGAAGTAATAAAACGACGCAAAGGCGATACCCCGCCGATTTATGTGCGGGCGACAAAGGGCTATGAAGCCCGCCAAATGCACCTTAACAATTGGTACGATAAAACAAGCAGCGAGTTTATTTTGTTTCTTGATTCAGACATGATGTTTCCAGTTGATACGCTTGAAAAGTTGCGGAACCATAAATTACCCTATGTCTCAGGCTTTTACATGCGGCGCACATTCAACCCTGTCGCTCCTGTGTGGTTTGAGAATGGCGAGCCTGGCGCAATGCCGATGAAGCCGTTTACATTTGTTCCAGAAAAAGACAGGTTGTATCCAATTGGCGCAAGCGGCTGGGGGTGTATCCTGATACACCGCGATGTCGTGACGGCGACCCGTAAAATTCTGAAAGGCGAGCTGGACATTATCGAGGATGATATGGACGTAGCCCCTTATGATTTGCCAAGAATTGTGAAGGCTCTTGCGTCTGGAGACATCAAAGCTTTGCGTGAGGAAATCCGCCCCCTCCGCATGGTAAAGGATATTGTCGGCTCTGACATTCGTTTTCCATTTTACGCAAAACTGACGGGCTATCAACTCTGGGGTGATAGCGGCGTGAATTGCGGACATGTGGTTAATTATCCGATACGCATGGAGGATTACATTAACCAACCCGCTCATGTAGTGCGAAGTTTGTCCATCGCCATGCACGAGCAAAACAGCAAGGAAATCGAACGGTTGCAGAAAGCGAGAAAGGCATGAAGCGCATCCATTTTGTAGTTCCCTATCAATCCGCCGCCATGAAAAGAATGTCGCTTCCGCTTATCAATGAACTGGCAAAACTCTACGGGGTAACAACAAGCGCGGAAGTAGATATAACCGCAGACCTGAATTATCACATCCCCTGGCACACAATAGCTGGATTTGAAAAGACGAGTAATGGAAAACACGCAATTACGTACACCCACTGCAACGTCGGAAGCGAGGATGCTTTAATAGATGCGTGTGAGCGAGCCGACCTGATAACCTGCATGACGTTTACAGGACGCAACGAACTTATTGAGATGGGCGTAGACCCCGCAAAACTATGGGTTATCTATGCCGCCGCAGATCAATTCAGTTTTAGAAAACGTTTGATCGGGATTGTCGGACACCCACAGCCAAACGGACGCAAACGTGAAGGATTATTGCTCGATTTGGCTTGGAATTATGACATGGCGCCTTATCAGTTTATTTTTGTTGGCACTGGCTGGGATGATGTGGTAACAAAGCTGAACTCTCTCGGCGTGGCGGCAAAAGAATATAACGCAGAATCAGACGAGGCGATTCGCCTGTTCTACCAGCAAATTGATTTGTTTCTGGCTACAGGATACCGCGAGGGTGGCCCGCTCCCACTGCTTGAAGCAATGGCGTCAGGCGCCAATGTATTATCCCCCCGCTTTGGATACGCCGCCGACTTGCTCGAAGACGATCAACTTTACGATGGCGTTGAAGATTTGGCAAATAAACTTGAAGCGTTTACAACCCCCTACACATACCGTCATAAACTGGCGCGCGCGTGGAGGTGGCAGGATTATTGCGGCGAACATGCGCTTATATTCGGAAGATTGCTGGGCGAATCGGTAGACTTATATCCTGAGTATGGCGCAAGTCGTTATGCTCAAATATTGGACATCATAGACGAAACAAAGCCTAAAAGTATTGTAGAGATTGGCACATGGAGCGGCAGCCGCGCAGTCCAGATGATACAACGAGCCGCAAAGCACCGACCAATAAACGAGATATGCTATCAAGGCTTTGATCTTTTCGATACACAGACAGGCGAACAATTCAGGCGCGAATTGTCAAAGGCTGGATGGGAGCGCGCAATAGTTGAAAAGCGAATAAAGGCAACAGGCGCAAACATTGAACTTGTAGAAGGCGACACAAAGAAGACGCTGTTTGTAAAACGGAAGTCAGATTGTGATCTCATCTTTATTGATGGTGGTCACTCCGAAGATACGATCCACAATGACGGCATGATAGTTACTTGCATGAAGGGTGGCGTGATTGCCGTATTCGATGATTACTATCATGCGGGCAAGCCTGAAGGCGCAGGCTGCAACAAGTTTATCAACGCGCTGGATAAAGAGCAATTTGAGATTACGCATCTACCGGTATTGACCACCGCCTCCGATGGGCGCGTGATTGGAATGGTGAAAGTACAGAGGAAAAATGCCGACTTATTTTTACAGCGACGGGACGCACTCACAGGAAGTAGAACATTCTATGGTGTATACAACGATAGTTTTCTGTCAGGTGTGTGGGGTTCCGATGCACCGCGTACCGCAGGCGAATAATATCATCTGGCGCGGACTGCCTCCCCATTTGGCAGATGCCCGTCCGCCCGATATTCAGAACTTTATCAATACCGCGTCAGAGCGACGCGCAAAATATTTGGACACAGAAAGGAAAAAATAAAATGGCTAAGAAAATTGTACAGGACTTTGAAGAGGGTCGCGCCGTACCTACACAGGAACTTGTGGAGATGACCGAGGAACCGCGCAAAGCGGGCAAGTTTATTGCAACCGCCCAGTTTGAACTAAAGCGCGGATACAAGACCGTTGAGTACAAAGCTGGCGATGTATTCCCCGTCCCTGAAGACTGGACGTGGGATGCCGCGTTTGATGAGTTTCGTAAAGTGAACAGAAACGCCAAAGGCGAATCAAACGGGATTGCTTTCTCTGTTCCGTTGCCGGTATTGGATGAAAAAGGAAATTTGAAATATCTGGATTCGCGGCGCGTAATATTGCCGCTCAAAGAGGCTTAATATGGCAAAGCGAAATATTCCCGCAAGTTTAGTGGCTGTTGGTTTTCAAGCCACATCGCAAAGCAACACAACCGCACAACTACTCAACACAACAACCCGCGTCGCTCATGTTTTTAATATTTCCGTCGAAACTCAGGCAGTGAGATACCGCGCTGATGCGGTCGCGCCTGCGCTGACGACTGGCGTGTTACTTGCAGTCGGTAATCACTGGCTTGAGAATGTTCCAGGCGCCGGATTGCGTTTCTTTCGCGCCGCTGGTGGAACATCAAAACTCAGTATCATGGCGTATAAATACACAGGAGAATAATGGCAATCCGAAGTGATTCTTTCGCGTCCACAACCGAGGTAACGGCATTCACCCGCCATCTACTTGGTGGACAGTCTGCCTACAACTCAACCACCCGCCCGACTGTTACGGACGTTGAAAAAATCATAGACAGGGCGAGCGGCGTTCTGAATACGACCCTCGCTTTTGTTGGTTTTAATCCCGCCTCTGTTCGCGCCAATACCACTGCGAAACTTGCCTGCGATGACTGGATAGCGCAAGAGTCGGCGAAGCAGGTTGAATTGACCCAGCAAGGTATGGGCTACAGCGCAAGCGAAAACAGCAGGATTGCAGCGTTTAATATGAATGAAAAGACTGCGTATGAATTTGTAATAGGCAAGAAGCTGGGATTTATTCAACTCGGTATCGCGCAAAATTACAAAGCCTCTGATGGTTTGCAGTATACGGGTCTTGACGCGCAAAACATACGCGCTGACCCTGATGATACAGCGTTGGAGCAACCCAAGTTCCTGCGCGGGCAATGGGATACGACATGAGCGAAAGCGCAGGATTAACCCTTATTGAAACACAGATAAAAGCAGCGACAGGTTTCAGCGCAGACAATGTTTCGATTTGCAATTGGGGCATTCGCAATTCCGGCAAGAGCGACCATTACGCTATCATCCGACCCGGAAAAGTAGACCGTACCGCTCTTTCGTTTACCGTTAAAGACAATGACTATCAAACGATCGTCGAAGTCTGGCAGCAAATAGGAACGGGTGACGCGGCGGCGGTAACATTGATTGGGCACGTTGATAATATTACAACGCGCCTTGACCAATATCGGAAAATTGCGGACACCACAAAGGCAATACGAGATATGAATGTTATCGGATACGATGAGGTGAAGGAACGGGTGGCGCAGGACGGCTCGGTAAACTGGATTGTCCGTAATATTATCCTGCAATGGCAGGAAGAGGAGAATATAACCTATGCAGAATAAAGAAAAAGAAAGGCAGATCGAAAAGTTAAAACGGCAGGTAAGGCAGTTTGAGGCAAAGGGGTACACCGACACGGCTGCTCATCAGATGCTTGCGAACTTGCTGAAATCCGCCGATGGCGTATCCGTCCGAAGCGCCCCAGTGGCGAAGCAGGAGAAAAAAGAAGATGGCAAACAAAATTTATAAAGACTTGCGTATAAAAATCGATGGGGCGGCGGCAACGCTGGTTGATATTACAGCTTACTTGTCCAGCGCGTCAATTCGAGCGGTACAGGATACGATTGAGGACACCGGACTTGGCGACGAGGAGCGGTCGTATTTGTTTGGTTTGGCTGGCGCGTCCATTCCACTTGCGGGCATGGTGAACACCACCACAGACGCGATCTTCGGGCCGCTTATCGGCAATCGCACTACCGCCACAAAGACCATCGAATATCGGGCTTATCCGACCAATTCGACGGGCAGCGTTGGTCGTTTTTACAACGGCGAGGTACTCGTTACCTCGGTTGAATATTCCGGCTCTGTGAACAGCCTGGAAACATTCAGCGCAGAGGCGACCTTTGACGGTTTGGTTAATCGCACATCCGTGCAACTTGTATAAAAAGAGGAAACAATGGCAAACAAAATTTATAAGGACATGACAATAAAAGTGGACGCGCCGAACTCGACAGGCACGCTGGCTCTGGTTGACATTACAGCTTACTTGTCCAGCGCATCAATTCGAGCGGTACAAGACACCATCGAAGATACTGGATTGGGCGACGAAGAACGCAGTTATCTGTTCGGTCTTGCTGGCGCGTCCATTCCGCTTGCGGGCATGGTCAATACTACGACTGACAATGCTTTCGGGCCACTTATCGGTAATCGTACCACCGCAACCCGAACCATTCAGTATTCGGCTTATTCAGGCCGTGTGTATCGTGGTGAGGTATTGATTACCTCGGTTGAATATTCCGGCAGCGTCAACAGCCTGGAGACGTTTTCATCAGAGGCAACCTTTGACGGAGTAATGACTCGTACCAGTGTCGCGCTCTAAGCGCAGAAAGAAGTTTGAAATGGAACTAAAAAAATTTGAACGGGAAAATCCTATCTGTGAATTCTCCATACCCGCCCGCCCTACCGTGCGCCAACAAATGGAATACTTTTCAGCAACTGCGGGCGTGGATAGAAATCAAATGCTAACTCGTTATTGGCTCGGCGCAGCGGTTCTAATTCAAGAGTGGAAATGTGAAGCGATTCCACAAATTGACGTTGACCTTGATGGCATGACCAACCCGGAACAATCGGAATTACTGGTATGGGCCGCCATGCGGGTAAAATCCTACATGGACAAATTGGAAAACATTCCAAAAAACTAATAGAGGCGGTGGTGGATTGTGCTTACGGTGTAGGCTTACCACCGCCTGAGTTAAGGATAGGCTGGCAGTGCGAACGGTGGAGTTGTCTGCCAGAGGCCGGCGCGTATCTGGATCAGGATTGCGCGTTTATGTATCGCATGACAGGCGCTATGAATGTATACGGTGTTTTAATGCGCTGGCAAGGCGCAAACACCAGGACGATTCACTCGCTCTCTGATAGCGATAGAAAAATACTCAGACACTTAAAAGATATGGGACTCATGTTTAACTAATGGCGACCGTAGATATTATCGTAAGAATGATAGACCAGACGGGGGCGGTGTCTAACAAAACCATTGCCAATTTGAAAAGCATGGCTGCTGGTTTTGTGTCTTATGCTGCCGTTGCGGTTGCCGCAGGCAAGGCTCTTAATTTTGTAATTACTCAAGCGGCAGAGGCTGAATTAGTTAATGCAAAATTAGAGGCGGCATTAAAATCAACAGGGGGCGCGGCGGGAATGACGGCGGACGAACTTGATAAGCTGGCTGTAAATTTAAGCCGCATGTCAATCTACGACGATGAAGCAATCAAAGGGTCGGAAGCTCTTTTACTTACATTCACGAAAATAAGCAAGGAAACATTCCCAGAAGCGGAGCAAGCAATATTAAATGTCGCATCTGCGATGGGGGGAGATTTACAAGGCGCGACAATTCAGGTAGGTAAGGCGCTAAATGATCCTATACTTGGATTAACATCACTTTCGCGTGCAGGCATACAATTTACAGATGAACAAAAGAAAATGATTAAGACGCTTGTTGAAACAGGCGATACGCTTGGCGCGCAAAAAATAATACTTTCAGAACTTACAACGCAATTCGGTGGACAAGCGGCGGCGGCGGCAAATACCTATACAGGCAGGATGACGCAGCTTAAAAATGAAGTCGGGAATTTAGGTGAAACCGTTGGAAATGATTTATTGCCTGATTTAATATTTTTGGTTAAGAATTTGCGGGAAGGCGTTGAATGGACTAACAAAAATTACGAGGCGTTAAAAAAATGGGGTAATGGTATTCTGTGGATAATCAATCCATTTATGCAGCTTTCAAAAATTGCAGGAAAAGGATTGAGGGGACTTGTTGAAGACACGGATGCGGCCGGTAACGCCGTTGATGAGTTTGGAAATTCAACTTCCAGCACTGCGGCAGACGTGGCAGCCTTTGCGGAGTCTGAACGTGTGGCTAATTTAGCCTTAGCAGCTCAAGAAGCGGTTATCAAATCCGCCGAAGATGCGCTGAATGATTATAAAGACATGCTCGACGAAGTATCTCAGGCTAATCTTGACATGGAGAGCACGAGCAGGGAAGTTGCAGATTTTCAAAAAGGATATGATAAAGATCACGCAGATAGCATTGAAAATTTAAGAGAAAAACAAAGAGAATATTTTGATGCAGTTTATGAGTTCGGAAAAAATAGCGAAGAAGCGTTGTCTGCAAGCGAGGGTGTAGCAGAGGCGCAAAAGGGAATACAGGAGCTTGAGGCAACCTGGCACGAGTCCGCCAATAACATGATTTATGACATGATACTCGTTGGTGTATCCGCTGGCGGCCTGTTGGACAGCGAACAAAAAGCATTGGACGAATACGCGGTCAAGGCTGGTATAAAAACTCAGGCAGACATTGACGAGGCGAACAGGCGGCGCGAGATTGCAGATTCTACAATTGCCGGCATCTTACAAAGTGAAGATGTATTGGCAGAACAAAAAAGAGTGGATGCGGAAACAGAACGACTCACAAATGAAATAGTGAGTTCTGAAGCGATAGCGGCGGCGGGTGAACAAGAGGCGGCGATAAATAATGTCACCGCGTCTATTGACAGCGCGACGCAATCGTATATTGCGATGGCGGAAGCGGCGCGGGATGTGGCGGCAACCGCCTCGTCCATTCCGCCTGTTAGCGGCGGCTCATCCACTCCCCCGTCAACGGGCGGTGGAAATAAACGCGATAGTGGAGGTTGGGGCATGGCTGGCGTGGAGTACATGATCGGAACTGGCGCTCAGCCTGAAAAATTCACACCAACGCAGAACGGATATTTCACGCCAAACGCTGACAAGAAAGGCGCTGGCGGTGGTGCTACCTATATTTTTAATATTACAAACGCGAAACCAGAGTCGTCTGAGAACTCCATCCGAACCGCATTAAAGAACCTGCAATATTTGGGAGTAGCAGAATGACAACTAGTTTCACCTACGGCGGCACTGCATTAACCAGCTTCGGTAAAGTGACAAATGCTGACCCGTACCTCGACCAGGCGGAGCGGGTTGGCGATGATATAAAAATCCCTCTTGACGACGGGAAGATATTTACAAAGAAATATTCTGACAGCCGCTCCATATCCATCGGCATGGTGATAAACGCGGCAACGGCGGCGGCTCTAGAAACGTCTATTGACAATCTTAGAAAATTACTTGCGCCGCGAGCCGAGCAAACATTAGCAATGACGATGGAAGATGCGAGTGTGAGGAACATCAGCGCAACGGTTAATAAAGGCTTGCAGGTAAACAGATTATCGCCAACCATCGCCCGCGTGGTTATTCAGTTTGATTGTGCATACCCGTTCTGGCGGTCGAATACTTTGTACGAGGTTACATCCGACGCGATAGACGGCACACCCACCCCGCAGACGTTGACGGTAGTCAACGGCGGCGCGGCGCAGGAAAGAAACCCGACATTTTTGTTGACAGGCCCCCTGCGTAACATTGTTTTTTCTTGCACGGTGGACGGTGTTTTGCATACCCTCACCTACACAGGCACGATAGCGGCAGGCGCGACCGTGACAATTGGCAAGACCAACAAAGAGTACTATGCTACTCACAGCGTATCTGGTTCGGTGATTGGTAATGTATCTCATTCGCCCGTATCTGAGTTAATGGTTTTTGCGGTAGGAAATAACGCCTGTACGATTGCTGATGCTGATTACGGCGGCGGAACTTGCAAAGTATCATTCTATCCTCCCTTCGCTTAACTTAAAAGGAAATCATGGCAAATACAGACGGTTATCAGTGGAGATTGGTAGGGACAGGTCTCACCGCAGGTGCGACAGATCCAATTTTACCCGTCACATCATCACATTTTTATTTTGTCCTTAACGACGCTGGAAGCGGCGAATGCTCTATCCCGCTAAAATCGGCGGCGGCAAGTATGGTAACTGAAGGCAAGCTGGCTGTATTGTATTATCGCGGATCTATCCACGCCAGTTTTTTTGTAGAGAATATCCGCAAACGTCACGCAGACGCGGGCGAGGCGGCGGGGCAGTATCTATCCATGAGCGGACGCGGCGGGATGATTTTGCTCGAACGCGCCGAGATTTGGAGCGGCGGGACAAACGAAAAGACACGCGAATTTACAGCGGTTGCAAAAGCCAGCATCCTGCGGACGTTGATTCTTGAAGCGCAGGCGCGCGGCGGACTGTCTACTGTAACGATGGATTTTGATGAAACCAATGACAGCGATGCGGTCGCGTGGACTGACAGCGAAACATACAAACTTAATGTAGGCATGAAATTGATTGATCTCGTGCATCAATTCGCCGAAACAGGCGTTGATTTCGAGATGAATTATTCTGGGACTGGCTTTGTTTTGTCCGCGTATAAAAACGGGATTGGGACAGACATAAGCGCAACCACCTATTTTAGAACTGGCACGAATTGTCAGGAGGTGGATACCGACCAGCGCGGAAATGACATTAAAAATTCCCTGCTTGTTGCTTATAAAAACGGAGAGGTACTGGTAGAGGACAGTACGTCAATATCTGCCTATGGCAGGCGTGAGGAAGTTATAAACGCGGATTTTGCACAGACTGCCACAAGCGCAACCACTTATGGCGCGGCGGTGCTGGCAACAAAAAAAGATCCGCTCGTTGGCAGAACCATCAGGGTATATGACGGTGTGCCGCCATACATTTTTGTGAATTACATTTTAGGTGACACCATCGCGCTGGACATTGAAGGGACAGTGACGGACGATAGGATACTTGGGATTCAATGTGGCTTTGACGGGAACGAATATTCAAATATCGTAATCGAGTTGAATTCGCTCATGCTCGATAAAAAAATAAAAATGGCGCAGGATATTGAGCGTCTGAAAAATCAAATGCAGGCAGCGCACGACGCGGGTTTGCTGGAGGTTAGTTTTTGGGCTAATCTAGCCGCACCAGAGTTTTCGCTTCAAAGAAATTCAATTGTATCGGGCGATAAATTTTATGTGGCGTGTGCCTATGCACTCTGGATGTATGATATTCCATCGGGGATCTGGAGCAAAGCGCCGGGGGTGGAAGGGGTAAGTACAGTTAATATGATAGCGGCAATTGGAACTGACATTTATATTGCCGCATTTGGTTTTTGCTATAAATATGATACATTGACAGACACGCGAACCACTATCGGGATTGTGGCGGTCGGGGTTGATCCATATGCCCTTAAAATTGTGGCAATTGGAACGAATGTATATGTAACAGGTGATTTTGAAACCATTGATGGAGTTGCAATTGATGTAATTGCTAAATACAACACATTGACAGATACGTGGAGTGATGTAAGCGGCACTATGACTGGAATGCTTACCGGTAATTACTCGTTATATCTTTATGGTCAAGACATCAACAGCAATATTTGGAGATGGGATAATTCGAGTTGGACGCAGTTAGGAACATGGACGGGTGGATTAGTCATGTCGGTTGCTGAATACAGCGGCAACCTATTAGTTTGCCATACGACAGCGGGAATCTCGACAATCTCGGAATGGGATGGGGTGAGTTGGACAACCTTTGTTGGGAATATAACAGGCACTATTTACGGTATCGCCGTCTATCTGACCGATATTTATGTTTACGGAAATTTCACCGATATTGGAAATTACATTGCCAGATATAGCGGCGGATATTGGAGCGCATTAGGAACTGGATTAAATAATTTTGAATTGACCTACGTGCCTTCCATTAGCATCTATGATCGTGATATATATGTGACGGGCGATTTTACAACTGCTGGCGATAAAGTGGCGGTGGGGGCAGCCGCGTATATAAATAATTTTGAGAATTTGATTGAGTATTTGGAAAATTCAGGTAGTTTCGACATGGGCGCGGCAATCCATAATGCAGCCGTGTCCGCGATCACAGACACAGATGAGATGGGTTTTTGGGAAGCAACAGTCAACACGCTCCGGAAAATAACCTGGGCGAACATCGAAGCGACACTCAAAACTTATTTTGACACGTTGTATGTCGCGCTGACTGGCGACCAAACAGTTGCAGGCGTGAAAAGTTTCACCTCGGCAATCGTGGCGGGCAATCATGCCGTCAGCCTGGGCGGCGAGGGCGATCTGGAAATGTTCGCGCCAACCGGTGCAAATCCAGCAATCATCCAACACGCTTTCGGCGGGGTAGTCGGTTTTGTGGGTATGACAGCGGATGGAACAGAAGCATCTCCAACCGCAGTGCCAAGCGGAAAAGTTTTATATAATGTCGCGCCCTACGCCCACGATGGCGTTGGATATTACGCGGATGCACACCTGAAAAATGTGGCGGCGGAAGCGCACGATGCCACTCATCATGGGACGAAATGGACATTGTGGGCAACGCCTCTCGCATCAACTGCCGAACAATTGATAGCTACAATCGCTCCACCCTCTGCTCAGTATAAATATCTAATATCAAGCGCGGCTCCATTTGCGTATGCGGAGAGCGTGGGGGCGTTGAACATCGCAAGTGGAAAGACTCTGACGGTATCTAATTCAGTGACCATCAGCGGAACGGATGGAGGCATTACATCTCTTGTTGTGACAAGCGGCAAAACATTGACACTGACGGCGGTTGACAACTGGAATCTGACTGTACCGGGTACAGGCGTTGCATTGGTCAAGGCAACTGCGCTTACAGCTGGATATATCCCATTTGGCATTGCGAATAATCTGGTGGGGGAGAACGCGAAGTTGTTTTGGGATAATGCGGATAATATCTTAGACGTTGATGGAATTGTTTCATCTACAAACTCATCATTTGTCAGTGGAAAAGGGGCGTTTATAGCGTTAGGAGCAAACCCCTCCATAATACAGAGAGACCAGAGAATTACTGACTCTGGATTTGCACATTCAATATCACAAAGTTTTGCAGATAATCTTAATAACGCACTATCCTCAAAACTTCTTGATTATGGTGTTTATGGGAATATGAATTCAGGGACAACTCCACCAAGCACATATTACGCATACTTTAGTGTAGGTGTATCTTCGGCATACAACAATACATGGATGCGACTCTATGATGGGACCAGCAAAATAGTTTCTTTTGACGGTATAGTTGGATTCGGGACGATATTACCAGGCGGGCGTTTACACGCACTCGGCGCAACCAGCGGGATAACTGCAATTTTTAACGCAGGGGCGACTACACCAGGAGATATACTACAATTAAGAAATTCTAGCGAAACGGTTTTGACATCGTTTAACTCAACCGGACTATTAAAAGTTTTTGCAGGCATCGCAGACGGAGTTAATATTACAGTCCAAACAACAACAGGCACGAAATTTGGCGCAAGCGACACGGCGAAAATATCCGTGTATAATGCTACGCCTATCATTCGGCAGAATCACATTGTCGATGCAACAGATGCCGCATCAGCAATAACGCAAATCAATGCGGTTTTGATCGCATTAGAAAATTTCGGTATTTTGAAAATTGCATAGGAGAATCAAATGAAACAAATCGAACTAAAACAATTGCAGGGTGACGGCGGACTGGTCATTGATTATCGCTCCGTTCTGACTGACGTAATCAAGCATCATCCGCAGGGCATCACACTGGATGAAATGGGTAAGGCTCTGCGCGTACTGAATACACTGAAAACCGCTGGCGATGTGCTGAAACTTGAGGATGCTGATTGGGAAACATTGGTCGGTTATCTGCGTGCGTATCCGTTTGGCATTGTGGACGAGAAATTATTGGAACTCAAAGCGGATGTCGAGAACGCTGAGGAGATAAAATTATAACAATCAAACTTGTAGACCTATGGAGAATACAATGGCGAACACGTTTATCGTAAAGCAAGACCACGCAATTGATGTGTCGTACTATGAGCCTATTTGGTATGAACGTGCAGACTATGGCAAAGTTAACCCAAAGCCAAAGCATGTCATTGCTCGTGCCACCTACGGCGTAAGACAGGATACCGAGTTCGTCAACCATTGGAATTACTGGCGCGATAAAGGCGTTCCAGTTGCCGCCTATCATTACTGGTACGGAGTTCCTATGTATTCTGGACAAACCGCATCAGATGGAATTGGAGATCAAGCCGAGAATTTTATAAAGCAAATCAGACTGGCTGGATATACAGGCAAGGAAAAGTTGTGGCTTGATTTAGAGGAATATGGCAACACATCTGTTCCAAATGGCAAGAATTACCGCAATCTGGTGAAACAGTGGCTCGATCATGTAGAGCGCGAAATAGGACAAAAGCCTGGGATATACTCACGCAAAGACCAACTTGAACGCATGATGATAAATAATCTTATGCCTGATTGGATCAACAACCATGACATGTGGTGGGCGTGGTATCCCGATGGACCTTATATAGACAAAAATATTTGGTTTCCAACATCGACAAAATACCGCCCATCTTGGTATCATCGTGAACCGAAAGTGTGGCAGTATAGCGACGGAGGATTTATAGACGGGTTTATAATGAAGGACAACCACCAGCCGACCACGTATGATTTCAACGTCATGCTGGATGGATATTTAGAAAGTCTTGGAGAAGTTGTCATTCCACCAGACGATCCACCAACAGGAGAAACAATGATTACGGCAACAGTAAATTCAGATGTATTAAATTTCAGATCCGCGCCAGTTGTTTCAAGCGGCAATATTTTACCGCCTCAGGTAGTGATGAACGACAAACTCGAAGGCGATGTTATCACTGCCGAGAACTGGATGCACGTCACAAAAGTTAATGGCGTGGCGCGTGTGGGCTATGTAGCGGCATGGCTTTTAAGGGACATAGTTAATTCAACCCCTCCGCCCACTGGGTTTCCCGTTTTACACATGACCGCTACTGCGGATGGGTACGAAACAAAGGCATTTGATTTGAATCCATTATGACGGATATAAATCTGCGTTTCACCATTTCGATTGATAAACCCCGCCGTCTTTGGTGGATTCTACCCGACGATATGCTTGACCCGCCCGTAGAACGCGAGGGCAAACCAATGACCTGCCAGTATCGTCCGCAAAAGACGATCAATTTTACGTCCGAGTTGCAGAACTTCATCTTCGGCTTGAACAGGTCAGATAACGAGGCGAGAGACCACGCCGCATTTGCGCCGTACAGAGATACGTGGAACACAGTAGGAAAATTTAGCGATGGTTGTTATAACTACATCACGGGCGAGGGCGATATAAACCAACCCGCAAAAATGGAAGTAAATATCGGGATGCGGGCAAACGTTGTCTCTGGCGAGCCTGTGATTTCGGATGGGAGTATGGGGATACCCGCTGGAATACCTGTGCTGAAAATCGAAGTGCTTGATCCGAATAATTTACCAGCAAATATATCTTATTTTGGAAACGAACATCTTGTCCATCATCAGATTATAGGTAAAGGAATTGCGAACGGAAGCCAGGGACGCAATCCGTTCCCTCAGATGGGCGGGCGGATCGTTGCGCCTTATAAGCCCTGCTTGACAGCCCTCATCAGTCCCGTGCCTTTGTATATCAGGATGGATGAATTAAAGGAAGTGGCGAGCATTCCGAATCCCTATAATCCCGCGTGGCTGTGGTGAAACAATGAAGAGGTTTACAAAACGCATGGAAGACAAACACGATATTCCCGACATGAACGGAACTATAAACGACCTGTTGGTTATTATCTCAGGCCCTCTGCGAACGCAAAAACAAAATGCAGAGGCAATACGAAATATAGCCAAAGTAATTTTACACACCTATATGCTAGAAAAGAAAATTTTAGAAGAGTTGCAGACAGGCTCAACTGCCAAGAGAATATTTCTCGACAAGGTTGTTCCGCAGCTGGCGACGTTTGCGATCCTCGGACTGTTGTGGATCCTTTTTCAAAACGTAAAACCGTAAATTCCGGGTGCGCTGCCCGTGAAATAATAAGGAGATAAAAATGTTTGATTTAGTTTTACTTGCCGCGATCACAGCGTTCTTCAAAGAACGCCTCGGACTGAAAGGGAGCTATGTGATCCTTGCCGCCTTCCTGGTTGGATTGTTCATTTGGCTCTCCCCGCAGATCGGACTGGCGTTCCCCAACGCTGCGCCCTGGATCAACGGAGTCATTGACTTCGCTAAGTTCTATCTTGGCGCAATGGGTGGCGTTGATCTCGCTGTGTATGTCAAAAATAAACCGATGCTGAAGAAATAACAAAACAGGACGACTTATCGGAGTCGTCCTGTTTTGCTCGGTCTACGCGCGCGGATACCATTCTCATTTCTCCGTGCGGAGACGAAAGGATTATATAACAAAACACGCCCTGCTCAGGGCGTGTTTTGTTTACCGATAAATTGCGCTATTGCCGCGCTCTCCGATTATGCTTCCATTTCATTTCTTTTTCTGGGCATTCATTTCTGATCTTCTTGTAATACGCATTTCTCTCTGTTCGGTGTAACATGGAATAATTTCTCTTTTGTCTTTCTTGCCAGGATACGATTCTCTTTCTCTATTGCGTATGCACATCCTACACCAGGATGTAAACTTGGTTCTTTTTGATTTGTCCTCATAAAAGTCTTTGAGTTCTTTTTTCTCGCCACAATTAGTACACTTTTTCATTTTCTGCCCGCCATAAGTTTCTTGACTTCAGAATACTTACGTCCATTCGCCCGAAAGTACCAATTCTCAGAAGTCTTTCCGTCCATTCCTGTGTATTCCTCTCTAATCTTTCGGGGTTCTTTACCACGTAATTCTTCTTTCTCTTGGTCGCTCAATCTACGCCAGTCCCATCTCAAAACTTCGGCGTTTTTACCTTCATATTCTTCCGAATCTTTCCGAAAGTTTCCCGAACCTTTCTTTCCGCCCTCAAATCTGACGGCAATCCCCACCCCCCAACTCATTACTATCCTGCCGAGCGCCGTGCTGATCCGCCCCATCAGCCCCGCCTTGTTAAGCTCCGTTACTTTGTAGAAACTAGCCTGCATCCATCCCAACACTGCCGCCGCGAGGGTAGGCATTGCGCCAAACACCAATGTTAATACCTGCATGGAATAAAGTAAATCGCTGCTCGACATATTCAGAAAATTACTTTCAGGCGGAATTAGAGTCGCCGAGGACGTGACGTACACTACCGCCGCCTCGTTGAAAAGCAGATCGCCGGCCCCGAACAGGGCAAGTCCCGCCAGTCCGGCCCAACGCGAATTCTTAAACCTGACTGAAAAAGCGGAGAGATAAGTGCCCGCCGCCATGAGGAAGGCAAAAGTGACGGCAAAGATTTTACCGAGCGTTTCGCCATAGCCTTTGTCAATGATGAACACGAATAGGGCAATACGGATTACGGTAATAAGAATACTAAATAAAGCTAATCTAAAAGGCGCTTCTTTCATTTTTTTCCTCATCTATTCAAATCTGATTTTTGGCGCTAATTATTTTCATCCGCTTCAAATCAGTCAATATATTTGATGTCATTAGGTACTCCGTCTACAATGCGGCAGCTAAAACGGCGCGGATATTTTCGAGGATAGCGAACATCCACATTCAAGGTCAACGCAATGATGACCAGACCATACAGGATAAACGCGATCATTTATGCCTCGGGTCAATGCCATAGTGAAATGCCTCTTCATCCTCCCATCCATCGGGAATATCGCCAACGATAAAAACCTTGAATAGGGTTATGAGGATTGCTACGAGGATTATAATGACGGCTATTATTACAAGTGTATTCATTGCTGCACTCCCGACTCCCCGTCGTCATAAACAATCTGACCGTATGGGTCGCTTTCCCGCAGAAGCGCGTGCTTTAGTCTCGCGTTTTTTTTGTATCTATAAACCCTGACCTGGAATGCGTTCCGCGCCGCCTCAGTTTTCTTTGTGAGACATCCTATCTCCTGCCACTGCGCGAGCCACTCTCTTAAAATGTCCGCGGTCATGGACTTGTCGGGGTTGGCTTCCATGTATTCGATTTGTTCGTCAGTAAGTGTCATCGTTTCCTCTCAATTGGTTCAATATCATGTTGATCCATCTATCGGGATCATTATTCAACATCTCCGGGCTGAGTTGAAATACGCGCCAGCCCATTACAACAGCCAGGTTCATCTTTTCAAGGTCGGCGTCCTTACCGTGCCTGCCTCCGCCTTTTGTGTGCCATGCCTGCCCGTTGATTTCAACGGCGATCTTCCGTTCAGGCCAACATAAATCAAAATGATGTTTGCGGCCTATGCTTGCATCGAAGTTGAATTCCTTTTCGGGTTCTTTGTAAGTGGTTATAAGTTTCCAGTAGTAAAGAAACAAATCTTTTTTGTCCTCGCTCATAGTCGCTCAAATCCTTCAAGCACATCCGAGTGTTCTTCAAATATTTTCGCCAGTTCCCAGGCAAATTCGGAATCAATTTTTTCGCCATAATAATCACTTCCAAACAAGTCGAAAAATATAATTAATGTATTGGTTAGTTTTATCATCTCATCATCCTTTCTCTATTCCATATCCTTGCGGGTCTCTGGATACTGGCTCAATATCTGCCGCTCTTGCGAATTATTTCAATCCATATCGGCGCGCGACTGCCAATCATATATTTCGTCGGGTGGTTGTTGGAATTCAGGCTCTTGTATTTCCACGCCTGTTAATTTTCTGTACTCTGTCATACAGTACGCAAAATTCGCCCGCCCGCCGTCGGTTTGAAAATCACCTGCCAATTGCAGCCACTCCTCGGGGCTTGCACCAGTGAATAATAATATCCGCTTGCGCTTGATGAGTTGATCGGTAACGGGCGAGTAGTCAATCGCCCATTCGATATATTTGCGTCTGACTGGTTTATAAATTTCTTTTTCCATTATCTCTTCATCCCGTCTGCAAGTTTCTTCATCGCGTTGCCCGCTTCGATATATTTCATTACTTGTGGAAGCTCCATCATTTCGGCGATATTATTTTGCACGGCTGATTCGTATTGCTTGAAAAAATGGGCGCGGTCTATGCCCTCATCCTCAAACTTCGGAAAATCAGGCCAACCGAATTGCTTGGCGATCCTCTCAACCAGCGGATGAGACCATCGATGAACGGGATGCTCCACCATTTCACCACCACGATAGATTATATAATCAGCAGGGTAGGGTTTTGGCGCATTGCATACCTCATCCCATGCGTCTATTGCAGACGGAATGCCCCGCGCCCTGCGTTGTATCTCGCCGATTGTTCCACGTATCTCCCCAACCGACGGAGCAAAAGCGCGACCTGATTCGTTGATACTTTTCATGGTAGCTAGTTTCAGGATCTCAAAATCCAAGTCCTGCAAAGATTGAAAGTAAATCTCTACCGTGTGTTCGGTTGGTGAATAATTCGGATATGCGGCGGAAATAATCGCCACGATCTGAGCTACTTCCTGTTGACTAGCCATTATTGCTCACCCATTTCCTGATTGCATCAAAACCTTTTGGTTCGTTTGTGACATGCTTTTGTGGTTGCGGAATTACTCCACTCTCAGCCCATGATAACCAGGCAAGATTTATAGGCTTAAATCCTTTCGCACACCATGCCGCGTAAAATGGGCGTAAATCGTCGGCGGTACAATCCCTTCCAAGTCTTTTTGAAACTCCTTGAATGATAAGAGCAACGTCTGGAAAGTTAATCTTATTTGGGTATTTCTCTGTCACTTCCCTGAATAGCATCACTTCGGGTGGGGGCGGAGGTTTCGCGGTTTTTTTCGCGCTTCTTTTAATTTCTTTCTTTTTTGTTTCTTTAACTTCTTTCTTAGTGTCAAATTCTTTTACACCCCCCTGTAAAGAATTTTTACAGGTAGCCGTCAAAGAAATTGACAGGTTGGCTTTTCCAGTGTCTTTATAAACATGGGGCAAGCCTAGTAGGCCGGGGGTTGTATCTTCCAGGTATCCCGCCTCAGTCAGTTTATCCATGTATGAATTTACTGTTGCCCTGCTTATTCCTAATTCTTTTGCAATACGATCTTGAGTAGCCCTGCAAACCCCATCGCTCATTTGACAAAAACGCCACGCCTTACCGAATATCGCCGCCGCCATTAATCCAACATCCAAAACTACGCCGTCAATAAGCGGAGTAAATCCGTCAACCTGTGCAAGAATTGTTTTGCTCATCTAGCCCCCTTCTTTCTATTGCATGACATACAAAGAGTTTGGCAATTTTTCAAAGTGGTTTTTCCGCCTTGTGACTTAGGCGTTACATGGTCAATTGACAGATTGTAACTAGTGCCACAACTCAGACACATATAATTATCTCTTTCATAAACCGCTATTCTTGGTTTTTCTGGTATGTATGTATAAGAGCAATCGTCTTCTTTTTTGAAATATTCCGAATATTGATTTAAGTCCGTCATGTTTTCCTCAATAGAAATCGCCCACTCGACACGGGGAAGCATGTCAAGCAGGCGAGTTTCACAAATTATTATAGCGACTCTTCCCAGTTGCATTTGATAAAATGATTATATCACAAACCTTGCGGGGGCGTTCAATGATTGCGGCTTTCTGATCTCCGTATCCGTTGCCCATCATTTCAATTGCATCTATTATGTAATCTGCTTGTTCTTCGCTCATTCAGCCTCTCGATTTTTGGTAAAAAAATACCCGTCTTTTATTCACTGGCGTTCGGGCTGGCGGCATCCGTAAATCGTAAACGGGTAACGCCAGTGAATAAAAGATAGGTATCCCGATTTTCTATTACGCCCGCCAGAGCGTCTTTTGTCTTACTCATTCATTATACGGATTAAATCCTGTTTGTCAAGTAGTCCCCGCCGCCTGCTTATTGTAACTGCTTACTGCCAACGGCAGTAAGCGCGTTGAAGTCACCAGCGGCGGGGCGCATGGATGAACCCATGCTACCTATCGGGATGCGGACACCCCGGTAAGGTCTTTGCCACGGCTCGGAGCCAAGACCGAGCCGTGACTGTCAAAGGAAGAGAACTACATCGCGCTTATTGTTGCACAGTGAGGGGTGAATGTCAACGAAAATTATATATAGTTTTGTTGCAGTTTTGTTTTTTTCTAAAACTGCAATGTTTCTCCGCCTTGTTTTGTTGTATAGTATGTGCATGGAGATCGAAAAAGACTTTGACCCCAACACCATGCAGCGGGCGACCACGGAAGATATACTCAGAATATATCGCCAGTTGTGGGGCAGAGAAGCGGAACTTATGACCCCGCTTGAGGATGAAGAGATAGAAGATTGTTGCGCGGTAGAGGAGTCTGGTCGTCCTCGCTAGGTTCATACCCTGGAGATCGTGGGTTCAAATCCCGCCTGCGCTACCAAGTACGAATGTCAAACCGACCCTCTCAGGAGTTGAAAACATGACAATCATTATACGAAGCGGAACGAAAGTAACCATCTTTGCCGACAGCGCAATCTTGCGGGCAATTGCAATTGCATTAAGAGTCCCGATCAACGTGGGAAACCCGCACGTCAAAACCAGCGTGAGCATTCCCGCCAAGAAGCTGCCAGCCATCAGTAAGATTATAGGAGAATAGCCATGAGTAGACATTTCCACGGACAGTCACGCATGAGGGGCGGTTTCACCGTTGACGAATCAACGCTATCAGACGATGATGGATACTGGCAATCATTTGCAGTGGGGACGCTAAAGGCGCTGGACAAACTAACCCCTGACGCAGACGCGCTGGTCGCAGAGTTTTGGAACGAGAGCAATTCGTGGAAAACCATCTGCGAGAAAGTCGAAGCAGTAATAGCCGGGGTGCGCGAACAATCGCCGTCCCGCATCTGGACATCCTATACCCCGCCTGAAAAAGAGATGGACAAGCGAAAAGAGGCGGCATATCGCGCAGTTTGGATTGCCAGTGGGGGCAGCACATTGAGGGGCACGTTGACTGATCTTCAAGCCGCGCTGGATGTGATGAAGTCTTTGCGTAAATACGGACGTATCGCGTGGGTTGAAGACGAGGAATGTGACCGAGTTGAGGAAGTCAAACGAGAAGGAGAAGAACGGGAAGGAGAAGAACAGGAAGGAACCGAGGCTTCGCCGATTATTTCAGGCGGTGAAATGTTGTACACAATTCAATCAGCGCCCAAAATATCGGACGATCAAATACCATTCTAAGGAGAACGACATGACTAATGATATTGTAGTAATTGAGCAGGCCGGTTTTCTGTCCCCCGTTGTGAGTGTGCAAAATGCGCTGCTTGCATACCAGGCCAAGAAAGAATTGATTGATGGGATCATGAAGCCGAATGTAGATTATGGAATCATACCCGGCACAAGCAAGAACACTCTGCTCAAGGCGGGGGCAGAAAAGGCCACGTCATTCTTTGGATTGTCACCTAGATTCAAAGATGCAAAGGTGATCGAGGACTTCACAGGCAAAGACCACGATGGTGAGGCGTTCTTCTTTTACCGCCGAACATGCGACCTTTGGCGCGGAGATTACATTGTCGCGTCTGTTGATGGTTCTTGCAATTCTTTTGAAAAAAAATACCGCTATCGCGGTGGCGGGCGTGTATGCCCTGAATGCGGGAAAGCGACAATCAATAAAAGTAAGTTCCCACCAAAGACCGACCCGACCGCACAGCCCGGGTTTTATTGCTATTCCAAAATTGGCGGGTGCGGTGCTGAGTTTTCAGCAAATGATCCCGCCATTGTCAACCAGGAAACTGGACAGATCAAAAATCCAGATGTTGCGGATTTGGCAAACACTATTTTGAAAATGGCAGATAAGCGTGCGCTTGTCGCCGCAACTCTGATAGCCACCGGACTAAGCGAATATTTTACCCAGGACATTGAGGATTTTGTTGCTGGCGAGTTTGTCGGAGTACTCAAATCCACCCCCGTCAACAAAGTGCAACCCGAAAATATCAACCAGGAGACTGGCGAGGTCGGCGGAGCGATTGAACTTGTTGACACGATGGGCGATTGGGCCGTAACGCAGGCCGCGAAGTTCTGGAACATGGAAAAACCTGCCGCCGCTAAACAGCTCGGCAAGGCCAAACTTGGAAAAATGAGCAAAGCTGAGTTCAAGGACTGGCTTGAAAATCCAGAGGTGAAATGATTTACAATAACCGCTACGTTATCTCCTGCTCCTGCTCCTGCCCGAAGCACCGGGATCCCCTGATCGTGCAGGAGCAGGAGATCAAGACAACCGACCCCGATCGACCCCGCTATAAGCGCCGCCTGGTATGCCCGCACCGTTTTACCGATGGATGCGAGTATAAGGAGAAATGGACGGACGTGATACGGGCGGAACTGGATCAGCCTGTCGAAATTGAAATGGAGTTCTAGTTATGGCGTCAAATATTTTTACTCGCAAAACGGTAGACGGCAAGATTTCAACCTATACCCGCAAAGGAACACAGGGCAGAAAGTCATCGGGATTAGGGAAACCGAAATTATATCGGTTGGATGATGAGACAAATTTGATGCTGGCTTATATTTCAACTCGCTTGGGTTATTTTTACAACGAGAATGAGATTATCCGCACTGCAACAAGAAAGTACGTTGAGACCATATATACAGAATTGCTAAACACATAGTTAAATGCTCCCTTGAGAAAGAAGGAACAATGGGTAAAAGAATTTTTGAAGTCACTGTAACCAAAACCATCAACCTAGAATTGGACGATGCCGTAATTGATGCTGTTGATGACGAATGGTGGAAGACTTTTTATAACCTCCATGAGCCAGAAGAAATAGCATCAATGATAGGTCGGTGCATGGTTTTGTTTCATAGCGATTTGAACGACCTTGATGGCTGGGGAGATCAGCCGAATGAGAATGCTCGCATCATTGAGAATGTTGATGAGGATGTCGAAGCGCATGAAATTGTCGCATCTAACAATGCGTGAACCTGACATGTGCAACGTCACGGTTGGCATAGGTATTGATCAATAAATTTACGGTCTTGCGTTCTCGCACACGCGGGTTACGCAAACCGTTGGGCGGCTTTCAGCCAAAGCCGTTCTACGGCTCGTTGAGAAAGAAGGTAATATGCCAATCAGTAAACTTGTAGGCGAAGGTGTCAATGGTAAGCACATGCACAACTACGAAGAAAGCGCATCGGGTTATTGGGAATGGTGTAATGATTGTCAGTGCATGGTTACTAATCCGTGTTTGCACAATGAATATATCCCATGTTATGAGCGATCAACATACATCAGACTCAAGCGCAAATATGAAGCCGTAGAACACGGCGTGCAAGCGACGGCTTTAGAGTCTCCCGCTAAAAAGCAGCCATCCACCGCAGGCAGTAAATCCCCTGCGAAGAAGCGCAAAGTTACCAGCCGCGCTTAACGCAAACCGTTGGGCGTAATCTTATGAAAAATTGGCAACCAAAACAAGTAGGTTTTTTTGAACGGCTGGCATTGCTTTTCATCAAAGAGCAAAACCACGTTTCTTTTGATGATGAACTTGGCACAGAGGTAATGCTGGTTTATAAAAAATTTCGTGGCGTGACATACATCATTCGTTTTGTTACACTTCCACCAAAGCACGTTAATTGTAGGTGTGCATTTACGCCCAACAATGCGTGCAGTGGACAAGTGGCGGGCGTTGGCAAATCTGACGGCGATTCTACATCCGCCGCCACTTGCCACTAACGCTTGCCGTTAGGCGCAGGAGCATAGTTACTTGAAAGCATTGAATCTGTACAAAGCATTGAATCTGTACGCAGGCATTGGCGGTAATCGCAAATTATGGGAAGGCGTGGAAGTAACCGCCGTTGAGTTCAATCCCGATATTGCGAAAGTTTACGCAGACCTGTACCCACAAGACACCCTAATCATTGGCGATGCTCACGCCTATCTTGCAGAGCATTACAGCGAGTTTGATTTTATATGGTCAAGCCCGCCTTGCCAGAGTCATTCCAGCTTTCGTCAGAATATTGGCGTACGTTTTCGTGGTGTAGAGCCTGTGTATCCAGATATGAAGCTATATCAGGAAATTCTATTTTTGCAAGTTAACTGTAAATCTAATTGGGTTGTCGAGAACGTCAATCCATATTATGAGCCACTCATTCAACCAACCGCCCGCCTTCATCGTCATCTGTTCTGGTCTAATTTCAATATTCCTGAAATCGAAATAACTGGCGCAAAGATAAGGAATGCGCAAATCCCTGATTTGCAAGAATTACACGGAATTGATTTGAGTAAATATAAGTTGCCTAATAAACGGCAAATCCTTCGTAATTGCGTCATCCCATCTCTAGGCTTGCATGTCTTCTCTGCGCCTAACAAAGCATGCACCCGACAAGTGGGAGTCTGCGCCTTTACAGGCATTTTCCCACCTTCGAGATTATCCACATCTTGAAGTTTTATCTACCCCGCCCACTTGCGGGTAATGCAGTCCGTTATGCGCCTTCGGGCAAAGGAGTCAGTTATGGATACAGGTCAAGGAAGGTTTGAACAAATCAATGCCGCAACC